>Ga0209166_10000126_pt1 | contig 98122 bp, 78 predicted proteins | sample Coa_R1_3_FD_187151 | JGI IMG/M metagenome (GOLD analysis project Ga0209166, IMG submission 187151) | Surface soil microbial communities from Centralia Pennsylvania, which are recovering from an underground coalmine fire - Coalmine... | ecosystem: Environmental > Terrestrial > Soil >...
TGCGGACGCGTTCAAACTGGCGCTGCAGTGCCAGCGCGAGCTTGCCGAAAAAGGCCTTTCCCCACACGCGGTGCGCGAGGTTTTCGAAATAGCGGAAGCATGAAACTCGCGGAATTGGAACGCCATCCGCGGCTCCACGGTTGCGTTTTGTATCGCGAGGGTGGTGCTCACAGCATTTGGTTCAACCCTGCCTTGCAAAAGATCGCCAGCGTCCCGCGCCATCGCGAAATCAAAGAGGGAACGGTTCGGGCCATCTGCAAACAACTAGAAATTCCGCGGCCATAAGACCGACACCGAGGTAGAAAAGCGCTACCGTGGGCACCCGGCAAAGGCGAATTCGCTCATAGTTTGCTGCCAGAGGACGCATGGGGGCATATTTCACCGTTTGCTTCTGTGGGGCGAAATCGTTGGCCGTGGGGAGGGCCCTTGGTCTCCTGGACTGGTTACTCTCTGATGGTCTTCTGTCGACTAACCTGACTGTCCTGGGCCGGAAGAGAGGAGAGTCGCTTCAACTAAAAGGAGGGGTTCGGGGAGAATATGCCTCTCTGCGGCAGGACATGGAGCATTTGGCTTTCAAAAGCTTGGACGTGACGGGTCCAGAATGGTCAGCCGCTGGAACTGAGGTTTTTTTCCATCTTGAGCTAGAGAATCCCCTCCCGCGGGATAACCGGAGCGGTGCAGTAAAATTAGGAGCAGATCCAAAGCTGAGCGCGAGACCCTCTTGCTTTGATCTAATGACGCTCTCTCTTCGCTCCGACGTTTGGTCGCATTGCACCCGAGGTGGATTCGCAGCCCAGTTCTTCAGGCTCTTAGATCGCCTTTTCGTCGACCTTGGCTTTCGCTATGGTTACGCCGATTATACGAATCGCCCTATCGCGGGTTCGCTTTCTCTTGTTCGCGGAGGTGCACAATCTCAAGGCCCACGTATTATCGACTTCGACTATAACAATCACATAGAAGGGATCTATAAGCATAATTTCATCTCCGTCGGTCACCTGTCGAGACTCCCCGGAAAGTCCGCTTTTGGTGTGTTCGGTCCGAAAATTGAATGCACGGAGCTGACGGATGAGGACGCTACCGTTAGGGGAATGCGGATCAGCGTTGGAGAAAGCTTCTCAAGCAACCTAGGCTCGCTTCGAGAATGCCTTAGCCCCTTGCTGTGGAACATTGAATAGCAACGTAACGTTACGTTCGGACAGCAGCACTCCCTCCCTATGGCTGGCTGCGGTTCGAGTCGTAGTGTAGGAGATGAAAGATGGGTGCTCTTCCTTGGTACTACTTCACTCCCTATCAGCCAGACATTTACAAGGTGTTTCTTGATTTACGCCGACGCGAATTCAACGCAGGACGCTACTATCCAGCTGTGAAAATGTTGCAATTTCCCGTACTTGCCAGCTCGCCATCTCCAGGAGCGAAGCATCATTCGATTGAGGAAGCGATCGAGGCAGCCGGCCCCAACGGGACGCGCTCGATACTCGACATCCAGGGAGTCAGCCTAAAAGGGCCAGCTTCGCGCGGGACGGTAGCGCCCCTATCAACTGAGAGCCTTCTTGAGCTTTACGGAACCAAGCTTCCCACACGCGAGATGGTAGAGCAAAACATGGACTTTTTTGCCGAACTTGAAAGGGGGCATGGTGTCTTTCTGGTGGTATTCAAGCAGGGCCAACCGGATGAGATTCTCTTTGCAGGCTATTCCTACGATTGAAGTTGGGTGGCCCCGGCTCGGAGTTCGTTCTCTCCCTTTTTCCTTGACGATGAACGATAGGAGAATACCACTTGGAGCAGTCCTTCGAGGAGTAGAGTTAGGAGGGTGCCCCGCTCTCGGGTTTGGAGGGCGGGGTTTTGGTGTTGTTCGATGCAAAAGGGCTTGAGGCGCTATTAGGGCCAGAAACATTTTCATCTTGCCATCTTTAGTAGTTACCGGAGATTGTCCCTCCTCTCAAGCAGGCGAGCGCGCGATCTTTTCGTCAAAGAACTGAGCCGAGTGCGCACGGAATATCGGTTCCCGCTTGCTGGATACGTGTTCGACATGACGCCAAAGAAAAAAGCCCGCCCGGCAAAACCGAGGACGGGGACGCACGAGTCTTCGTCCGCGCCACCCGGCAGAGATATTGATCGTTGACCGTGCGCCATACCTTCACCAGCTAGCTGAAAATAAGGTGCTTATACAATTAGTCGCACAATAAACTTGTATCTACGCATCACAATAGACTTGTAGTGACTCAGCACAATATACTTGCATTTGTGCGGCACTATTGACTTGCAACCATCCAGCAGCATATACTTGTATTTACCCGCCAGACCAGACTTGTAATGACCCGCAATAGGAGGCTTCATGCCTTCGCCAAACGAAAAACTGGCTGAATCTCTGGACGTGCTCGAAACGCTCCAGCAAGGCAACCGGCGTGTGTTCCGCTCCGACGACTTGAGCCGCGTGCACCGCGAGCGCCTGGTGGAGAACGGCTTCCTGCAAGAAGTGATGAAGGGTTGGCTGATCTCAGCAAGCCCCGACTCCGAGTCCGGCGAAAGCACGCCGTGGCATGCGTCTTTCTGGGAATTCTGCGCACGCTACTGCGACGAACGCTTTGGCGAACAATGGCACCTTTCGCCGGAGCAGTCCCTTTTTTTGCACGGCGAGAGAACGGTGATCCCGGATCAATTGGTGGTACACAGTCCGAAAGCGACAAATAACGATATTAACCTGCTGTTCGGCACCACGCTTTACGATTTGAAAGTCGCGGAGATGCCGGCGTCCGCGGCGCTCATGGTGCGGGACGGCTTGCGCCTGTTTTCGCCGGCAGCGGCGCTGGTACGCGTGCCGGAATCATTTTTTATTCAGTATCCCGTCGAGACGCAAGTAGTGATGGCGAGCCTGGCGGACGCCTCGGACTTGCTGCGGTTTCTCCTGAACGGCGGCCATTCCGCGAAAGCCGGTTACCTTGCCAAAGCTTTCCGGCAAACCGGCCGCGCCGACCTGGCGGACGAGATTCTCCGCGCGATGAAGGGCGCCGGATACGATGTGCGTGAGACAAGTCGATTTGAAGCCCGACATGTGTTCGCCAGACTGGGCCGTCCCGCGGCTCCGATTGTGGGCCGCATTGAAATACTTTGGGAATCCATGCGTGGCAAAGTCCTCGCGGCGTTTCCCAAAGCGCCAGGGCTTCCGGCGGACACGGAAGCGTATCTGGACTTCGTCAATGAAATCTACCGAACCGATGCCTACCACTCGTTGTCCATTGAAGGCTACACGGTCACGCCCGCGCTGGTGGAAAGAGTGCGGCAGGGCGGCTGGGACCCCGAGCATGACGCTGGTGATCGTAGAAATCGCGACGCCCTCGCGGCGCGGGGATATTGGCAAGCGTTCCAGCTCGTAAGAAAAGAAGTGGCGAAGGTGATCGCCGGCGAGAATGCCACCGCGCTTGTCCGCACGGCGCACAACGACTGGTATCGCGAATTGTTCCAGCCCTCCGTGACCGCCGGCTTGCTCGAAGCGGGATCTTTGGCGGGATACCGGAACGCACCCGTGTTTCTGCGCGGCTCGCGCTACGTTCCACCGCGATGGGAAGCCGTGCGCGACGCCATGCCGGCGTTCTTCGACCTGCTGGCAAAAGAACCCGAGCCTTCCGTCCGCGCCGTGTTGGGACACTGGCTTTTCGGTTATATCCACCCGTACTCGGATGGGAACGGCCGCATGGCGCGCTTTCTGATGAACGTTATGCTGGCTTCGGGCGGGTATCCGTGGACGGTGATTCGCATCCGGGATCGCAAGTCTTATCTCAGCGCTCTGGACCGCGCCAGCATCGAAATGGACATCCATCCATTTGCAACTTTTCTCGTGCACCGCGTGCAGTGGCGCCTGGAGCGGCACGACCTGACGTTTCCTGACCCCAAAGAGAGTTTTGTTCAAGAGCGCGACACGGTCCTTTTCTACGGGCACGATGGCGAAGCGTGGGTGCGCTGCATAATCGCCAGGGAAGCGCTGGACGCGCACTTCCATGGAGAAGCCAAGGAACCACTCGAGGTGTTCCGTGCGAACCGCCTGGTCATCGAAGAAGAGGTACGGCGCAAATATATCGCTGGAGACACCGAAGTGGATGGGTCGATTCTTATTCGCTTGGACGATCTACCTGCGCGATTATTGGCGCCGTCGCGCGACGCTCGCGACGCGTAGCACGCAGCGCGCTTCGCGGATAAATGGGTTTTGCCGCAAACCTCCACAATAATCGTTCATTTGACCTAGAATGCGGCGCGGGCGTGTAGTGTTCTCACCCATTCGAGCATCGATTGATTGGGAGAAAAACCGCCGATGAAAATTGCTGTCTTGATTGCACGGATTTTGCTGGGCCTGGTTTTCGTGGTCTTTGGGCTGAACCCGTTTCTGAAGTTCATCCCGATGCAAATGCCGCCGGGAATTGCCGGCCAATTTCTAAGTGTGCTCATCGTGTCGCACTTTGTGTACGTGGTGGGTGCGGCGCAGGTGATTGGCGGAACGCTGCTGCTCGTCAACCGTTATGTGCCACTGGCGCTGACGATTCTCGGGCCGGTGATCGTGAGCATCCTTGCCTATCACTCGCTGATGGATCCAAAAGGGCTGCCGCTGGCGATTATCGTGGCGGTACTTTGGTTCATTTTATTTTTCCGGTACAAGCAGAATTTTTCGGGCATTTTCGCGGCGCGGCCATCATGAACCAGGCAAGGCTCGCGCCGATTTTAGGAAGTTACTGCTTGTAAGTCCTCGCCAACTAGCAAACCGGGGAAATCATGACTCTCCGTGAGTTTGGCAGTGGATTTTTTACGGCTTGCCGCAGCCACTTTATCATTGGTAGAACTGCTGGTGCCGTGCTAGGGGACGCTGCGCACTGCCTCAGGCATTTTTACCATCGAGGGGATCAACGACGTCCACGACCGGCTCGGTAGCGCGAAGACGTTTACGGAGTTTGTGCCGGCGCTTAAAACGCTCGGCGTGGAACGCTCCGACTCCTACCTGGCCGACGGCCATTCGGAGTACTTCGGACAGGGCGGCGGAATATCCCGCTTTCAAATCCGCCCCGCACGCGGCTTCATCGACCACCAGTCTGCAGGACGCCGAGGGGGCATTATAAAAGAGGTCTGACTCAGCACCACAATTTTGGCTGAAAACATCGCGCGACATTGAGACAATACCCACATCGAAGCGCAGCAGCCTAGCTTGGGAGGCCAGCAGTGCTGACATTCGAGCACGTGCCTATGGAGAACGTCCGCGCGTATTGGGACGCGTGCCTGTGCAACATCCGCCATTCCCGCAAAGATCGGGTCTTGCGGAGAGCAACAACTGGAATGACGATGCCCCGTCACACCTCGCGCCCAGCCGCCATGTCGAGCTTGCCGGGTTTAGCTGGCCTGCCTGCCGCAGCTAGGTGGCGCGGGATTTCTTCGCCTCCGGGCGACTTGAGCGGCAAGACGTCCCTATTCGCAGAGGTCGGCCGAATCGGAGGAAGCGAAACGGGCGGCTGGAGCCCTAAAAAAGTGCCGCGTGCCAGTGGTACTAGATTTAACCAAGTGGTTGAATACGCGCCTTTTTTTCGTCCCTCGCGTGCCTCCGGTAGCAAACGGAACCCTTTTAGAATCAACACTTGCGCGAGGTCTGTAACTGTTCATTCTAAAGGATTTATGTCGTTCATAACTCCTTTAGAATCAACACTTGCAAAAAACCCCAGGGGGGTCGCAACCCGCGCTTCCTCGCAAATTCCCATTCCGCTTTGGTCGATTCTTCGCCCTCTAGGCCGCCTCGCATGCTGACCTTATTCACTATTCCCAAAGCCTTCAACGGCCACATCGCGGTCATCCAACGCAACGCCATCCTCAGTTGGACGAAACTCGATCCGCGCCCCGAAATTATTTTGTTCGGCCGCGACGCCGGCTCCGCAGAGCTGGCCGCCGAGTTGGGCTTGCGCCACGAGCCGGACGTTGCCGTAAGCGACCGCGGCACTCCGCTGCTGAACGACATGTTCGAAAAAGCGGAACGCGCGGCGATGGGCACACGCATGTGTTACGTGAACGCGGACATTATCCTGACGCAGGATTTTCTTCGCGCCGTCGCGATGGTCGCGCGCGCCATGCCGCGCTCGCTGATGGTTTCGAAACGCATTAATTTGGATGTGCGCGAGAGAATCGCATTTGAACCGGGTTGGGAAGAGGAAATACGACGGCGCAGCGAGCTGACGGGAGCGGAGGAGCACTACTCCGGGATCGATGTATTCGTGTTTGAGAAAGGGATGTATCCGCATATACCGCCGTTCGCGATTGGGAGGTTGTGGTTTGACCATTGGCTGATCAAGGCCGTGCGCGAGCAAAGGCTGCCCGTAGTGGACGCCTCTCTGGTTGCGCCACTGCTGCATCAGAATCATGACTATAATCATGTGGCGGGCGGAGCGGCGGAAGTTTGGAAGGGCGATGAGATGCGCCGAAATTTTGAGCTGTATGGCGGAGTGGAGCACGCGTACACGCTGCTGGACGTAACGCACGAGGTGACGCCGGACGGAAGCGTTCGGCGGGTGCGATTCCGCAAGGCACGATACAAAGCGAAGGCATGGGCGTGGGAAGTGTTCATACGACGGACGGCGCGGGCGAGACACGCACTGGGGCTGTACCGGAAAACGGCGGGAGAAAAGCAGCTGTCGTGAGCGGTGGGAAGAGGCCGGCGTGCGCGGCGTGCGGGAATGAGGCGGGAGAGAAGCCGCTCGAAGTTTACGGGAAATATCGATTGTTTTCGTGCGCGGCGTGCGGGTTGCAATTCTGGGAGCCGCGGGTTATGCCGGACGCGAAGTGGTACGAGCAGATGTACGGCGGGCGCGACGGCAAGCTGATGGAGCTGGAACCGGGGCATAAGCACTTCTTGACCGATGCGCAAGCGCCCCGTCGAGGGACGCTGCTCGACATTGGATGCGGGACCGGGAATTTCCTGGCGGCGGCCCGCGAGCGAGGGTACGAGGTCAGCGGAACGGAGCTGGATCCGAAGGCGGCGGAGTTTGCGAAAGAAAAGCTGGGGCTGTCCCTGGTTTTCGGATTGACCATCGCAGAGTTTGTAGGAAAATATCCGGAACAAAAGTTCGATGTAGTGACGTTTTTTGAGGTGCTGGAGCATCAGGCGGAACCGGTGGCGTTTTTGAGAAGCGCGAAGGCATGTCTGCGCGGGCGGGGGTATGTCGCTTTGAGCGTGCCGAACCGGGAGCGCTGGTTGACGGGACCGGACGTGTTTGATTTTCCGCCGAACCATTTTTTGCGCTGGAGTCCGGCGGCGCTGAAGAATTTTTTGCGGGCGCAGGGATTCGAAATCGTGTGCATGCAGGAGGAGCCTGCGGGCCTGGCTTATACCGCGCAAATGATCAACATAAAACTGCGCACGGGGTTGGTGAGGCGAGTCCGTGGAGGGGCGCCGGAGAGTTTTCGCGATGTGATGCAAATGGAAGCACAGGAAGCACGGCACGCATTGGAGACGAAACCGACGCCTCTACAGCGGGTGATGCGCATGCTTGGGCGGGCGAAGGCCGCGGCGTGTCTGCCGATCGCTGCGGCGGCGTATCCATATATAAGAATGAGAGGACACAAGGGGGCATACTTGTATTGTTTGGCGAGGCGCGCGGAGGTCGACTGAGTTGGACCGGGAGCTTGCGGTAGACCCGGTACGTAATGGGTACGGATTAGAGTATCGCGCGCGCAAATCAAGAAGTGGAAAATAAGGCAAATGGTACCAGAGGGCAACGGATGAAACATATTTCGGTAATCGGGCTCGGAAAATTGGGGTCCCCCATGGCGGCGGCCATCGCCGCGCGGGGATTCCAAGTGACAGGCGTGGACCTGAATCCGCAAAAAGTGGACTGCCTGAAGCGTGGTGTCGCACCGGTGAAAGAGCCGGGGCTGACGGAATTGATCCAGGAAGCGGGAAGCAATCTGGCGGCTACGACAAATACAGCGGAGGCGGTGCACGAATCGGAAGCGACGTTTGTGGTGGTGGCCACGCCGAGCGAGGAAACTGGGGGATTTTCGCTGCAATACGCGCTGCCGACGTGCGAAGCGATCGGGCGCTCGATCGCAACGAAAAAGCAATATCACCTGGTGGTGCTGACGAGCACGGTGATGCCCGGCTCGACGGGCGGACCCGTGAAAGACGCTCTGGAGCGGGCCAGCGGAAAAAAATGCGGCAAAGATTTTGGACTCTGCTACAGCCCCGAATTCATCGCGCTGGGAACGGTGATTCGCGATTTCTACAATCCGGATTTCTTGCTCATCGGAGAGTCCGACAAACGCGCGGGCGACACGCTCGCGGAGTTGTACAAGATCATCTGCAAGAATGCGCCGCCGATGGCGCGGATGAATTTCATCAACGCGGAAATCACCAAGCTGGCGGTGAATACGTACATCACCACGAAAATCAGCTACGCGAATATGCTGGCACGGCTGTGCGAGAAATTGGCGGGAGCGGACGTCAACGTAGTGACCGACGCGCTCGGGTTGGACACGCGCATCGGAGCGAAATATTTGAAGGGCGCGGTGAGTTATGGCGGGCCGTGCTTTCCGCGGGACAATCGCGCGCTGGCGGCGCTGGCGGCAAGAGTGGGGGCGTCCTCGGGATTGGCGGAAGCGACGGACCGGTTCAACCGCGCGCAGATTAAATCGCTCGCGGAAATCGTGAAGGCAGAGCGCAGCGGCGACGAAACCATCGGAATTCTCGGATTAACGTACAAGCCGAATACGGACGTGGTGGAAGAAGCGTTCGGGCTGCTGCTGGCGCAGGAATTGACGGCGGCGAAATTGCCGGTGGTGGTGTTCGATCCACTGGCGGACGTGGAACGGGTCACGAGCGCGTGCAAGGGAGCGCGCTTTGCGAAAAACGCCGAGGAGTGCATCGCCGCAGCGGGCGTGGTAGTGGTGGCGACGCCTTGGCAGGAATTCGGAAAAGTGCCGGCGCAGCAATGGTCGCGGACGGGTTCGCCGCGCGTGGTGATTGATTGCTGGAGGTCGCTGGGCAATCTTGCGGCGCAGGACGGCGTGCGTTACGTGCGGCTGGGCTTCGGTGAGACCAGCAAGCAGCTCGCGGCGCAGGGGGCGCACTCCGCGGATTAGAATCACGCTTCAGTTTTCCCTGACAAATATAGAAGTATAAGTGATATATCTACAATTATACTTACGCGCGCTCTGAAGGCCGGCCGGGCTGCTTTCCGCGCGCCTACTGAGAAAAACCTTGCGTTACGTGATCTTCTAGATTTACTATACATGTAACTTCCACTGCTGATATTCAGCGGATGCAATTCCCGACTTCTTTCGGCAGCGGAAACTGCTGTCCCGGCCGGTTATGGCGCGATGCGACGGATCCAGGGAGAGCGCTCGACGGTTACGCGCACCCGCTTGCCCGGCGGGAGCGGCGCCGAAATGGAGTCCAGCCCATGTCCGTCATTAAAGAATTCCCCACATCGTTCGCAAGCGGCACGAAGCCCTCCGCCACCACCGACTTTACGCTGAAGTTGACGGCGTTCGACCAGCGCAAATACCGGAAAATCATCGCGGCAAGGGCGGAGACGATTCGCCGGGTAGTCAGCAAATTGAATCCACTGTTTCGATTTTCTACCGCGCTGGATGCCGGATGCGGCGTGGGATTCTTTTCGAAAACGCTCGAAGACTGCGATTTGCGCGTTTGCGGTTTCGACGGCCGGGAAGAGAACGTTGCGGAAGCGCGAAGGCGTTACCCGAGCGTGCCGTTTGAGACGGCCGACATCGAGCACGACACGATTCGCCAACTCGGCAGGTTCGATTTCGTGCTGTGCTGCGGACTTCTTTATCACCTGGAAAGTCCGCTGCGGGCGGTGCGCAATCTGCGGGCGCTTACGGAGAAGTGCCTGCTGCTTGAAAGCATGTGCACGCAGGACACGAGTGCCTCGCTGCTGCTTCGCGCGGAGCCAAACGCAGAGGATCAGAGCCTGACGGATCTGGCGTGGTATCCCAGCGAAAGCGCGCTGGTGAAAATGTTGTACCGCAGCGGATTTGCGACGGTGTACCGGGTGGTTCCGCTTCCGGCGCACGAAGAGTTCCGTGACACGGCGGAAGCCACGCGACGAAGGACAATACTGCTGGCATCGAGCGCGCCGATAGATGTGGCGGGATTTCGTTTGTGCCCGGAGCCACAAGAGGCGAAAGATCCGTGGACCAAGCACCAGGAGAACGCCCAAAGCCTGCGGCGGCGCGCCGCGAGGTTCCTCGCCAGCCCGCTGCGGCGCAAGTACATCACGATGGCGCTGCGGGCGAGGCGCGTTGTGCGAGGAATGCCGATACCGCTGCGGCTCCCGTTCGGAGCGTGGTGGCTGGCGGAAGGCGGCGCGCTGGATCACGAGCTGATGTACAACCAGTTTGAACAGGCAGAACTCCGCTTCGTCCAAAAAATGCTGAAACCGGGAATGACGGTGGTGGATATGGGCGCGCATCACGGGTTGTATACGCTCCTGGCGTCGAAATGCGTGGGACGCCGAGGGCGCGTTTTGGCGTTCGAGCCGTCACCGAGAGAAGGCTGCAAGTTGGAGAAGCACTTGCGGGTGAATCGGTGCAAAAACGTGGAAGTTGACGGGCGCGCGGTGGCGGACAAGGCGGGCGCAGCGGAGCTGCACGTGGTGGACGAGTATCGAGACTGGGGGAACAGTTTGCGGCCGCCAAGTGTGCCGGAATCGGTGCACACCGTATGGGTGAACACGTGCAGGCTGGACGACGCTTTAGCGCAAAAAGGTATTCGGAACGTGGATTTCATCAAGCTGGACACCGAAGGTGCAGAGTTGGCTGTGTTGCAAGGCGCGCAGCGGCTGTTGCATCGGGCGCCGCGTCCGGTGATTCTCGCCGAAGTACAGGATGTGCGGACGCGCCCGTGGGGCTACGAGGCGAAAGAGATCATCAAAAAGTTAGCGCAGTGGAACTACTGCTGGTTTAGCGTGGGAGAAAGTGGAGAGCTGTACCCGGCGTCCCCGGATGAGGAAGAGTACGACGGAAACTTTGTGGCGCTGCCGGAAGAAAAGTTCGGAGAATTCAAGACATTCATCGCGCAAGACTGAGCGGGAACACGGGACGCGGCGCGCAGAAATCGCGGAGCTGGGCCGAAGCCGAAGATTTATCCTTACGTCTACATTCGCGGCGGCAGAGCGACTTATTGGTATTATCTCGATAGGCTAATTGCGTACGGACGGGCGCCGAAAGGGCGCCGATTTGTTCGTCATCCCATTTGCGAGACCGTCCGAGGCCACAAGGCAGCGAATGAAACGCGCACTGATCACAGGAATTACCGGACAAGACGGCTCGTACCTCGCGGAGTTACTGCTTTCGAAGGGCTACGAAGTCCACGGACTTATCCGGCGCGCCAGCACTTTCAACACAAAGCGAATCGACCACATCTACCAGGATCCGAACGAACCGAGCACACGGCTGTTTCTGCACCACGGCGACCTCTCGAGCACGGAATGGGTGCTGAACCTGATTTACAACTTCGCGCCCGATGAACTGTACCACCTGGCGGCGCAAAGCCACGTGCGCGTGAGCTTTGACATGCCGGAGTTCACGGGCGACATCACGGGCCTCGGGACGATGCGTTTGCTGGAGGCGATTCGCAGAGCGGGATGCAAAACGAGATTTTACCAGGCGTCGAGCTCGGAGATGTTCGGCTCGGCGAAGCCACCGCAAAGCGAAACGACGGCGTTCGAACCGCGGAGTCCCTACGCGGCGGCGAAAGTGTACGCGTACTGGATGACGCGGATCTATCGCGAGGGCTACGGGATGTTTGCGAGCAACGGGATCCTGTTCAATCACGAGAGCCCGCGGCGCGGCGAAACGTTCGTGACGAGAAAGATTACGAGAGCGGTGGCGGCAATTCTCGCGGGGAAGCAAGATACGGTGTTTCTCGGAAATCTGGACGCGAAACGCGACTGGGGCTACGCGCCGGAATACGTGGAAGCCATCTGGAAAATGCTGCAACAAGACGCTGGCGGAGACATTGTCATCGGCACGGGAGAAGCGCATTCGGTGCGCGAATTCGTGGAAGAAGCATTCGCGTACGCCGGACTGGATTGGCGAAAGCACGTGAAAAATTCGCAGCGGTACAAGCGGCCGCTGGAAGTGGATTGCCTGATCGCGGACACGCGCAAGGCGAAGGAGCAGTTAGGATGGCAGGCGCGCGTGGGATTCCAAGAGTTGGTGGCAATCATGGTGGATGCGGACGTGGAAGCCGCAGGCGGCAAGCCGAAAGGACGAGGACGCGCGATTCTGGAAGAGAAGTTCAGCCACTGGAACCACTGGCAGAATTCGGTGACCCGCGTGATGAAAGCGGTCGAGGGACAGGCGTCGCAGCACTGAGGTGGGCGGAATGGGATTTTGGGAAAAACGGCGCGTGGTGCTGAGCGGGGGGAACGGATTCCTCGGCTCGTTCGTCGTGGAGAAGTTGCGCGCGGCGGGATGCGCGTCGATTAATACGCCGCACAGCCGCGAGTACGACTTGCGCGAGAAATCCGAAGCACTTCGGCTGTTCAAGGACGCCAAGCCGGATATTTTCATTCATCTGGCGGCGGTGGTGGGAGGAATCGGGGCGAATCGCGCAAATCCGGGACGATTTTTCTACGACAATGCGACGATGGGCATCAACGCGATCGAAGCGGGGCGAATCGCGGGAGTGGAGAAGTTCGTCTGCGCGGGAACCATCTGTTCATACCCGAAATTCACGCCAGTGCCGTTTCGCGAGGAAGATTTCTGGAACGGCTATCCGGAGGAGACGAACGCGCCATACGGGCTGGCGAAAAAAATGTTGCTGGTGCAACTGCAGGCGTACCGGCAGCAGTATGGATTCAACGGCATTTATTTAACACCGGTGAATTTGTACGGGCCACGGGATAACTTTGATCTGGAAACTTCGCACGTGATACCGGCGCTGATCCGCAAATGCTGGGAGGCGAAAGAGACGCGGGCGCCGGAAATCACTGCATGGGGCACGGGGCGCGCGACGCGGGAATTTCTGTACGTGGAAGATGCGGCGGAGGCGATTGTCGCGGCGGCGGAGAAGTACGAGAAGACTGAGCCGGTGAATTTGGGATCGGGCGAGGAGATCAGCATCACGGACCTGGTGGAAGTGACGCGAACCTTGGTGGGATTCGAAGGAGCGGTACGCTGGGACGCGACGAAGCCGGACGGACAACCGCGGCGATGCCTGGATACGTCGCGAGCGATGGCGGAGTTTGGCTGGCGGGCGCGGACCAAGCTGCGCGAAGGAATGCGGAAAACAATCACGTGGTTTGAGCAGGAGATTGGTTGCCGGTCGCAGACGCGATCGGCGTGACCGCGGTGACTGGCACGTCTGGCGTGATGGCCTTCTGACCGAGGAATCCCTAAAAATTTGTGGTGTGCAGAAATGGCGCGGCGGCGAAGTTGTCGTAGACTGGAAGCGGGGCATCCAGACTGCGGCCGGCGCCCGATGATTGGTCCGGCGAGAGCGTTCGCGGCATTCGCGCGATTAATCAAAGATGGCAAAGCCGTTTGTAAGCGTCCTTATTGACACGTATAACCACGAACGCTTTATCGAGAAAGCGGTCGTGAGCGTGCTGGAGCAGGATTTTCCGGCCGCGGACCGGGAGATCCTTGTCGTGGACGACGGCTCGACGGACGGCACACCGGAAATTCTAAAGAAATTTGCGCCGCACCTCCGGATTCTGCGCAAAGAGAATGGCGGACAAGCGTCGGCGTTCAATGCGGGGATACCGGAGTGCAAAGGGGAGATTGTCGCGTTTCTGGACGGGGATGATTGGTGGGCGGAAAAGAAGTTGAAGCGCGTCGCGGAAACATTCGAAGCAGTACCCGCGGTGGGGATCGTGGGGCATGGAATTGTAATCGCCGGACGGGACGGGCAAGAACAAACGGAGATACTCCGCGAGGGACATCACTTTCAGGCGAACACGGTCGCTGGAGCTAAGTTGTTTCGGGTGCGCTGCGCATTTCTGGGTACGAGCCGCATGACGATCCGCGCACCGCTGCTGAGGAAGATTGGGTGCGTACCCGAGGGCATCAGAATCCAAGCGGACGAGTACTTGTTCACGCTGGCGGCGGTCCTCGCGGAAGTGCGAATCCTTCCGGAAGCTTTGACATTTTATCGATTGCACGAAGCGAACCGGTTTCAACTGGGGGAAAAAGCGGATGCGGCGAGCGTGCGAAGCAAGCGGCAGTCGCTAAGCCTGTTGGCGACGAGCATTGACGAAAAGCTCGAAGCATTCGGAGTTGAAAAGACGGTGCGGCGAACCGTGGTGGTGTATACAGAAGCGTGCGCAACACAGCTGCGGCTGGCACTCGAGGGAGGCTGGCCGTGGGAAACAGCCAAAACAGAATGGACGCTATACCGCGTACTTCATCCGGAGGCGGGCCTGCGGCACCGCATGTTCAAGCTGCTGACACTCGCCGGAGCGCTGGTGACGCCGCCGCGCATGTATTACGAGATGCGGGGCGCCGTCGCCAGGAACGGCTTGTACCGAAAGGCTCGTGAGCGATTCTTTCCGGCGCCACGAATGGAGCACATCGAAAAAGAACGGCGAGTCGCGTCGTGAGGAAATATTCGTGGACCAACTTCGCGAGCGCGCAGAACGATAGCGCAAACGCGCGGCATCCGCAGCGGCGAAAGGCGTGCGGGTTTTGAGAATCCTGATCGCGATAGGAGTTCCGCGGCAAAAAGAAGCGGGAGCGGCGGGAGTGGTTTTCAATCACGCAGCAGAGTTGACGAAACTCGGACACGCGGTGGATTGCTGGTTTCTGGACGACATTCTGAAGGAACCGCGGAAGGGGAAGCGGTTCGAAGCGCGGCAGTTCGCGAAAGCGGTTTCGCGAAAGATACAGGAGCAGCCGGCGAAGTTCGATGTCGTCAACCTGCACGCGCCGTGGGGATGCGCTTACGGGGAGTGGCGACGCAAAAACCCAGGTTCAGGAACGCCGCCGTACGTGCTGACGATGCAAGGAAGTGAAGAGCGCTACGTGGAAGCCATGCGCAGCGAAGACCGCAAGGGACGCGCGTGGAATTTCGGCTGGAAAAACAGATTGTGGCACCGGATTTACCATCAACGAATGTACGACGCGGCCATCGAAACGGCGGACTACGGCGCGGTGGCGAATCGCGAAGCGTGGATTTGCGCAGAGTTGAAATACGGAAAAAAGCCGGGGCGCTTCTGGTACGTGCCGAATGGCACCGAAGAGCAGTTTTTTATTGCGAGGGAATACCGGGAATCCGCCGCGTGCAAATTGCTGTTCGTGGGGACGTGGCTGGACAGGAAAGGCGTGTATTACCTGGCGGAAGCGTTTGGCGCGGTGGCAAAAAAGTTTCCGGAGTGCCGATTGACGGTGGCAGGTTCATCGGTTGGAAGCGAAGAAGTGAAAAAATTGTTTGCGGCGGAAGTGCGGGCGCAAGTGGAAGTAATTCCGTTCGTAAAGCGCGAAGATGCAGTTGCGCTGTATGCCGCGCATGACGTCTTCGTTTTCCCCTCGCTGGTTGAGGGAATGCCATTGACGCTGCTGGAAGCGATGGCCAGCGGAATGCCGGTGGTCACGACGAATACGTGCGGGATGGCGGACGTGGTGGAGCACGAAGTAAACGGATTGCTCGTTCCCCCGGCGGATGCGGAACAATTGACGGAGGCGGTGGAGCGCGTGATCCGTTCGGGCGATTTACGGCGCCGCCTGGGATTAGCCGCACAGGAAACGATGCGGCGCTACACATGGGCGAAAGTGACGCAGCAACTGGAAGACGTGTTCAAACTGGCCGTCGCCGAACAAGGCCGAATCCGCACATGATCTCATTGGGGATTAATTATTCGCAGATGCATGATTCGTCGGCGTGTTTGGCGCGCGACGGGGAATTGCTCTTTGCAGTGGCGGAAGAGCGGATCAGCCGCGCCAAGCACGACGCGCGATTCCCGCAAAATGCAATTCGTGCGTGCCTGGATTTTGCGCGTGTGAAGGCGGCAGAGCTGGATGAAGTGTGCTTTGGATGGCAGGCGGCGGGAGCGGCGTTCCGGCACGATTTGGTGTGCTACGCGACGGGGAAAATGCCGGCAACGTATTTGAACGGTCTGAATTCGACGCTGCATTTTTTGAGCATGCGGCACCAAGGAGGCGGAGCAAAGCGGTTTGCGCAGATTTTTGGCGAGACGAAGGCGCGAATGCGGTTCGTGGGCCATCACCTGGCGCATGCCATCAGCGCGTACGCATATTCTGGATTTGAAGATGCCGCAGTGGTGGTGATGGACGGGCGGGGCGCGTGGGAAGCAACTTCGATCTGGCGCGGCCACGACGGACGGTTGCAACATGTTCTGACCATCCCGTTTCCGGACTCGGTCGGATATTTCTACAGCGAGTTCACGGAATATCTGGGATTTCAACGCAACAGCGATGAATGGAAAGTGATGGGACTGGCGCCGTACGGGAAGGCAGGAGTGGACTTGCGGGCGTTCATCGAGCCGGAAGCGGGCCCGTACAAGGTGCATGCACGAAAACTGGCGGCGAACGGCGCCGGGCCGTTCACGGAGATAGTAAAGAGGCTGGGGCCGAGCCGAGCGGCGGAAAGCGAGATTGACGAGCGGCACAAAGATGTTGCGTACGCGGTGCAAGACGCCTGCGAGACCGCGATGCTAAGTGTCGTCAAGATGGCATTGGAAAAGACGAAGAGCCGGAATCTTTGCCTGGCGGGCGGAGTAGCGCTGAACTCCAAGGCTAACGGCAAGATCCTGGCGTCGGGACTGGTGGAGAAGATGTTCGTGCAGCCGGCGGCTTCGGACGACGGAGTCGCGCTCGGAGCGGCGCTGGCGCCGTATCTCGACGGCGACGGGCGGCTTCCGAATAAGCCCATGCGGCATGCGTATCTGGGGCCAGAATTTCACGACGAGGCGATCGAGCAGGCGTTGCAGACGTACAAACTGAAATATCAGCGAGCCAGCGACGTGGCGGCAGCGGCGGCGGAGTTACTTTCGAAAGGCAAGATCCTCGGATGGTTCCAGGGACGCATGGAATTTGGGCCGCGCGCGCTGGGCAGCCGCTCGATTCTGGCGGATCCGCGCGATCCCGAGATGAACGCCAAGGTGAACAACGCGGTGAAATTCCGGGAATGGTGGCGGCCGTTTGCACCGTCGATGAAGAAAGAAGTTGCGGCGGAATATCTGGAAAGTGCGACGGATTCGCCGTTCATGATTTTGACGGCGCAAGTAAAACCCGAGAAACGCGGAATCATTCCTTCCGTAACGCACGTGGATGGAAGCGCGCGGCCGCAAACAGTGGAGAGAGAAGTAAATCCGCTGTACTGGCGGTTGATCGACGAGTTTGCGAAGCGCACGGGCGTTCCAGTAATCATGAACACGTCGTTCAATTTGCGCGGCGAAGCGATCGTGCACACGCCGACGGATGCGATTCGTACATTTTTCAGTTCCGGGATGGACGCGCTGGTGATTGGAAGTTTTGTCGTGGAGAAATGAAGTGGGAGCGGCGCAAGGCAGGCTTGGCGAGTTATTGTTGCGATACGCGTTACCGCTCGCGGGACTAAGGCGCGTGCCGGTGCTGGGCCGTTGCGTAAGTTGGGCCGGGGAGAAGCTGGTTCCGCGAGGGTCGCGAACATGGGTGCGAGTGCAAAACGGCGCCGCAAAGGGATTGTGGCTCAACTTGAACCCACGGACGGGACAAACATATTTCGACGGTGGCGGCGAGCCGGAAGTGCAAGCGGCCCTGGAGAAGTATGTCCGCCAGGGAATGACGGTCTACGACGTTGGAGCAAACATCGGATTGTTTTCCATGATTGCGGCGAGACTCGTGGGTGAGCACGGACATGTGGTGGCGTTTGAAGCCGATTCAGAAATCGCGGCCCGCTTACGCGAACACCTTGCGCGAAATGAGTTTCGGCAGGCGGTAGTGGAAGAGGCGGCGGTCTGGTCGGAGGCGAGGCGCGTGTACTTCGAACGGGCGGATCCTGCCGCGTCGCCGGACCGCGGGCTGGGACGCGTGGTAGAAGCCGGTAAGCAAAATACCGTCGAGTTGCCCGCAGTATCGTTGGACGAGTATGCGCAAACGCATGCTGCTCCGGATTTTGTGAAGTGCGACGTGGAAGGCGCGGAAGTAGAAGTGTTCCGGGGAGCGCAGCGATTGCTGCGAGAGAAACGACCCGTGATCGTGTGTGAAATGCATAGCGAAGCGAACCGACGCTCGCTAACGACGGAATTTGCAAACCTGCGATATTCGTGCACGCCCTGCGGAACAAATCATGTTCTCGCGTGTCCCAGGTAATTCAGAAACAAAAAAGCACACTCGAGGAAGTGTTGCGCTGACGCATTTGTTTCAGCGACAGAGCGCTTCGATCAGGCTCTCTTTCTTTTTCTCGGCGAGCTGGGCGAGGGGCTCGAGCGAGGAGAAATAGCCGACGATGGCTCCGGCAGCGAGAAACGTAAATATCTCCGCCGATAACCAAGGGTTCCCGGTCCAGCGGCTGGCAAAAAGCACGGGCGCGCTGATGGCGCCCAGCAGGACTTGTGTTCCGAGAGAAACGAGCGCCGCCATACCGGATTGCCGCTGGCCGCGCATCTGGCCGAAGTTGAGTTTGCGAGGGAAATGGAGCGAAGACCAGTTCGCGATGGCCAGTTGTCCGGAGAGCACGAATACAATGGCGGCAAGCGTGGCGAAGAACACTGGCGAAGACGGCAAGCCAACAACGTAGGAGAACGCGACGATGCAGAGCGTTAGCTCAAAAACACTAATCGCGAGCTGCATTAAATTCTTGCCGAGAAACACTTCGCGGAAGCTCACCGGCGATGTGAAATACGTTTGAATGCCGCGGCCGTCGAACGCGAACGAGTTGTAGGCAGGCGAGGTTAAAATGAGGATGAGGTAGGCCATCATTCCGGGAAAGAAAAGGTCCGGCGAAAGAGGATGCTTCGAAACGACCGGATGGCTACCGGAAAACTGCGTCGCAAACACAAGCACGAAGACCAAAGGCATGATGAGCAGGAATAACGCGAAGCTGTTGCGCGTGAGGTAGCGGAACTCCTTGCGAACCACGGCGGCGACTTGCGGGCTGAGCAAGCGGAGGTTGTCCCGTTCGAGAGAGGATTTGACGGCAGCGCGCGACTTGACGCGAAGGGGCGCGGCCGTTTCGCTGAGTTCCTCGCCACGATATTGCGCGGACAAGCGAACCCAGAGCAAAACGGCAAACAGCAAGCCGTAGGCAGCGATGGCCGCTTCGTCGCGGAACGTTTCTGCGAACTGCCCGCCATACGCCCCAGCAATGGCTTGTCCGGCAAGCGACGGCGGGAACACTGAAAGGTAGGGAAGAATCGCTTGCGCCCAGGGCTGCACGGCTCGGCCGTAATGCTGGAGCACTGGCGAGATGAATTGCGCGGAGACCGCGACGAGGATGAACAAAGCGAAAAAGATTTCGCGAGTGCGGCGGCGCGCGAGAATTCGTTCGAGCCAGGAGCCGATCATCCGTTCCAGAGTGACGTTCATGAAAATAAAGAGGCCGCATACGATGATCATCGAGGGCAGCAGGCTCGCGTTTGCGACGGCGACGCCGAGAGTGATGGCGAGCAGCCAGCAGACAGACGTGATGGCCGAGAAATCGGCAAAACCGTAGGCGAGGCCGATTACGTAAAAGGCGCGGCGACTGAACGGAAAGCGCAGCAGATTGCGAAACTCGAATCCCGCGCCAAAACCGGCGGTGAAGACCGGAAACAACTGCCAGAAGAGGAACACTGCCCAGAAAAGTAGCCCTATCCACGACGCGCGGCCCTTGGAAATCATCTGGTATGCAGCGGAGAAGGCGCCGATGGAAACGCCGACCACAAGTATGGCGCCGCAGGCGGCGACGAAGATCAAGCCAAGCAAGTCCCACTGATTGTTTTTTCGACGAAGGCCATTGCGCGCTACGCGCCAACGCAGCCCGGCCACCAGGCGAATTTGCGCCCACATGCCGGGCACTGCGATTACGCCAGCCACGATAGCTCCTCGAGCTGCGGACGATGCGAGCCGTCCTGGCCAACGATCGAGAGAAAAATCTGTTCGAGTGTAGTCTTGCTGCCCTCGGCGCCAGAAATCCCCGAGCGCAGCTCATCGAGCGATCCCTGCGCGACGAGCCGGCCTTTATGGATGATGGCCACGTGGCTGCAAAGGCGCTCGACGATTTCGAGCACGTGCGAGGTGAGAAAAATAGTGACGCCGCGCTCGGTCATGCGGCCAAGAAGCGCTTTCAACGCGCCAGCGGCGAGCGCGTCCACGCCCTCAAAGGGTTCGTCAAGAAAAAGAATGCGCGGGCCGTGAATTACGGCGGCGGCGAGAGCCAGTTTTTTCTGCATGCCGTGAGAGTAGTCCGCGATTAAAGTTTTCGGGCGGTCCGCGAGTTGCATGAAATCGAGGAGTTCCTCGGAGCGGCGCTGCGTCGTTTGCGAATCGAGTCCATACATGCGTCCGACAAACCGCAGATATTCGGAGCCGGTGAGCCGCTCGAAAAGACCCATACCCTCGGGAACAACGCCGATTTGCCGTTTCACCTCGACGGGATGAACGGCGAAGTCGAGACCAAGTAGCTCGGCGCTTCCCGAAGTGGGAGACAAGAGTCCGGTAAGCATCTTGATCGTCGTGGATTTGCCTGCGCCGTTGGGCCCGAGGAAACCGAAGAATTGGCCCGCGGAAACGGTGAGGTCTACATTGTCGACGGCAACCAAATTCCCGAAACGCCGAGTGAGTTGCCGCGTCACGATTGCCGCACCGGTCATAGCGGTTCTCCGTTGCCGAGAGCCTTTAGTTGAAACGAATTGCTTCGGATACAGGAATGTAACATGGGAGGGGGGTGCGCCATGTTTTGCGACGCTGAGCCGGGCACGGTCGAGCGGGCCAATTAAGAAGCCTTGTGCGAATCTGTGCTCGCCGTGGCGAGGGGAACATCCTTTGTGGGGAGCGACGCCATGACCGCGGGCAATTCCACCCGGAATGCGGCGCCACCGGTTTGCTGGTTGTAGCAGAGAATTTTGCCGCCATGTTCTTGCACGATTCCAAAGCAAATGCTCAGGCCCAACCCAGTTCCTTTGCCGACAGGCTTGGTGGTGTAAAAAGGATCGAAAACGCGGTGGGGTTCCTTGATTCCCGGGCCGGTATCCAAAAAGAGAACGAACACGTTGGCGCGATCGCGTTGCGTTTTGATGGTCAGCACGCCGTTGTTCGCGGATTCCATGGCATCCACAGCGTTGCTGATGATGTTAAAGAAGACTTGCATCAGCTGGTTGCCATCGCCGCGAACGCCGGGCAAGACAGACTCGAGCTGCAGCTCGATGCGGACGGTCCCGGGACGAAGATCAAGGTTGCGCAACTGGACGGCATTGTTGACAACTGTGTTGATGTCCAGCAGCGTGCGCTCCGTGGGAACCTGGCGCGCAAAGCTGAGGAGATTGCCGACGAGCGTCTTCGTGCGGCGCGCCTGGTCGCGAATCTTGGCAGCGGTAGTGCGGGCCTTTTCAGTAAGCATGGGATCGTCGGCAAGCAGATCGGAAAAGCCGAGAATCGCCGTTAACGGATTATTGATTTCGTGCGCGGCGCCTGCGGCAAGCTGGCCAAGAGAAACCAATTTCTCGGATTGCACGAGTTGTGCCTGAAGCCTCTGCAAGTTTTCAACGGAGTGCTGCGACCTGGCGAGGAGCCGGCTGCGATCTTGATCGGCGAAGTACGTCTTCAGAAAGACGAGCAGCGCGATGGGGATAGAAGAAATCAGGACGGTCATCAAGCGGAAGCCGCGAATTGCGGGAAGTGCGTTGCCGTACTTCACGGTGTAGATCGCGAGGAAGGGCAGGGATATGACCGCAGCCATCGCCAAACGGGCGGCCACGACGTTTTTTTTGCGACCGAAAGCGGTGCCCGGTTCGGAGGTTTCGTCGAGCGACGCATCGAACTGCCCCCGCAATTCGTATGCGACGACGCCGGCAAACGCATACCAAAGAAAGGAAGCGACGAGCGGGAGGTCATACAAACTGCCGGTGTAGTAGCGGTTCAGTTCGAGGCTGATGTTGATGGTCAAGGACGAGAGCATGTAGAGCGCGGAAGCACCAAACAGATGGGCGTAAACGACGCGCCACGCGGCACGCGAGCGGAACCACAGATAGCCAAACCCAGCGCAGATGATTGCGTTCTCAATGTTATGCAGCAGGATGTAATCGAAGTTGTACTCGGCGAGCATGGGGACTGCGTACATCCAAGGAAGGACGATGAAGATGTACAGGAATATCCACCAGCCGAGAAGCAACATGAAGTCCAGGTAACCAAGCCGGAATTGCACTTCACCCCGTTTCAATTGCGGGCGTAAAGTAAGCGCCGCCATCACCGGAATGCCGCGCAGAAAAAAAATGATGTCCACCGAGTTATAGTCGGGAACGGGCCTGCCGAGATAAACTTCGTAGTACGTCCACTCGAATTGCCCGACCATCCAGATTGTGCAGCCCATGGCGATGAGCATCCAGAAGAGATTTCTGCGCCAGTGAGGAGTTCCCGCGTTGAGAAGCAGGCCGGCATTAGCGATGAGCGGGATGATGCATTGAACGACGTTCGCGAAGCCCGTGAGCGCGTGGCTGCCGCGAGGGAGCGCTAGGGAAACTGCGGCATAGACGAGCAGCAACCCAATGCAGGCTCCCCCCGTGCGAACGGATGTTTTGGACAAAGGCATGGCGCCAAGTGCCTCTATTGTAGAGGCGGGCCGGGAAAACGCCGGGGCCGCATGGGCTGTTGCGCGCGTAAGTATAAATAATCGGAAGCGACGCTAGGCGTAATGTGAGATGGGTATTAACAACGAATTCAGAACGTCGCAACCGAACGTGGGGATCGCGTGAGAAGAAATGGTCGGGGCGAAAGGATTTGAACCTTCGACCTCCTGGTCCCGAACCAGGCGCGCTAGCCAGGCTGCGCTACGCCCCGACAGTTTTTCAGACGTGACTCAAGTCTACGCGGGAATCCTTGCATCTGCAAACGCTCATTGAGAAGCCGCAGCCAATGTGCCGGATTCTCAGCACGCCGCGACGAATCTCGCTTGGTCGACGGCGGAACGTTCGTACTCTCGGAAGAAGCGCATAAACAATGCCGCTGGGAGCTCGTCACTCCCGGCAGCTGGAGTCTTATCCGCAGAATTCTCTTCGGCTAGTTAGAACTCGAAGCGCAAAGCGAACTGCATTACGCGCGGGTTGGTCAGCAAACCGGTATAGTTCCCAAACGTGGACGAAATGTCTAACTCGGGCGCGATCGACTGCACGTCGAAACGGTTTGTGTTCGTGACGTTGAAGACCTCCCAGCGCAACTGAAGGCTCTGCTTCTCAGACCACGGCATCCGCCAACGCTTAGCAAGACCCAGATCCACGTTGAAGAAGCCATCACCACGCACCTGGTTGCGGGCGCCAGATTGACCCGGGAACGGATTGGTAAAGGCGTTGATCGCGTCCGTCCCGTTCTTGAAAACGCTGACGACAGCGTTCCCCGAGGCATCAGTGCTCTTAAACACGCCCGTGCTAACGGGAGAAACAAGGAAGGCATTGCCTCCGAGTTGCCAGTTGGTCGGCCACTGGAAGCCATTGAACACGTTGAAAGGAAGTCCGCTCGAAATATGGAAGAGCCCGGAGAGCTGCCAACCACCAATCACCGCATCCAGCAATCCATGAGCATTTCCGCCGAGCAATTTTCCCTTGCCGAATGGAAGCTCCGCGATCCAGTTCGCGTTGAACTGGTGCTTCGCATCAAAATCGGAAACGGCGCGCATCGCGTTCGGGTCCCAGGAGTTGATGACCTGCCCTCCCAGGCCGCTCCATGCGCCAATGCGCGTTGCATCCGACGAAATGTCAATGGATTTCGAGAAGGTATAGTTGAAGTCGAACTGAAGCCCATGCTGCATCCTGTGCTGCAAATTCACCTGCATGGCATGGTAATTTGCATTGCTGTTAGCGCGCCAAGCATAAAGCGAGGAGTACTGCGGATTGAAAAAGGTATTGCCCCCGGTCGACGGTAAGTAAGAGGGGTTGCACGCAGGTCCCCCTGTTGTACCGCAGTTCGAGACGTTATTGGCATCGGAAACCCCAAAGTAGTCCAAAACAAAAAGAGGTGTGGTTTCGTTCAGGTTCCCGCCACAGAAGAGGTCATAGATTGCCACGACAGGAATCGTCGTGGAAGTTGGCCCATTTTTGGTCGTGCAATTACCGATGGCATAGGCACCGCCTGCCCCGCCGTTGCCGGCGTTGGGCCCCTCCAGTGGCTGCAGCATATCTTTCCAGTACTGCACCACGTTGGCTGGCACCATAGAGGGTGAAAAATTATCTGTCGCCACCCCAGTCCGATAGACTTTAGCCAGGGCCGTAATAGCCTTGAAATAATCCAGGCCCGACTTTTTGTCAAAGAAATCGAGCGGCTGCGCCAAGTCCGATTGAGTCAACAACCTGTGCGACAGGCGCCCGACATAAGCCACTTGCAGCGAGAATCCCTTCGGCAGCTCTCGCCCAACAGAAAGGTCCAGCGTGTACGAGTAAGGTGTTTTGATGTTCTGGTCCAAACCCCAGGTGATCGCAAACCCGCCACTGCTCAGAGTGTCTGGGAAAGTTTGTGGGAACTTCCCGGGAGGTGCCGGAATAAGCATCTGTGCGGGTACGTTGTTATTGCTCGGGCAGCCTAGGTCGGTAGTAGGAATGGTGTGCATGTCCGTCAAGCGAGGTGCGCAGGCCGCCGTTTCAATTCCCGCCGGATTGGACAGAGTTGTCGCCAAACCAAACGATCCCGCCTGGTCAAATGTGTCCAATATTCCTTGGCCGATATTGTCGTATACCGTGCCAAATCCCGCGCGGATAACGGTCTTGCCGCCATCTCCGAAAAGGCTCTTAAGAAATCCATCGCTACCTTTCGGCGACCAAGCGACGGCAAGTCGCGGTCCAAAGTCTTTGTAATCCCAACTCCAAAGACCTGGCTTCCCACCAGGGTTGGAGGGCCCACCGAGTGAATATGAGATCAGCGGATCCTGGTTGGATGGGATGCCATTTTCCATGTCAATGGCTCGCTGGTTGAACCAGTCGGACAGATTCACACTGGGAGAAACCTGAAGTCCGTTTGTCTCCCACGGCGGAGAAAAGAGCGAATAACGCAGGCCAAACGTGACCGTGAGATTCGGTTTCACCTTCCACGAATCCTGGCCGTAGAATTCCCAGCCGTCCTCCGCGAAATGCCGTTGCACCGGTGCGCCCTGCGCCAGCACGCTTCCGTCCTTTTTATAGTTGTACGTCGCGTCGTCTTCCGTCACCATTCCTAGAAGTGCCATCATCGGGAAATCGTAGGAATTCGCGAAAGAGGAAGCGCCTGCCGGGAATCCGTTGTTGGCCGGATTGAATGGCGACCCATTTTTAACGAGCATGCCTGAGACATCCAGCCAGGACGCATTGGCCACCCCGTCGCTGAAGGAATTTGTTGTGTTATTCCGCGGATTGCGGACGTAGATCAACTGCGTCCCAAACTGCAAGGTGTGCTTTCCGCGACTCCAGGACAGATCATCCGCGAATGTATCGATCGGACGCTGGAAGGCCGTGCTTCGTGTCACGCCCTGGGTAATGCCGCGCAGGATGATGTACTGTTGATTCGAATCGCCTATGTCGCCGACGCTCTCTCGCACATATCCATAACGGAAATTATTCACGAGGGTGCTCGTGATCACGCCGCTGTAGTTGATTATGAATCCTTTGTTGTAATTGACGAAACTGTTCTCCGCGTTGGTGTAGTTGAAAAGGCTGCCCGCCGGCGAACTCGGCAGGTATTGTCCCTGTGGGTTCGCCTCGTTCCTTAAAGCGCCGCTCCAGGAAATCCTTTGTTTCGCGTCTCGCGTGATGTTGTAATCAAACTTTGCAATGTACACGTTCTCTGTGTCGGTTATCGGAGAACTAAATCGAAAGCCGGAGTAGTTAAGGCCGTCGCCCACCGAACCATCATTCGGACTCGGAAAACTTTTAAGGTATGCCAGAGTCGCCGGGTCCGGACCCTTATGCTGCGGGTCCATTTGAGTGATTTGCGTGGCGTTCACGGCAAAATATCCGGATGGAATGTCGTATTTGGTGCCGCTAAGACCTGTTACTCCTTGCGGCGCGGCAGGACACTGGGATGAAGTCTTACAGAGGTAGTACACGACTCCGTCTCGGAGCGAATTCGTCGGAATCGTTCTGACCGCGCTCGTCTCTTCCAACCGCCGTGTCCCCTCGTAATTCAGAAAGAAGTAGAAGCGATCTTTCTTGATCGGCCCGCCAACCGAACCTCCGAAAATGTTACGGATCAGTTTCGGCGCCTGATTGCATTCCTTGGCTGTCAATGGAGTGCCGTTTCCGAGGCAACCCTGAATCTGCGCGGCTTTAATAAAGTAATCGTTGGCGCTGGTGTAAGTATTGCGGTTGTACTCGTACGCCGATCCGTGGAAATCATTCGTTCCGCTCTTCGTAACCAGCGCCACCTGCGCGCCGGAAGAACTGCCTTGATCCGCGTTGTAGTTCGAAGTCGTGACCCGGAATTCCTGCACCGAATCCAATGTCACCGGCAAAACTGACGTGAACGCGTTGCCTTTCTCATTGTTCACCGGTATGCCATCCAGCGTCACATTGCTTTGATCGCTGCGCGCGCCATTCACGGCTCCGTTTCGGGTATCCACGTCCGTATTAATGTCCGGCCGGTTGCCTGTGTACAGCACACCTGCCTGCAGGCTTAGCAAGTCCGGTACGTTGCGTCCTTCGAGCGGCAACTGTTTCACTTGGTTCTCACCGAAGGCGTTGCCCAGCGACGCATCCGTCGTGTTGAGTGTGACTGCCTGCGCCGAGACTTCCACGGTCTCGGTTGCGGCACCGACTTCCAGCGTGACGTTTACGGTCGTCGGCACGTTCACCAGAAGCTGGACGTTCTTGTTTTCAAATTTGCGAAAATTTGTCATCTCCACGGTCAGCCCATAGGTCCCCGGCGGCAAGGCGACAAATTCATATTCCCCGGTCTGATTTGACTGCATCTCGCGCTGGATTGCCTGGGCGGAACCTACCAGCGTTACTTTCGCCCCAGCGATCGCCGCGCCGGTTTTGTCCGTTACCGCGCCCCGCACCGACGTCGTGCCGACCTGCGCCGACGCACTCACGATGCCCGCAAGGAAAACCATCGCGCCAAGCAGAGTGTTCCGTTTCAAAGACGACCACTTCATAGACTGCTCCTTTCGCGCACCGTATCGTTGAATTAAGGAATTACTCTGGTGGGCAGCGCCTGACGAGGACGATGCAATCGTCGCTTTGCCGAGTCAGAACCTGGAAGTCTGCAGACCCTTGGCAACCTTCCCACCACTCCCGACCAAATATTTGAGCTAACTTTTAGGACAAATCGCGGCGCGCTGTCAAGGTGATGTTGGGATGATGTCGGGGTCAAGCAGATTCGCAGCAGAGCTTCGTCAGGCTCTTTCGCTTGGCATCGACGGCTGGTTTACGAACGATTTATCCACTAAAGGTGGGGACTAGGCACCGAGGGCAACGGTGAATCCGCTTTGCTCCATAGCTTTTGCGCGGTTGCAAGTTCTTGCTTGGCAATCGTCGCGTTTCCCGCGTGATCATCCACTGCGGCGAGCGCCGAAAAGCCACCTGCGTAGCTCGGGTCGTGCGAAATCATCGCGCGCGCGGCAGGCTCCGCCAGCGTCCAATCTTCCGATTCACGCGCGACCTGCGCGATATACTCGAGTTGAAAGAGCGCTTCACTCCAGGCATCCGGGCCAGTCACAGCGACAATGTCTTTCATGGCCGCACTCATCAGCCGGTTGCCTTGCGCGAAGTTTTTTTCGTGCAAATAAATCTCTCCGCGCAAAAGCACGCTGTCGTTCAATGACTTCAGCACCGCCGCCTGAATGTTTTCTGTCTCATGTTCTGCGAGCGTCAATTCATTCTTGGCACTTTCCAAGTCGCCGTTTGCCAGTTGCGCGCGTCCCGCCAAGGCATGTCCGGCAAACCTCGCCATCGGCCATTGGCTGGCGATCAACTGTTGCGCGGCCTGGAGCGCCTCGGATGCTCGCCCGTGGTCGAGCAGGAACTCTGGCCACGCTTTGCGGTTGTAATCGGCAAAATCCGTGTAGGCCGGAAGCGCGAATGCTTTGCGAAAGGCAGCCTCGGCCGGCTTCAGTTGACCGAGCGCGGCGTAAGACATAGCGAGGAGCTGTAAGTTGTGCGCGTGGTGCCAATCCAGCTTCGCGGGGATATTTTCCGCGCGGTAGTAATTTTCTTCGAGTTCCTCCGCATTTAAGAATTCCTGGATCGCTTGTTCTGTTTTTCCCACGCGTCGTAAATCATGGCCGTGCATGTGGTGCGCATGAGGGATCGCTGGAGCCATCCGTGAATACAGCTCGGATTCCAGCAGCGCAAGTTCCGGCGGTCCGTGGTTCTCGAGCGTATGGGCAAGATAATGATGTGCGGCAAAATTGTCAGGAGCGAGCCGCAGCGCAGTCTGGTAGAAGGCGATGGTGTCGACGGCGCCGCCCTGGCCATGCGCCGTCGGCGTGCCTTCATCCGCGAATCCCCGCAGGATCCACAACCACGGATCGTTCGGATTCGCGACCAGCGCGTCATTCAGCGCTTGCCGATAAGCGAAATATTTTTTTAAGTCTGCGCTATCCTGCAAATAGTCCATCTGCAGTTTGCGCAGCGATATCCGCGTACGCTCGCGCTCACTCACTTTTGCGGAAAGCGCCACGGCCTTGTCCGACATTTCCACTGCGGACGGAAAATCCAGCAGTCCGACATACGCGTCGCTTAGACCGACATATGCCATGGCGAGACCGGGATCCAGACGCAGGGCTGCGTTGAACGACCGCGCCGCCTCGATCCAAACGTAAGAATGCAGGTAGGCCAGTCCCTGGTCGTAGTAAGCCTGGGCTTCGTGCGAACTTGTCGTGACTTCTTCGTGCAGCTTTCCAATTCCGTCTCGCAATGGCAGTGGGCGCACCAGGAGATCTTTGGGCACCCAGCCGATTACATTTTTCGGCTCGTGTTCTTCGTGTTGTGCCACAGCGGCGGAGACGAGTCCGAAGAGCTGCAGGCACGCTGCAATCGCTGCTGAAAGGATTGCTGTTCGTACACACCGTCGTCCAAGACGAGATGCGCTTTTGCGAAATGCGTTCACGAACGCTCCCTATATTTCCGTGATTTCCACGGACCGCATATAGTAACCGGCGTCCAGCCTTCGCGTGGCCACTTTTGGCTCGGCAATGGCCAGCCGGATCAAGTATGTCCCCGGTTGTTTGGGTCGCCAATCGTAGCTCCAGAAGCTCCACGGATCGTTGCGCTCCTGAACAAGCTCTGGCACGTCAACGTAGTCCTCATCTGGATTGAACCGGATTTGCAGCCTGCGTATCGGAACCGTGCCGCCCCAAAGTATTCCCACCACCCGATACACGAACTTCGAATTCACCGCCCATTTTTCGATTCGAATCGGCATGGCCGCCTGCTCGATTACCGCGGGTTGATAGTCGCGCGCCAGTTTCGGTACACCCTTCTGCATGGTTCTTGCGGCGTATTCCTGCATTTGCGAAGTAGCTGGCTCATTGTCGCCGGTGAACGTGATTTCGTTTACCCACTTTATGCATGCGCAGCCGTACCACCCAGGCACCACCAATCTCACCGGTGCGCCGTGGTCCTTCGTGAGCGAAGTCCCATTCATTTCCGTTGCCAGGAACGCGCCCGCAGCACGCAAGTCGTCGAAAGTGAAAATCCAACTGGCGCCGGGGACGGAACTGGCGGAGGGTGCCGCATAAGTATCAAAGCCTGAGACCAACACCCGGCTAGCACCCGGCTTAAGCTTTGCGCGGTCCTGGATTTCAGACATCGCCACACCCGACCAGTCCGCCACGCTCATCATCCCAAAATGCACGCTACGCGCGTTGCCGGCGCACTCCATCAAGTGCCGGCCCATTGGTTTGGCCATTTCCTGCATTTCTTTCATCGATAGCTCGAATGGTTTCTGCAATTCTCCGCCGACGCGGATGCTCCACGGTTTCGTCGCGTCCAGCAAGCTAGACGCCCGCGTTCGAACGTAAAACTGCTCCGTGTCAATGACAGGATTTTTTTCCGACAAAGATGAAAGGTCTGTATACAACCTGCCGTCCAGCTCCACTCCAGTTGCTTGCCCCATCGCTACTCGGGATTCGCCGGAGAAGGGAACCAAGCCAATCAATTTGCCGCGGGGAACGCCTTGAACAGCATGCGCTTGCTCTGCTCCGGCGGAAATCAGGTTATGCAAACCGGACAGAACTGTCGCGCCGGCAAACACCGCGCTCCCGAAAAATTCACGACGGCTCGGTTTCTTTTCCACGGGAGGTATCATGCCATCTTGCGATGCGCTACCGGCCAGGTTTTTGAGGCGCGGTTCTCATGTTGACCCGCGTTTCTTCGAATCCAAAAAAAGAAGGCCCCCGAGCGAATCGGGGGCCTTCTCCGAAAGGTTGAACGCGCGTCAGAACTCGAAGCGTACCGCGAACTCCATGTCGCGAGCGCCGAGTGAGCCTGTGGTTGGTCCCGCCGTTTGCGTCAGGTTTCCGAACGTCCCCGGACTCGTGGGATCGATGGAAAGCGACGAATCCGCAAAGTTCGCGCTGTTGAATACGTTGTACGCCGTCACGCGGAACTGCAGGTGTTGCCTCTCGCTCCACGGCATTTTGAATGTCTTGTAGATGCCCATGTCCGCCGAAGCGTACGCGGGCCCGCGCAGGATGTTGCGAGAGCCGGCAAGTCCAGGCAACGTGAATGCGATCTTGTTGAACGCGTCAGGTTCATTCTTGAAGATATTCGGCACACCAAACTGGCCGTTCAAAACCAAGTTGGTTCCAATCGAACCAGTCCACGTTCCGGAGGAGGTCAGGAAGAAGTTCGTCGGGAAGTTGAAACCATTGCCCGGCCCGAACGGAAACCCTGAATGCCACCGCATTGCGCCGGTGTATGCCCAGCCACCGATCATCGCGTCCACCACTCGGTTTGCAGAGCCAGCCAGCTTGCGTCCACGCCCAACCGGAAGGTCCATGACCCAGTAGCCGTTGAAATTGTGCTTGAGGTCAAAGTCAGAGAGAGACCGGCCGTCGCGGAGATTGAACGGATTCTGTATGATGCCGCTAAGTGTTCCGCCACCAGAGGAAATGTCTGCGTTCTCCCCGGAAGAGCTATTGTCGAGGGACTTCGAAAACACGTAATTTGCGCCGAACGTCGCGAAGCCCACAGTCTTTCGCACGGAAATTTGCAGGCTGTGATAGTTCGAGTTGGCCTGATTGCTCCAGCCGGGCAAGGTCTGGAACTGCTGCTGGAACAACACCAGCCCGTCGCCTTGTGGATCAACGGTCGAATTCCACGGGGATGGTAGGTTGCCTGGGCCGGGGGCGACGAAAGTATCCATTGGGAAAAGAGCGCAGCCCCAGCTTGTTCCTCCACTAAGGTCCTGCATCACATATGCGTAGAACGCTTGCGTCGGACTTAGGCCTTTGGTATCGGAGTTGCAGACTGCGTCTGTTGAAGCGCAAGAAAATGCCGCCGTGAACGCCGGCATATTGGGGAGCATGTTGGTGAAGAATGCGGTCGGCTTAATTGTCTTCAACGCTGCGAAACACGCGGCCTGCCCTGGGTCGCCCGGGTTGAAGCAAGAGCGCACTGGGATCGTGGGTCCCCCGCCTTGCGGGGTGATTGCCGCAAAGCTCGCAATCTGCCGGTAAGCCGACCACAAATCCACTTTCGATTGCGGATCGCGAATGTTCAGATACTGGGCATAGTCAATCTTGCCGAGCAGTCGTCGCCCGAGCGTTCCGACATATCCGACGTCCAGAACAACATTCTTCGGCAATTGCCGTTGAAACGACGCGGTTAAGTGAATCGCGTACGGCGTCTTCAAATGCGGGTCTACGGCGAACCCGGTCAACGATACCGTCGGTGCAGGAGTAAACGGAAACTTTGCGGCCGTCGGCGGAGTGAAGAAGGGCGCTGCCGGCGCAGGCAATCCCGTGCATCCCGTGGCGCTGCAAGTGCCGGAGAAACGTGGCGCTGCCACTGCGGGGGCCGGGCAACCGCCGCTGCCCAAACAAAACTCTTGCGAGTTATTGATCAGTGCAGTCGAAGTACCCGGGGAACCACTAGAGTCGCTGTCGAGCGCGATGACCTGTCCGACGTTGTCGTAGGTGATTCCGGCACCCAATCGTAGCGACGACTTCCCCGGTCCGCCGAACAAGCTCCCCAGGAGCCCGCTTTGCTGGTCCGGCGAGTACGCCAGCGCCAGCCTGGGACCGAAGTCCTTAGTGTACGGGTCGTACCAGGAGTTCGCGCCTTTGTTGGCCTTTCCCGCGGGCGCCCAACTCAGCAGCGGGGAAGCATCCGATGGAATTCCCGCGTTCATATTGATTTCGCGCTGGTGGAACCACGCCATGATGTCCGTCGTGGGTCGGACTTCAAAGCCGTTGGTCTCCCAGACGGGAGTCTCGTACCCGTAGCGCAACCCAGCGGTGATGATCAGGTTGGACTTCAGGCGCCAACTGTCCTGGAAATACCCTTCAGCCGAGCGCTCTGCAAAATGCCGGACGTCCGGGGTGCCCTGCGGCAGGATGGCGCCAGTGCTGGGATTTCCAAAGAAGGTGGCGTTGACCTGAGTGATGGAACCAGTCAGCATCATGAACGCGCGCGTGATAGCCGTAGGGTTCTGTGCCTGGGGAAAACCGCTCCCCGCGGCATTTATTTCGTTCGAGACGTCCTGGCACAAGTGCACACAAAAGCCGTTGTTTGCGAAAAATGAAGCGAACGAACTGCCATCGTCGACGCGGTTATTCAGAATGAACCGTCCTACGGCACCGAACTGGAGAGTGTGCTTCCCTTTGATCCAGCTCACGTCGTCGTTGACTTCGTGTACCGGCACGGTCCTTCCCACCGGTCGCGCGGCGAAATTTTGGATGTCCGTAAAGGATCGCACGGAGAACTGCGGCCCGACGATCCCCGATTGGTTCACACCGAGGCGCGTGAATCCATAGCGAGCCGTATTAATAATGTTCGTACTCAACTGACCCTGATATTGAACCGCGTACCCGCGGCTGTTATTCAATAATTGGGATGCCGGGGACTGGCCGAGGAATTGCGCTTCCGTCAAATCGGTCTTCAACCCCTGCATGCTTCCGCGCCAAAAAATGGAATGTTTTCCGTCCTTCGTGATGTTGTAATCGAGTCTGGCGATGTAAATGTTGTTGAAGGTCAGAACAGGCGCATTAAATCTTAGTCCAATGAAATTGCCGGAGACGACGTTTCCGCTCAAGTCCTTCCCCGCGTCAAGTCCTTCGGCTGGATCGTTACCCGCGGGAAATAGCCCCATGTAGGTTATCATCGCAGGGTTCACGCCGATGGCGCTGGGATCGAGGCTCTTCAGTTGCGCGGGACCAAGTCCGAAGTATCCCGAGGGAACTTGATGCGAAGCTGTCAATCCGTTCACCGTCGTTGCCGTGGGACAATCCGTTGCGTTCGCGCACTGATAAAGCAAGACGCCGTCTTTGAGAGAATTGGTGGGCACCGTGCGGTCGGCGCCGGCGGCAACGGCTTCACGCCGCTCCTCGTTATCCAGAAAGAAGTAGAAGCGCTGTTTCAGAATCGGGCCGCCCAGGGAACCGCCGCCGATGTTGCGCTGGTCCTTGCCGCGACCAATAGCGGGAGAAACGGAGTTATTGAAGAACGAGTCGGCGGAAGTGCCGGTCGTGCGGTAGTACCAGCGCGCATTTCCGTGAAACTCATTCGAACCGTTCTTTGTAACCAACTGCACCTGCGCGCCGCCCGTCAAGCCGTTCGTCGCGTTCGCGTTGGTGGTGGTAACGCGAAATTCCTGCACGGAGTCCAAAGTCACCGGCAACGCGCTGGTAAACGCTGCCTGATTCTGCCAGTCGTTGGCGTCTACCCCGTCTACCGTGATGTTAGTTTGGTTGCCGCGCATTCCATCCACCGAACCTTCGCGAGCGTCGAGTGTTGCGACGGAGCCCATCGACAGCCGGTCCGTATCGGACATCCCGGTGAACACTACGCCAGGCTGAAGCGTGAGCAAGTTCACCACGTTGCGCGCCAAGAACGGCAAGTTCTTCACGTCCTGCTCATTAATCGCATTTCCCACGGTGGCGTCCTGCGTGTTTAGCGCTGGCGCCGCCGATTCGACGATAATTTGCTCGGAAACCGAGCCTAGGGAAAGCACGACGCGAAATTCGGTCGGCGTGGCTACCAAAACGCTGACCTTCTCTGCAACGAACGTTTTGAACCGATCTTGGCGAGCTTCCAGGCGATACGTGCCCGGGTTGAGCTGCGAGAAGTTGTACTCGCCGTTCTTATCAGATTCCGTCGTGCGCGTGAGGCCGCTACTCTCATCCGTTATCGTGACTTTCGCGCCTGCAACGGCAGCGCCGGATTGGTCCGTCACGGTTCCAATCAAACTCCCTACGTTTTGCGCGCGTGCGCTCAAGGCAACAAAAAGGCACAAGACACCCATCACGGAAACACCGCGCTTCAATACAGATGCACTCATGGACTGCTCCTTTCGCGCACCAGTGCCAGTTTTCTTGAGAAAAAAACAGGTGGGTAGCACCGCACAATGAGACTCGAAGAGGTGCTCAGCCGAGTCAGAACCTGGAGGCCTGACAGACTCTTGGCAACCTTCCCACCGCACCCGACCAAATATTTGAGCTAACTTTTAGGACAAATCGCGGCGCGCTGTCAAGGAAACTTCTTCTAAATTCTTAATCAATTCTGACCGTCCCGGTTTTCGGTTATTTCATCCGCTAAATCTATGGAAACGGCCCTGAGCAGCTCGCACGATTATCAGTCGAGCCGCAGCAGCCGCGCCACGAGGATGGCAGGAATGCCTCGAATTGCATTCAGAATGGTGTCCGAGACTTCGCCGTCGAGCCGGACAAGCGAGACCGCCTCCGCGCCGCGCGTAGCGTCGCGCCTGCCCAGAGCAAATGTGGCGATATTCACGCCGAGGTTGCCGAGCGCCGAGCCAACCTGGCCAATGACGCCCGGTTCGTCGCGATTGCGCAGATAGAGCATAGTTCCGGCAAGTTCCGCTTCGAGCGGAATCCCGTCGATTTGCAGCACGCGCGGTGAACCGTCGTAGAGCACCGTCCCTTCCGCGGAAAACCCTTTGGCCGAACCGGTTTTCTCAGGCAAAGCTGCTATTTCCAATGTGTTGGGGAACCCACGTTCCCGCCGCCGCGTTTCTTCTTCGACCGAAAGTCCCCTCGCAGCGGCTACCGCCGGAGCGTTCACGACATTCACTTTTTCATCGAGGATCGCATTCAACATGCCGGCTAGCACCGCACTCCGCAGCAAGTGTGTGCCAACTTCGGCCGCCTCGCCCGCATAGCGAATACGGATTCTCGCCGGCCTAACGGCAACTGCTTGCGAGACCAGGGACCCGAGCCGCTGCGCCAGTGCCAGATACGGCCGGACGCGGCGGTATTGGTCGGCTGAGAGCGCAGGGAGATTCACCGCGTTGCGGATCAATCCTTCCGCCAGATAATCCTTCACTTGCACGGCAATCTGCGTGCCGACTTCCTCCTGCGCCTCGGCAGTTGAACCCGCGACGTGCGGCGTGGCGATTACGTTGGCCAATCCGGTAAGCGACGCGCTTTTCGGTGGCTCTTCCACGAATACGTCCAGTGCAGCGCCCGCGATGTGCCCCGATTTCAGCGCATCCGCCAACGCCGCTTCGTCAACCAACTCGCCGCGCGCCGCATTTATGATGCGCGCGCCCTTTTTCATCTGCGCCAGCGTCGCCGCATTAATAAGGTTATGCGTCGCGGGGCTCAATGCGGTGTGAAGCGACACAAAATCGCTCTCCGCCAGCAACTTTTCCAACGGCACGAGTTCGACCTGCACTTCCTTGGCGGCCGCCTCGCTGATGTACGGGTCATAGCCCAACACTCGCATGTCGAACGCATCCGCGCGAAGCGCGACTTCACTTCCGATTCTTCCTAGCCCTATCAGGCCAAGGGTCTTTCCTCGCACCTCCGTTCCTGCCGCCGACGACTTCTCCCACTTCCCTTCGTGCATCGCTTTATCGAGACGCGGCACTTGCCGTGCGAGAGCGAGCAGGAGCGCAAACGTGTGTTCCGCCACGCTGATCGCGTTTCCGCCGGGCGTACTCATCACCAGTATTCCGCGCGTAGTGCAGGCCTCCAGATCGATGTTGTCCACACCGACACCGGCGCGACCCACGACGCGCAGCCGCTGTCCCTTGTCGAGCAATTCCGCAGTTACTTTCGTCGCGCTGCGCACAATGAGCGCGTCCGCGTCGGCAATTTCGGCGTTCAATGTTTCTTTTGTGGTGAGGACTACGTTCCATCCAGCCTGCTGTTTCAGCAGTTCCACGCCGCGCGCGCTGATTTTGTCCGCTACTATGACTTTCATCGGGCCTCGTAAAAATGAATTCGCTACCGCAATCACGCGGCGAGAAAAATTCGCCGAATACCAAACATAAACGGTAGCGAGCCGCAGCTATCGTGTCAAATTGCGGTGGTCGCCGGCAGTTTCGAAACTTTATGCGCAAGCTGTATTCGTTTCGTTCTTTTGCTATATTTCATCGCATGAATCTCTCCGAACGAATTCAAAAAGATTTGACGGACGCGATGCGCTCCAAAGACGAGCTGCGCCTCGGCGTCCTGCGCGGCATCAAGTCCGCGATCCAGTACAAAGAAACCGAAAAGATCCGCGCGCTCGACGAGGCGGAGTCGATTCAACTTTTGCAAACTCTCGTCAAGCAGCGAAAAGAATCCATCGAGCAGTTCGGAAGAGGCGGCCGCCAGGATCTCGTCGAAAAAGAAACGAAGGAACTCGCGATCCTGGAAACGTATCTTCCTGCCGGCGCAAGCGAAGCCGAAATGGACGCGGCTATCGCGAAAGCCATTGCCGAGACAGGTGCCAACTCCATGAAGCAGATGGGCGCCGTGGTAAAAGCGGCCAAGGCCGCGCTCGAAGGCAAAGCTGTTGACGGAAAGGCACTCAGCGATCGCGTGCGCGCGCGGCTTTCCTGAATCCTCTTTCTACTACCACCTGCAACGAGCACATGTCATCAGAGTCTCCGAGTCCGACTTCCCCAGCCGACGCAAATGCTCGAGCCGTGGCGGTGTTGCGCATCGGGGTAGGAATTTTCTTTCTGATCTTTGGAGAATACAAAGTTTTCGGAACGCAATTCACGCTTCACGGCGGATTTCAGTTTTGGATCAACCGGTTTTTGGAAGGCGCTGCCTATCCGTTTATGGAGCCGGTGCTCCGCAATTTCGTCTTGCCGCACGCCACCGCAATCGCCTTCCTTGTAGCGTACGGAGAACTCGCCATTGGTATAGCTCTCGTTCTTGGCGTTCTGGTGCGGCCCGCCAGCTTTTGTGGACTGCTGTACATGTGCGCGCTGCTCTTCTCTTCCAACTTTCCGGGACACGACGCAGCGCTTTGGCGATACTTCGGCGCAAGCTTGGACCATTCTGTGCTTGCTCTTTGTTTTTTGGTTTTCCTGCTCGGGCAAAGCGCCCAAGCGTGGTCGCTCCCTGCATGGCGCGCGAAGCGCCCTCATTCATAGAAGCGACGCGTCTCAGTGCGAGGCCGGCTGCAAGACCGCAGTGTTGCGCTCGTCGCTCGCGATGATGCGGTAGAACTTTTTCAATGTTTCGACTTCCGAGACCGGCACCGTTAGTTGCTTTACTTCCAGCCGCCGCGTGTACTTCAACGTGTTTCCACTCGCTTCGGTCTTGCTGTGGTAGCTGGCAAAGTCGTAGTCCACATCAACCGGAGGGGGCAAGGCCGTCACCTCGTATCCGGACGGCAGAGTAATTTCAAACATATCTGAGTCAAGAGACGGTCCCTCGAATTCCACGGGAAATTTTCGCGGCTCTTTCGTTTCCAGCAGTCCGCTGCTCCGTGTTCCAAAAACGCGCGGTCTCACGAGCAGCAGGTTCCCAGCCGCCTTCGCGTAGTTGTCGACCACCAGCGAATAGTCGTAGCGGAAGGGCTGATCGTTGTGCTGCAGGTTGCTTACTGTAGCGTGTGTCAGGCGGTAGTTTGCAAGCGATTCCGCAAGCAGACTTTCGATCGGCTTCACCTTGTCCGTTTCGGTGGAGGCGGACCGCAGTGCCATTCTCTGGTAAAACCCGTGGTCTCCAAGGCGAAGCTCAGTGACATCGCCCGTAAGTGCTCCCGTAGGCGTGAGCGTTAATTTCGCCGTCCTGCGCGTTCCGTTAAGTGCGCTGCCGAGCTTCGGCAGTTGAATCAGTTCGCCCCCGCCGTCTGTAACCAACAGCGCGAAATTCGCCTGTAGTTCTCCCCGTAAGTATCCGAACGGCGTCAAATCGTCGGTCGGATCAAATATCAGCAGTTGCCCGAGCGTCTTGTGCTGATAGAGTGCGTCCAGCCCTTTCGTGTCAGCGCTCTCCGGCAGCTTTATTGCAAGGATTACGTGATTGAACCAGTTCACCGCTGGCGTGCTCGCGTTAACCGAGCCACGTCTCGTGTTCACGACCACGTAGTACGAATCGATTCCGATTTCCTTGAGCATTGTGCTCATCAGCGTCGCTTTGTCCTTGCAGTCGCCAAAGTGATGCGCGTACACCTCCGTAGCCGCATGGGGCTGCCAGCCGCCGATGCCTAGCTCGATGGCCACGTAGCGAATATCGTCTTGCACAAACTTTGCGATAACCGCCATTTTACGCGTGGTATTTGGCTCCGATTCCACGAGCGTCGCGACCTTTTGCTTAATTTCCGGGGAACTCTCGCGTCTGCCCTTTACCAGCCCGGCTTCCCAAAGCGCCATGTCGTTCCAATTGTCGAAGCCCTTCGTCTGCCCTCCACCAGGCGGAAAAAACGAAACGATCATCTGCGCCGCGACAGCTCTCCACGGCGGCATGTCGCGTTCCGGCAGAATGGGCTCGAGATTAGTGACCACCCACTGCCATTGATTGTTACCCGAGGATGTCGGCTTCACTTCCGGGTAATTCAGAAAGGCTGCTTTGTATTCCCAACCCGGTGGCAGTTGCAAGGTGTAATGAGCTTCCCGCACCGGATCTTCGTCTTGAAACCCCCACTCGTCTTGCAGAATATACGGACGGTCTTCGTGTTCGATCTCGTAGCCGACGATATTTCCGGGATCTGCGGCAGGGATTCTCAAGATTTTGGTGCGCACATCGCTGGCAAGCTCACCATTTGAAACTCCGTAAACAGCTGTCTCCAGCACATCTTTGTCTTTAACCTCGTAATCTTTGCCCTGCGCTGGAATGCACCAGCCCCGGATTTCGGTGATGCGCGTTTCGGAGTCAAACGACGCATAGATTGTTCCGTGCTCCCGGCCTCCCGGCCTGAGAATCTTGTAGGCTCGGCGCTCGGTGGTTTTGATTTTTCCATTGCTCTGCACATTCAAAATCTCTTCGGAGTAAAGAAGGATCGCATCGGCCTTCTCATCATGCGCCGGCAACGGAGCGTTGACGAGCGCATGCATCCACTGCGGCGCGTCCGCAGCTCGCGCGATGTGCAGGGTTCCCCAGCCACAGAGCAGAACTAGTGCCACAAACCACCGCATGCCTGGGCGCATGGCCTTAATTGCCCCCGCCGCTTGCCATCGGCTGCAATACAATTTGTGATTCATCGCCAGACCTCACCGAATCATAAAAACTGCGTACCGTCGGATAGTATTTCGGCTCAAGCATCAGGACGTCGTTCCTCAAATGCCGCTCCAGATGGATCGTCCCGTTCTTATCGTCCACCTTGATCGTATACACCAGAAGCTTTGCATCTCGGTCTGCCGGTTTTGGCAAACTGCTTACCTTCCACCCGAGCGGCAATTCAATCGTCACGTCGTCCACTTTTTGCGACAAATAGTGGTAGTACAGCGGCTGCACTCGCTTGGCGTGTTCGTACTTTCGCTTTTCCGTTCCGCCAAACAGGCCTACTGGCAAAAACGCGTGACTTCCGGCGCCGGACAACCAGCCCGGCACTTTTAAATCGAATTCGGCCACCAGGCTGGAATTCGCGTTGGACCAGTCGGGCTTGTTCTTTAACTCCACTTCGACTGCCGCGGGTACCGTCGACCGAATCCGATCTTCGAGGAGTTTCTTGCGTGCCGTGTCATCCTGGTTTCGCTCCTCGACGCGCAACGCTTCCGCCTCCAAACCGGAGTACGTCACGGTAAGTTTTCCTTCGAGGCTGCCGTCCTGCCTCAGCTTCAAATCCGCTTTTCTCTGAATCTGCGAGTCGCTGCTATCCGGCAGATTTGTCATGATCCACGTTCCGCCCTCTTTGTCGAGCTTTAGTCCAGGAACGTTCGTTTCTTCCCATGGCAGCAGCGCGAATGGCGTATAAGCCGCCCCAGGATCGAAATACACGTCCTTTCCATTAAGTTTCACAATAACTGCGAAAGTGTGCAAATCGCTCGCCCGCATCACATTCTTCGCGAAAAAATGGTCGTCGCGCGTCGAGATGCGTGCTGCGGAAGCGTCAAATCCAGCCGCCCGCGCCAGTCCCAGAAACAGAAGCGTGATTTGATCCCCGTATCCGTATCCCCGCTTCAGCACTTCCTCGGCGTTGCCATTTCCTTTTTCTTGTGACCTCTTTTGCTCTTGCACCGTCTTCTGCTCTTCATAACTCAAGTTCCGAATCTTCTGGGCTCGCGCATACAGCTTCTGCAACTTAATTTCCGGCGCATCGCTGGCGGCCACGGTTTCTGCGACGGCCTGTTCCAGCGCTTTACGCTTCCCCACAAATCCTTCAACGATGTCATTCTGCTTCTTTCCCTCTTGCCGCCAGAATCTTTCCGGGTCCCGTTCCGCGGGGCCTTCGGAATAATTAAAGTCCACGCGGTATTTCATTCCTTCTTCCGGCGGCATGTCCTCTTCCACTTCCAGGGCGGGAATATTGTTTGCCTCCATGGAAATTATGGGGTGAACGCCTTTTCCTTCCGCTGGAGGTGGCGCTCCGGGAGGCAAGCCGTTTGGCCAGCTCCAACGCAACGCAAAATCGGCGGACGGATTCAGCGTAAATTTTCCGTGCTTTGTAAAGAGTTCGTCGCTAAGGATCCAACGTGAGTCGTATACATACCCTTCCACGAAGTCGATCATGTAGTGGTATTCAATGATGCTTCCGGGTTGCACGTCCGAAAACGTGAATGTCTTGGCCAGGTACTTGATCCCCTGCCCTTTGACGATCTCCTTGTCGTATACCTTGCCGTCGAAGTTGACGATGGATCCGTCCGGATGCACCGTCCGCGCGCGAATGTTTACGACGTTGGCCTGGTTTTTCGCGTATGGAATCTCTGCGTCGGCGTATTTCCGCCCTTCTTCCGTAAAAATTTTCTCCCGCACATAGTTGTATTCGTGAGGAGTGTGAAAGTTGCTGTCGTCGCGATCGACTTCCCGGTATAGGATGATCGCCGGCGCCCCCGGAACCTCTGGCTCGCTCGTCATTTTCATTTCATCGGGCGAGATCGGCAGCCACTCGTCTGCTACTGTCGTACGAATCGCGCGAAAACCTGCCGCGAGCGCAACCACTGCCGCCGTCATTAACGCCAATCGCCGATAAAGCACGATCCACCTCCCAAGAAGTGAGTAATTATGTGATTCCGTTGCCCGCTGGCGCGATTGCGCCGTGTTCTGAATCCTCGGCAGACATCGCCCGTGCGTGCCGGGTATCGTGTACGCGGGATTTGTCCGGGCTACAGGGCAAGAATTCGTGAGGAGCCGGGAAAGACCTGGAGTGCGTGCCGTAGCGCTGGAGGGAGTCGCGCATGTGCATAGCTGTTGTTTATCTAAATATCGTACTGCCGGGGACAATACATTTGCATATCGTCGATTGTCAATAGTCCTATTTCCGCCTTCCGTCCCTGGGATTGAGTGTGGAGAATTCCTCCCATGCCGTGCAGGCGGCCGACGGAACGCTCGAGCTGGCGCCTGCCTGTTTTCTCGCAAAGCGGAACGACAGATTATGACGATACGTCCAGGCGATTCGGAGTGCCTTAACAAAAATGCAGCGGATCCTGCGTTGACGGCGTGATTCGGCTCTGCTACGATTCGCCCCATGGCAAAAGCTCGCAAAGCCTCTTCAGGCTCATCCGGGCAAGGTAAGGGCAGAGTGGCCAGTCACTCTAAGCAACAGAAACAAAAGAACTTGTCGCCGCCTCCGCCAGCACAAAGAGGCGGCGTAGAACTTGTCGATCCCCGCGTGCAAGCCCAACTGAAGCTCTACGACGAGGCCCTCGGGCTCTTCCACCAACAAAAATTCGCGAAAGCCAAGCAAGAACTCGAGAAGGTTTTGGAAGGTCCGAGCAAGGAATTGGCGGACCGTGCGCGCATGCATTTGCGCATCGCCGAACAGCGTATGAAACCTTCGGCCGAGCAGAATCCGCGCACTGCCGACGAGCACTATCAACGCGGCGTGGCCATGATGAACGTTGGCCGCTGGGATGACGCGCGCGAAAGCCTGCTCAAAGCCCGCAAAGCTTCGCCGAAATCTGATTACATCCATTACGCCCTCGCCGCGCTGGATTGTCTCACCGGCGAAGCGGACTCTGCGATGGCCAATCTTAAAGTGGCGATCGAGTTGCGTCCGGAAAACCGCTTTCATGCGCGGAACGACGAAGACTTCGCCTTCCTCCAGGAAGACCCTCGTTTCACCGAGTTGCTATATCCGGAAAAAGACGGCACCGCTGGCTGAATGTTCCTGACTTGAGTTTTTGTGAAGCGCTGCCGAACCGAAACGCTGGATCGCAGGTGATTCAGACGGATCGCCGCGCGTGAGATACGGTTGACCGCTATTCGTCCACGAAAACCATGTTGGCAAACAATTTGCTCCGAAAGTTGGCTGGAAGCGCGGCTCCGTTGGTAATTCGGTGAAAAAAAACGCAAAAAAAACAAAGACGCTATCACGCGGCTTTCGCGTTGTCGCCCTCGGCGGGGGCACCGGGCTATCCACTTTGCTTCGCGGCCTCAAAGAGTACGTGGTCCGTCGCAGTGATGAGCATCCAAATTCCCAGCGGCCCATCAGCGAGCTTACCGCCGTCGTCACCGTGACCGATGATGGCGGCAGCTCCGGCAGGCTTCGCCGCGAAAACCGCATTCTTCCTCCCGGTGATATCCGCAACTGCATGGTTGCACTTGCGAAGGAAGAAGCGCTGCTCGGCAGGCTGTTTCAGTACCGCTTCCAGGCCGGGCGCGGCCTTGCCGGGCATAACTTTGGCAATCTTTTTCTCGCGGCGCTAACACACGTAACCGGTGATTTCGCCGAAGCGGTTCGCTTCAGCAGCCGCGTCCTGGCCATTCGCGGCCGGATTTTCCCTTCGACCATTTCGAATATTCACCTGGTGGCCAAGCTTGCCAATGGCCGAACCGTTCGCGGAGAAACTCGCATCACTGCAAGCCGCTCCTCTATTGAAAAGATCTGGTTGTCTCCGGCTTCCGCGCGGCCGCTTCCGGCCGTGATCGAAGCCATCCGCGAAGCGGATCTAATCCTCCTCGGTCCCGGCTCGCTGTATACCAGCATTCTTCCCAATTTACTCATTCCGGAAATCGCCACCGCCATCGCGAGGTCCGCTTCGCCGCGCGTTTATATTGCGAATCTGATGACGCAGCCGGGTGAGACGTCCGCGTACTCGCAGTCGGATCACCTGCGCGCCATTCGGCAACACACTTCACGCCGCGTTATTGATTGGATCGTCGCCAATCGGCAAGCGGTCTCACCGGACGTAGCGAAGCGTTACCGCAAGCAAGGCGCCGCGCAGGTGACGGTGGATTTGCCAGAACTGCAAAAGCTCGGTTATCGCGTGATTCTGGATAACCTGCTCGAAGAACACGGCGTCATTCGCCACAACTCCAAGCGGCTCTCTCGGCTTCTTCTCGACGAGTTTCTTTCGCTGAAAAATCTGCCGGAGCGCTGAAGTCCGCTCCTGCAAGAGAATGCGCTCGCGGAATTATTCCGCGCGCAACGCTTCATTGGGATCAATTGCGGCGGCGCGCTTCGCCGGCAGAAAACTCGCGAGCGCTGCGGCGAGCAGCAGCGTCAAGCCGACTCCGGCAAACGTCCACACATCGGTCGGCGGAACTTCGAACAGCAGAGACTTGACCAACCCTGTAAGCGCCATTGCTCCCGCGACGCCGATGGCCACGCCGAGCGCTGCCAGCAAAAAGCCTTGGCCAAGTACCATCTGCAGAATTTTCTCTTGCCCCGCGCCGAGCGCAATGCGAATTCCGATCTCCCGCACGCGCTGGCTGACCATCAACGCCATAATCCCGCCAATGCCTGCGGTAGCGATAAGCAGAGCCAATCCGCCGAAGATCGCCAGCAGGCTCGCAGTCACGCGTGGTGACGCGAGAGACTCGTAACGCGCCTGTTCCAACGTCAATACGTGCGTTACCGCGGTCTGCGAATCCACTTCATGAATCGCGCGCGTGACCGCCAGCGCCATGCTGCCGGGTTCTGCCGCTGTGCGCACGATCAGCGTAGCAGGCTGCGTATTCTGCATTTGCGACGCGTAAAACTCGGGCGATGGCTCGTGATCCAGCCCGAATTCGCGAACGTCGCCGACCACACCTACGACGGTAGCCCAGTGGTCGCCTCCGTCTGCGGAGACCCGGTTCCTGAGCGGATCTTCATTCGGCCAGAAGCGCCGCTTCGCCGCTTCATTAATCAAGACGACGTTAGGCGCCTTGAACTCATCGGAATCCGTATCCTCAATCAGGCGGCCAGCTTTGAGCGGAATCCCGAGCGTCTTGAAATAATCCGTAGAAACCGCCGCGAACGTGCTGACCGGAGGAGCTTCGCCGGGCTGCAATTGGCGTCCTTCAATTTGGAAAGAGAACGACACCGCTTCGGGCCCCGCGGTAATCAATTCTGCTTCGAATGGATACCTGCTGGACATTGCGGCGGACAGGACTCCCGGCTCTGACTTCACGCGTTCCAGAAGTTTTTGCACGACGACGCGTGTCTTGTCCGAGGCGTTGTATTTCGACCAATTGAAGTTCGTCCTCATCGCCAACACGCGCTGCGCGGCGATGCCCGCGTCCACTTGCTGCATCTTGATGAGGCTGCGCAGCATGAGTCCTGCTCCGATAAGCAGCATGAATGAGAACGCCACCTGGCATACGATGAGCGCGCTTCGCACGCGATTCTGCCGGTGTCCTGTTCCCGCGCCGGCGCTGCCCTCTTTCAAACTGACGGACACATTCGTGCGGGAAAAGAGCGCGGAGAGCGTGCCGAACAGAATGCTCGTGCCCAGCGCCGCGGCCAGCGTGAATAACAGCACGCCCCCATCGATGTGAATTTCCCGCGCCCGCGGCGTGAGCCGGCCGACAAAGTCCGTGAGTAGGCCCAAACTTCCGTACGCCAGCAGCAGCCCAAGTACGCCTCCCGCGAAGGCCATGAGGAAGCTCTCCGTCAAGAGCTGCCGCAATAGGCGTGTCTTTCCCGCTCCCAGAGCAGTTCTGACTGCCAGTTCTCGCTCGCGGCGCGCCATTCGAGACAGCGTCAGGTTCGCCACATTCGCGCACGCGATGAGCAGCACAAATCCCGCCGCCGCGAAGAGCACCAGAAGTGTCGGCCGCGCGCCTTTGGTCAGCTCTTCTTGCAGCGGCGCAGCTGTCGAACTAAAGCCCACGTTCTCAGGATAGGATTTTGGATACTCTGACTTTAGCCCCGCGGCAATCGCCGACATATCCGCGCTGGCTTGCGCCACCGTCACACCGGGTTTCACGCGGCCGAACACTTCCATCATGCGCATGTCACGCCCCTCGATGTGCATTTTGTTGGAGCGGTAAGGGCAAGCTGACGTCGGCATGTACACGTCGTTTTCGTTCGGATACTGCGGCACCGGCGGAAGCACGCCGACCACTGTGTGCACTTTGTCGTTCATTTCGAACGTCTTGCCGACAATTCCCGCGTCCGCGCCAAAATTGTTTTTCCAGTATTCGTAGCTGAGCAGCAGCACTGCCGGCGCACCTAGCTTGTCGTCGTCGGGCACGAAGGTACGCCCAAGCAAAGGCTTCACGCCGAACAGATCGAAGTAATTCGCGGACACCACGCCGGTGCGCACGCGTTCCGGATCGCCATGCCCGAACAGCGTGAAGGCCATGCCGTGATACTCCACGAGTCCCGCGAGCGTGCGGTTCTGCGCGCGATAGTCCATGATCTCTGGAACGGAGAATCCCAAGTCTTCCGCGCCGATGTTTTTTTCCTGCTGGCGTACAAAGATCAATTCGTGGCCGTTTGGATAGGGCAGCGCCCGCAGCAGGACCGCACGCACCACGCTGAAAATCGCCGTGTTCGCTCCAATGCCTAACCCGAGCGTCAGGATAGCGATGATCGTGAATCCCAGGTTTCTGCGCATCATGCGCAACGCATACGCGCAATCACCGACAAGAATTTGCCAATGCTCGCGCGGCGCGGTCGTGAATATGCCGACGATAGTCTCTTTCCATAGGCGCAGCGCCCCCAAAAGCCCGCCGCGCTCTTCCGCTTCGCGTTGTTGTTCGTGAAATACGGCCTCCATTTCGCCTTCATAGTTGGTGCGGAAATCGAACGGCAGCACCCGGACCAGAGTGCGAAAAAGCTTTTGCGAAAAACGCGGGCTCTGCGTTGGCATCGTCGTTCTCCCTGGCTATGCGAGCTTTGGTTTACGAAACAGTTTCTTGGCGCGGGCCTGCGCGAGGGCTTCTTCCATTCGTTCGGCTTCGGCAACCGCGACTTCGCGGCCTAGTTCAGTCAGGAGGTAGTAGCGCCGCCGTTCATCGTCCAGCACGATCTCGGGCCGCCGACTGGACTCCGCGATCAGCCCGGCACTTTCCAGGCGCGCCAGGTTTCCGTACAGCGTCCCCGCGCTCAGCCGCACCTTGTCATCCGTCCGCCGCGCCACTTCTTTCAGAATCGCGTAACCGTGTTTTTCGCCGTCCGCCAGTGCCAGCAAGATGTGAAACATCGCCGGCGTAAGCGGCAGATAAGATTCCGTTGGCTGCCTCTTGTTCATTTGCGGCCTCGTGTCCTGGCCGTTTCTAATCCGCGGCCGGAAGTCTCTATCGCCCCATGCACAACTATATCGTTAGACGTAATAGTTCCCCGCAGGTTCCCTGCCAACGTGAATTTTTCTTAACTCCTTGCGTTAGCAGTGTTTGGATCCGTCTCCGCCGCGCCGTTCGCGCCCCCCTATCGTCCGCTTTTGGGACTCGCCGTCCGATACCGGGCCCAAAACCCCGAAACCTGGAGCTGCGCCGCCAACCCCCGGCCCAAGTTCCGGTGCTTCGCCGCGATCTTCTGGCGCCTTCCGCTCGATCTTGCTACCTTGTCGGCGCAGCCTTCTTTCGTTTTACTCCGGAGAATCTCATGGCCACATTTGGATTAATCGAATACCACGACGCCAGCCCTGAAGTCCGCGCGGTTTACGACGACATCATGGCCACGCGCAAGACCGACTGGATCAACAATTTCTGGAAGGCTATCGCACACGATCCCGCTACATTGAAGCGAACCTGGGAAAGCATCAAGCAAATCATGGCGCCGGGCGCCCTCGATCCGCTCACCAAGGAATTGATCTATGTGGCCGTCAGTGTGACCAACCAATGCCACTATTGCATCGCGTCGCACACCGCTTCCGCGTTCAAAAAAGGCATGACCGACGCCATGTTCAAGGAATTGCAGGCTGTCGTTGGCATGGCCAATGAAACAAATAAGATGGTCACCGGCTACCAGGTAGAAATCGACCCGCAATTCCTCCCGCCGCTAAAGCGTTAGACCGGTTGCTCTTCGTTCACGGCTGTCCTTTGGGACAGGTGTTTCAGCCTCGGTACGCTCGTACTATGGTTGCGATGCCCCGCCCAACATCAACATATAAGGATTCGGGGAGCGCCCTGCGTACGCGTGGGCCGAACGAATTTAACCGTATTGCGTGAGTAATTTATGGCCCCAACCACTAAAGGTAATGATGTTTTAATTGCAACTCCCACCACTTCTGCCGCCGCTCCGGAATCCGCTACGTTTCGTCCTGATGAAACCGCTTCTAGGCCGCAACCCGTGGCCCTCGAGATTCCGGTCACGGTAAACGGCGCACGCACCGTGGATGGCAGCGACAAACGCGAGCCTTTTTCGGAGTCGACCAAAACCGTGCTTGTTTTCGGCACCGGTGCGGTCATTCGCCTCTCTTCTCCCGTCGCTCCCGGCCAATTGCTCTTCCTGACGAACGACAAAACGAAGAAAGAAGTCGTGTGCCAGGTCGTCAAATCGAAGAATTATCGCAGCATGACCGGGTACGTCGAGCTCGAGTTCACCGAGCCCGTAGTCGGCTTCTGGGGCATGCGCTTTCCCTCAGACCGCGTTCCGGCGCCGGTATCTTCACCGACGCCTTCGATTCCCGCGGCTAAAGCTAGCCTGCTTCCTCCCGCTCCAATCAAAGCGGCTCCCACGAATTTGCCGTCGGCATCGCCGGTTTCGGGATCTTCGATTTTTGCGGCTTCCAAATCTGACGCTCAGGCCAGTTTTTTGGAACCAGCTGCACCGCAAACGAAGCCGCTGTTCAGCCTGCCGGATCCTTCAGCAGCTATTGAAACGCAACCCGCGCTTCCGGTTCCCAAGGTCCCGCAGCTGCCACCTAAAGACGCGACTACTTCAGCTTCTCTAGTCGCTAATTCCAACGAGAAGCCTCTCCTTTCTCACCCTCCCGACACGTCTTCGCTGGCTTCCTCGTTTTTGAGCTTGATCAGCTCGCCGGAAATTCCGCCGGCGGTTCCTCCACACAAACCGCTCCTCGAGCCAAAGTCGGTGTCTGCACTTCCGGCTTCCTCCGATGCGAAGTCAGGAACTTCGACCGAAGACTTGAAGCAGCAAACTGCTCGGCTACAAGAGCAACTGTCCGTTTTGGCGTTTGCTGACGCGCCCGAAAAAAAGTCCGGCCCAGCGGCCAGCGATTCGAAAGAGGACGCTCCACTCGCGTCGAACATTTTCGAGCTGGCCTCGAATGATGCGCCTTCACAGCCGTCCGCGCCTCCGATAAAGGTCGTTCCGCGGCCCATCAAGTCCGCTCTCGACGGCGAAGAACTCAAGATTCCGTCGTGGCTCGAGCCTTTGGCCCGCAATGCCGCCGCTCCTGTCTCCACGCAGGAGCTCATCGAACGCGAAAAAGCAAAACATGCCGCCGAACTCGCTTCCCGCCCTGCGGCTCCGCCGGAACTTCTCCCTGTGACGGCTTCGGAAGCGGCCCCCGCCCCCGCCGTCGACCTCCCCGGCATCGGCAATTTGCTGCCGCTCGATGACGAGCCGATCACGCTTACGCAATCCTCCGGTGGTTCGAAAAAAGGATTTTGGTTTGCTGTCGCCGCGGTAATCGTCGCGGCTGCGTCTGTCGGCGGCTGGTATTACTTCCAAAACCCGCAAATCGCTTCCAGCCCGGTTGCTCCCGTTACTCGATATGTGATTCCTGAAAAGAACACCACAACGCCGGCGAGTTCTCCCGTGCAGCCCGCAACTCAGTCTGCGCCGGAAGTTGTTCCGCCTGCGTCTGCGCCCCTGCTTAAGCCAAGCCAGCCGGACGTCGCCCCGGCGCCCGCAACTCCGTCCGTCAAACCGGTGAACTCCTCGCGGCCGGTTCCTGCAGTTCGCGACAACTCGACGAACGGCGCAAAAACCATTCCGGCGGCTTCGACCGAACGAATCCCGAAATCCCCTGCGGTTTCGGATGATGTCGCGGCGGCTCCTCCGCAGCCCGAACCCAGGAAACCGAATATTGGCGAAGTGCATCTCGCCAGCCCGATGGTCAATCGCCCTGCAAAACAAGCTGATGGCATCGCCGCGCCAGCCATTTCCGAAAGCGACGCCGCGGCCAATCTCGGCGCTGGTTTATCCGAGCCGTCGTCCGGGCAGCCCGCCGCTCCTGAAGCTCCGCTGCCTGTTGGCGGCGACGTCCGCCCCGCGAAACTGATCAGTTCCGTCGCGCCGGCATACCCCGCTATGGCAAAAACGGAGCACGTCGTCGGCGACGTCCAGATTGACGCGCTGATCGACGTGACCGGCAGAGTCACAACAATGAAAGTTCTGTCCGGCCCAGCCTTGTTGCAGAGAGCCGCGATGGATGCGCTCCGCCAGTGGAAGTATCAGCCGGCGTCGCTCGACGGCAAACCAGTTCCCATGCATCTCACCGTCACTCTGCAGTTCCGCATGCCGTAATCGGCGTCGCGAATATCGCTGCAATTCGCGCGACGGTCAGCGTGACGCGCTTTTTCAAATCATCTTGAAACAGGAAGGACGCGCGGAATCCGCTCTTCCACAGCGGGCATTTCCGGGAATTTCGCGTGTGGCTCGCTCTGATACCAATACGCCACCGAGTAGAAATTGTCGCCGCGATCGTTCGCATGTCCGTGTTCGATGCTTGCCCGCAGCGACTTCGTAAACGGAATCGGCGAGTCCAGGTGAAAGCGGTACACCGACCACCGGCCGCCTTGCAGCTCCGCTCCCACCACCGGTGCGCCGAATAGCTGGTACGAGAACGCCTTCCCACCGAAATCCCACGCTCCCAGAAAGTAATCCTCCGACCCGGTTCCGTTGATAGATGGCAGCTTCTCGCCATCAACGAAAAACATGTCGTCGCCTTCTCCCCACCAGCCATCTTGGTTTTCAATCACCGACATCGTGACGCCCGCAAAGTGGCCGCGTCCTTCCGCGTCCATCCACACGTAATTATCTTTTCCTTCGAGATTAAATTTATTTTCCGGGATCGCTTTGTTGGGAGTTGCCTGCCGGTATTCCGCGTGAAAGTAGCGCGTCTCCGCGGAGAGCGCCGACTTGTAGGCCCTCAAATCGATGTTCCAATACACCGCTTCCGCGCGTTGCTTTCCCTCATTCGTCAACGTGATCCGCGCGTGCTTCTGGAACGGCATCGGAAAAAAGCAATTCAGTGCTTTGTCCCCGCCCACGGCCAGTGGCAGTGACTGATACAAATGATATTCCCCGAGCCCCAGTCCAAAAAAATCTCCCACCGGCGCTTCCACGCTCGGCGAGTTCTCCCCATCCCAATACATCCGCAAGACCAGTTTCTTCAGGTGGAATCGCTCACCGTCGGCGATGGTAATCCAAACGTGCGAAATTTCTCCCGGTCCCGTTTCATCCAACAGCGTCATCGTTTCTCCCGGACCGAGCGGGCGATAGTCATCGTTGCCTCCCGTTCGGTCATAGCTCGAGTCACGCTTCTGCACGTAGTCGTGCGGTTTGCTCAGGTCGGAGAGCGATGGACCTATGCTTTGCGCATAAATTGGCCACGACATGCCGACTCCCAGGAGCCCGGCCAGAACGAATCGCGATCGCAACATAGTTCCACTCCTATGAACTCGCGGCTTTGAAAATTTGGCGGATTATAGCAAACCATCGCACCGCAGAAACTTTTTCACGTTCATCCTCGCGGCACGGAGGCTCTTTGCCAGACGCGCGCGCGGAGATGCATGCGTGGTTCGGCCGAAAGCAATCTGCTAAACTGGCGCCGTTTTGCCGCTCACCACGCGAAGACGCTTTCTTTTGCAATCCGCAGCCGGCGCCGCCTCGGCAGCCCTCTTGCCGTTCGCAGAATTTCCGGCCGCCGCATCCGAGCCGCAGCAGCATTTCCCCTCCGCCACACGCGATCGCATTTCTGTTGCATCGTATCCGTTCCGCGAATTTGTCTTCGGTCCTCGCGACGATCAGAAAACGCCGTCACGCCAGGCCATCGCATTGAAGGATTTCGCCGCACACATCATTTCAAAATTTGGCATAAACAAAATCGAGCCTTGGAGTCTGCACTTTCCCTCGACGGATTCTGCTTACCTCGCGGAGTTTCGCGCCAGCCTCGACAAATCTCACGCATCCATCGTAAACATCGCCGTCGACGGCCGTCACAGTCCGTATTCCCTGGACAAGAACGAGCGCGAACAAGCCGTCGCCTTCGGAAAACAATGGATTGACATTGCCGCCGCTCTCGCCTCGCCCAGCGTTCGCACGCATATCGCGAGGGCCAAGGATTCGCAACCCGACGTCTCCCGCACCGCCGAATCTCTCGCACAGATCGCGGAGTACGGCTCAACCAAAAACGTCGTCGTGCACCTGGAAAATGATGATCCCATCAGCGAAGATCCATTCTTCATCGTAAGCGTCCTGGACAAAGTGAACAGCCCTTGGCTCCGCGCGAATCCCGACTTCGCAAACTCTCTCACCACAGGAAAAATCGCGTACGCGTATAAAGGCATCGCGGCGCTGTTCGCTCATGCATACGGCATTTGCCATGTGAAAGCCATGGAAGCAAACGATAAAGGTGAACTCGTCCATGTGGATATGGACAAGACCTTCACCATCCTAAAAAACTCTCACTACCGCGGTTATCTCTCCATGGAATTCGACAGCCCCGGCGATCCCTACGAAGGCACTTCCGCCCTCATCAAAACCACGCTCCAACATATTTCCTAACAGACATCGCGGTTCGCTGACCTTCGTCAAATCCGGTTGTCAGTCGCGCCCATCGCTTGCAGCTAGCTTAGTGGGTTCGTATACTGACGGCCCGGCTAAGTGGCGACTCTGACGGGCGAGCAAACTGCTCGCGCATCTTCAAGCACTGGGGTAGCCGTCAACTCTCACCCTTGGCACTGCAAATTGGTTCCGTGGTTCGCTCCAGGTAGCGTCGCGCATATCCGTGTAATCGCGCGGCGCTGGATGCCTCAAAGGAGAACTCCGCATGTCGCAATCCCATGTTCCGGAAGAAATGAACGTCTACCAGAATGCGGAAGCTCGCTTTGAAGTGGCTGCCAGCAAGCTGGGTCTCGAACAAGGCCTGTACCGCTACCTCAAGCATCCGAAAAAAGAAATCACACTCTACATTCCGGTTGGGATGGACAACGGCCAGCTCGAAGTTTTCGTCGGCTATCGCGTTTTGCATTCCACCGTTCGCGGCCCCGGTAAAGGCGGCATTCGATTCGCTCCGGACGTTTCCATCGACGAAGTTCGCGCTTTGGCGACCTGGATGACGTGGAAGTGTGCCGTCGTCAACATTCCGTTTGGCGGCGCGAAGGGCGGGATTATTTGTGATCCGCGCAAAATGTCGCGTGGCGAATTGGAGCGCCTGACGCGCCGCTACACGGCGGAACTTGCCGATTGGCTCGGCCCCGAGCGCGACATCCCCGCTCCGGATATCGGCAGCGGCGAGCAGACCATGGCGTGGGTCATGGACACCTATGCCATGCACGTTGGCGAAGCCACCACGGCCGTCGTTACTGGCAAGCCCATCGAGCTTGGCGGATCCCGCGGCCGCCGCGAAGCCACGGGCCGCGGCGTCATGATCTGCTGCGATAAAGCCCTCGCAAAACTCGGAATGAAAAAGCAGGGCTGCCGCGTTGTTGTGCAGGGGTTTGGGAATGTCGGCTCGCTCGCCGCGCAACTTATGCAACAAGCGGGATACAAAATAATCGGCCTGGCCGATATTGGCGGCGGCCTTTACAACGAAAAAGGTTTCGACATTACGAAAGTCATCGAGTGGGTTTACGGCCAAAAGAAGCCGTTGCAGGATTTTCCCGGCGGCGGCACAAAAATGTCAGCAGGCGAGGTTCTCTTTCAACCCTGCGACATCGCCATTCCCGCGGCTATCGAAAATCAAATCACCGAGGAAAATGCCAAAAACGTTCAGGCGAAAATTCTCTGCGAAGGCGCCAATGGCCCGACCACCTGGCAGGCCGACGCTATCGTCGACGCCAAAGGGATTTTCACCGTGCCCGACATTCTCGGCAACGCCGGCGGCGTGACCGTCAGCTACTTCGAATGGGTGCAGGACCGTCAAGGCTTCTTCTGGCGCGAAAGTGAAGTGAACGAGCGCTTGTTCGACTTCATGGACAACGCCTTCGATCAGGTCGTTCGCTATGCAGAGGCGCATAAGGTGAACAACCGCATCGCCGCGTATATGCTTGCGATTGACCGCGTCGCCAGCGCTCTGAAATTGCGCGGAATTTATGCCTGATGTGATAAAGTGCGGCGGAGGTTTTTGATTTCATCAGGCGTCTGTCCCGCCTCGCAAACAGCAGAACTCGGCGCACATTCGATGTGGGCCTCTGGAAGGAGCTCTGTCCGTGAACTCGCCATCGCTTTCCCCCAATCATCCTAAAAGCGAAGCGCAACATCGCCACGACGTATGCACCGTCGGCAGATGGATGTACGAGCGCGGCTTTATTGTCGCCTGCGAAGGAAACATTTCCGTTCGCCTGGACGACGACCGCATCCTCACCACGCCTACCTGCATGAACAAAGGCATGCTGGAGCCGCAGGACCTGGTCATCACCAGCCTGGAAGGGCGCCAGCTCTGCGGCGAACGCAAGTACTCCTCCGAACTTGCCATGCATTTGCTCTTTTACCGCATGCGATCCGATGTAAACGCCATCTGCCACGCGCATCCGCCGACGGCCACCGGTTTTGCCGCGGCCGGCCGCGCTCTCGATCAGGCGCTGCTCCCCGAAGTCATCATTGGACTTGGAAAAATTCCCCTCGTCCGCTACGCCACGCCGGGTACTGCGGAACTCAGCGACGCACTCGAGCCTTTCGTCCCACACTACGATGCACTTCTGCTGGCCAATCATGGCGCGGTTACCTGCGGCCCCGATCTGCTCACGGCATTTTTCCGCATGGAAACGATCGAGCACTTCGCGAAGATCCTGCTCGCCTCGGAACTTGCCGGCGACCCTGTGCTGCTTTCTACCCGCGAAGTTGCCAAATTGATGGCCGCACGCTCGCGCTATTTCGTGACTCCGCCTCCTGGCGGCGGCGCCGAATTGCCGGAAACGAGCGACACTACCGATTCCTCCAGCGGGCAAGTCTCGCTTTCTCGCAGCGAGCTCGACGCGCTTATCGACGAAGCGCTGCGCAAAGACCGCAATCGCCACTGACATGCGCTGATTCCGCTGCATCCGGCGTTGTCTAGCACTGTCCGGCTCATTCCCATCCTCCACTCTTGCGAAACAGCGCTCTGTGAATCACGCACGGCATTTCGCTCGGCAATCCACCGTTCAGGGACACATCCGCTCGGCTACTTCGACGGCGGATGGGGAATATGCCCGTACGAGGGAAGCGGGCGGAATGGGCCGGCCGTTTAGGTAACTCCTTTAGAATCAAAAATTTTGCAGACCCTGCCGCGTAAGCCGTTTAGAATCACAAATTTCTAAAAAAAGGGGGTGGGGTCTTTACCTTCTCAAGACAGTCTTGGCTGTGGTGCAAAATCTCTTTCTGGGGGGCGGAATCGCGAGGAAGTGAGGAACGTCCTGGCAGTTCGTACCCTGCCACCACAAAAGAAGTATACCATAACATTACTTATCTTTAAATAAAAATCTCATACGCATTTCGACGCATGCCGGGAGGAAGGGGATTTAAGTCGATGAAGGGAAACGGGATGGGGCCGAAAAGGGGGTCAAGAAGAAGTTTGAGAGAGGCCGGAAAGTGCGGACTGGCGATTGTGGGGTGGAAATGAGTTTGACTCTAATCCGGCGCACGCCCCGACCGGGTCGGGGTAAACGCCGCCGGCGTGTGCGGTGTCTCACAGCCTTCGCGCGGGTGACAGGTGAAGCCCTGCGAAGAGCGGCCCACCCTTTGCGAAGAGAGTACACCGCAAAGGGTAGGCCACCCCGGAAGGTTCTTCCGATTCAAAAAACGTGGCCCACCCGCAGTGCCGTTGCTTTGCGTCGCGTCAACAAAAAGCCAAATTCTATGCGCCGCCCGCCATTCGAAAACGCGATGCAAAACGCATGCAACTCTCAACACGTTGGCATGCCTTCGCATAGTAATTGGGATCGAGCGCTTCGCCAAAAAGACGACGCAGTTCAACGTTTTGGACTTCGATGAAATGCAACTGGGTTCTGTCCGACGCTCCATGCGGCTTAGCTATCAACGCCTCGCCCTTTGCACATATTCTCGCAATGAACAAGTCCTTCGTTTTTGAAATCATGATTCTTAGGCACAATCGGCATACTTAGTCGGCTAAAGAATCTCCGACGATGCTAACTCAAAGCAAGTATTTATTAGCTCGTAGATGAGCATGGGGTTGCGATCGTCTATTTCGCTGGTTGAATCTCAACTTTACGGAGTGCGGGTCACGTTCGAAGCCGCGAGGTTATAGCCCCACGGCTAGAAAGGGCAGTTTTACTCTCTCCTATCCCCTATCCCGCATGCGCGTTGACAGGCGAAGAAAAGGCGGCAATACTGGCGTGGCATGATAGGCCAGCTGCGCGGTCGGCTCGCGGAAAAACGTCCCAATCAGCTGCTCGTCGATGTGGGCGGCGTGGGCTACCTGGTGCTGGTTCCGCTTTCGACGTATGCGGCGGTCGGCGAACTGCACGCCGAAGTCACGCTGCTCATCCATACGCACGTGCGCGAAGACGCGCTGGCGCTCTACGGCTTCGTCTCCTCGCGCGAAAAACACTTTTTCGAAATGCTGCTATCCGCTTCCGGCGTGGGCCCGACGCTGGCGCTGAAAATTCTTTCCGGGATGAACGTGGAAGAACTCGTTCCCGCCATCCGGGCCGGCGATTTGGCCCGGCTGACGCGGATTCCCGGAGTCGGGCGCAAAACGGCCGAGCGCATCGTGGTGGAGCTCAAAGACAAGCTGGAATCCGTGGCCGTGGAAGCCGCAAAGCCGGCCGCAGCATCGCCCGCGGGGACCGAAGCCGACGTCATTTCCGCGCTGGTGAATCTCGGTTACGACGCGCGCGCCGCGGAAGCCGCCGCGTCCGAAGCCAAGCGAGAAGCCGGCTCCGCTAACTTTGAAAAGCTGTTGCGCGCTTCGTTGCAAGTGCTCAGCGCTCCAAAGAGCCGTTCGGCGAGAGGCGCCGCGTAAAATATTTCGCGTGAAGCGGCGCAGGAGATTGCGCCCGGTCGTGACACCACTGCGAGCACGACTGGGGACTGACGGACGAAATGCCTGACGGAACCGCAAAACGGATGATGGCCCAGCGCGAGAGCGACACGCGCGGACGGATCGTCTCCGGCGCGGCGTTCGAAGACGACGCGCGCGTCGAAGCCAGCGTGCGGCCCAAGCGGCTCGAGGAATACATCGGGCAGAAGCGCGTAAAAGAAAATATTGCCATCGCCATCGAAGCCGCCCGCACGCGCGGCGAAGCTCTGGATCACGTGCTGCTCTACGGCCCGCCCGGCCTGGGCAAAACCACGCTTGCGCAAATCATCGCCAACGAACTAAACGTGCCCATCAAGACCAGTGCTGGGCCCCTGCTGGAACGCAAAGGCGATCTCACCGCGATTCTCACGTCGCTCGAGGGGAAAGAAGTTTTTTTTCTCGATGAAATTCACCGGCTGCAGCCCGCCGTGGAAGAGGTTTTGTATCCCGCGATGGAAGACTTTCGCGTGGACCTAATCATCGGCCAGGGCCCTGGCGCGCGCATTCATCCCTTCCCGCTCGGGCATTTCACATTGATTGGCGCGACGACGCGCGCCGGACTCATCACCGCGCCGCTGCGTTCGCGCTTCGGCATCGTGCATCGCCTGGATTTTTACACGCCCGAAGATTTGCTCATTATCCTGCACCGCTCGGCGAAAATTCTGCAAATTGAAATGGACGAGGGCGGCGCGGAAGAAATTGCGCGCCGTTGCCGTGGCACGCCGCGCATCGCCAATCGCTTGCTTCGCCGCTCGCGCGATTTCGCGGAAGTTCGCGCTGACGGACGGATCACATGCGCCGTGGCGCAGGAAGCCCTCGCCATGCTTGGCGTGGACGAATCCGGCCTCGACGAAGTCGACCGCAATCTGATGCTCGCGCTGCTCGACAAATATGGCGGAGGCCCGGTTGGACTGGGCACGCTGGCGGCGGTGCTCTCCGAAGAAGAGGACGCCATCGAGGAAATGTACGAACCCTATCTCATGCAAATCGGGATGATTGACCGCACGCCGCGCGGGCGTGTCGCGACTCCGCGCGCGTATGAATATTTCGGGAAGGCTTTGCCGAAGCGCCAGCCGCGGCTGTTCTAGGGGTTGACAGTCAGATTCTCCTCAGGCTACATCGTCCTCTTGGAGACGCAATGGGAAGAGAAATTAGCCTGTTTACGGGATATTCTGAAAAAGAGAATCGCCTCACCAATTACACCCTTCTCCTTATCAGGCTCCTGTACCAAGAATCGCCCGAACTTTACCAATCGTTCTTGGACAAACTCCTGCCCGAGGCGCAATTCTCCGCGCTTCCGAGATTTGCTCAGCAAACCGTCAAGAAGACCAGCATTCCGGACGGCTTCATCGCTCAATCTCCCTACACAATCTATTTCGAGACGAAGACGTCAAACTGGTTCTACGACGACCAGTTGGTTCGGCATCTCACTGAACTTCAAGATGAATCGAAAGGACCTAAGGCTCTGATAGCCATTTGCCCGTTCCAAGACGGAAAGCAAGATGTTTTGAATAGCAAGTACCGTGAAACCGCAAAGCAGCTTGGAGAGGATATTCTTTTTAGAGCCCTCTCCTTCCAAGAATTGTTTGATTGCTTTCCGCCCGTGGGCCATGAAACCCACCTTTCGAGAATTAAGGATGAATTCTGGGCGTTCCTCAGGCTTGAGGGATATCTCGGAGGATGGCAAGAAATGCTCGATGTGGTCAACTGCGCGACATGGCCAGATCACTTCACAAAATTCCTCGTTTATACGTGCCCTTTGACGGGCCGGTCCTACTCCCATCTGCGGTCAAAATTTCTAGGGCTGTGCAAAGACAAAATGGTCTCTCACGTTGCGTTGATTAGGGGGGTCGTCCAGCTCTACAAGTCAACTGAAGCGCATGTGGAATGGAGAAACGATGACACGTCGGAAGGAGATCTTATCAAGTCTGCCAGGGAGAGGGTCTTGTCAGCGTGGGGAGCACATACCGAGGATCTTCGCGTCTTCATACTGGCGGATGTTTGTCCCACGCAATTTGAAAAAGATACTCGCGGGGGAATGTGGGGCTCAAAGCAATACTTTGATCTATCCAAGCTCAGGCCATTGCCTCAAAGTTCAAAGCAATTGGCTGAAGCATTAATCGGTAAAAGGTGGACAGAGCTCCGGTTCGATTAGATGGGCTGAAGGACCACGCCTTATTCGGATCGCAGCGCCACGATTGGATCCACGCGCATCGCGCGCCGTGCCGCAATCACAAACGAGTTTGCAACTTCAAAGGCCCAATGTCTCGGGACGATGCCGTGATTAGCCGTCTTGAATTGCTGGAAAAGCGCGTCTACCCAACCGACCGCCTCATCGCGGAAAAACCACGCAAGCGTGGCAGACGCATCCACCACAAACTCAGGCATCAATATTTCCGGCCTTCGTTAATCAGATCCCTGATTGTGATCCCTCCCAAGGTCTGGGTCTTTCGCAGTTCCAAAATTGCATCGAGCGCCTCAGCGGGTGTCATCTTCCGCTCGTTACTGCCGTTGTTTTCCGCTTGCCGCTGTGCAAAGGTTTCCAGCGCGCGTTCGATGATCTCCTCGGGTGACGAGTCAGGACTGGCGGCGAGTTGTTCCTTCAGCAGCTTTTCGCTTTGCGCCGTCAATCGAATGGTCGTGCTCATACCTTGAATAATACGCCGTTTCCGGTTTCGTTTACCCGTCTTTGCTAAACTCTCAATTCATGAGCGTCATTGACGAAGTTCTTCAGGCCAACGAAATCTACTCGCGCACGCACGAACTCCGCCGGCTTACTCCGCGCCCGGAGCGCCAACTCGCCGTTCTCACTTGCATGGACACGCGGCTTTCGATTCGCACGCTGGGCCTAAAAACCGGCGACGCGCACATCATCCGCAACGCGGGAGGAATTGTCACTGACGATTCGCTTCGCTCCCTCGTCGTCTCACACTATCTGCTGGACACGCAGGAGTTCATGGTCATCAATCACACCGACTGCGGCTTGATGCACGCTTCCGAAGCCGATCTTCGCAACCGCATCCAGAACCGCACGGGAACCGCTGCTGTCGCGCCCGCGTTTTTTTATGCGTTTCAAAACATTGACGAAAACGTCCGCCACCAACTGCAAAAACTGCGCACGCATCCGTGGATTCCCAAGCAGGTTGTGGTTAGGGGATTTGTCTACGACGTGGCGACCGGAAAATTGCGCGAAGTTTTCGATTCCTGAACGGGCCGTGCCGTCCGTCCGCTTGCGTACTTAATTTCCAGGTGTGCGAATAAACGTCCGCCAGAAAACTTATTCGTAGCGCAGCGCCACGATCGGATCTACGCGCATCGCGCGCCGCGCTGGCACGTAGCACGCCACCAGCGCGACAGCGGTCAGTAGAACGGCTACGCTCGCGAAAGTGATGGGGTCCATCGCGCTTACGCCGTAGATGAACCGCGTCATCAGGCGCATGAATGCTAGCGCCGCCAGGACGCCGGCACCCACGCCGATCAGCGATATCTTCAGTCCTGCTCCTAAAACCATGCTCACTACATCGCGTTTGGACGCTCCCATCGCTATACGGATGCCGATTTCGTGCGTCCGCTGCCCGGTCAAGTAGGAAATCACGCCGTAGATTCCGATCGCCGAAAGCAGCAGTGCCAAGGTGGAGAAGACGCTGAGCAGCATCATGGCCATGCGCTGCATGGAAATGGACCGCGCCACGATATCGTCCATCGGCCTGACTTCGTAAACTACCGCGCTGCTGTCCACGCGCTGAACGGCATCGCGCACCGAAGAGATAAACGCGCTTTGCGCGCCTGCGGTCCTCGCCACATAGCTTCCACCGTTGGCAAGCAGAGGCCAGAAGCGGTCCGGCAACTGCCAGACCTGCAAATACAGCTGCGCCTGCAGATTCTGGTGGGCTTTCGATCCCAAGCCCCAGTGCTCGACGTGCCCGACCACGCCGACAATTTCCGCCTGCATGTCGAGGAACGCCAAATTCAGGCGCTTCCCGACCGGATTTTCGTTGGGAAAATATTTCTGCGCGAAACTGGAATCGATGAGCGCCACCAGCGGCGCGTGTTCGTCGTCGCGCGCATTGAAAGTTCGTCCGAGCTGCAGCGGTATGTGCATGACTTTCTGGTAGTCCGGAGTAATCAGATAAAACAACGCGAACGGCATGTCGTGCTCGTTTGCCGGCTTCGCGTGGCCTTCAACCCAAAAGGGGATTTCCGAATCTCCCGTCATGGGCAGAGATCCGCCCATTATCGAAACTGCTTCTACGCCCGGGACATTCTCCAGTTGCCGCATGGATTCGCGATGTTTTTCGCGCAGCTGCGCCGGCGTGATTTTAGGGTCGGTCGTCCAAGAAGTGGCAAACGAGATTACGTTGCGCGCGTCGAATCCTGGATTAATGCCCCACAGCGCCGCCAGGCTGCGAATCATCAGTCCCGCCCCGATGAGCAGCACCACGGCCATCGCCATTTCCACGGCGACCAGCACCTTTTGCATTCTGTGGCGCGCTCCACTCATGCCGCGCCCGCCTTCTTTGAGCGTGGAATGCATGTCCGGCCGCATGAGCCGGAGCGCCGGAACCAGCCCGAACACAACTCCCGTGAGGATGGAGACACCCGCTGCATACAGCAGGACGTGGGCGTCCAGGCCGATATCTTCGCTTCGCGGCAGAGTTTCCGGAAGCGCTGCCAGAATGGCTCGCGTGCCCCACTTTGCCAGAAGCAATCCCAGCGCGCCGCCCGCTACTCCCAGCATCACGCTTTCCGTCAGTAGCTGCCGGATGACCCGTCCGGGGCTTGCTCCGATCGCCGCGCGAATCGCGAATTCCCGCGTTCGCCCCGTGGATCGCGCCAGCAGCAGATTGGCGACGTTGGCGCACGCAATCAGCAGCACGAAACTGACCGCGCCGAGCAATACGAGCAAGATTCCGCTTACATTTCCGATGACGTCAGCTTTCATCGGTACCAGCATCGCGCCGCTGCCCTTGTTGGACTCGGGATACTCGCTGGCAAGATTTTGCGCGACCGCGTCCATATCGGCCTTCGCCTGTTGAATTGTCACTCCCGGCTTCAATCTCGCTGCCGTGTTCATCCCCATTCCGATAGCCCGGTTGCGAAATGTTGGGTCGGTCCATTGGCCGATGGGCACATAGACATCGGACGGGCTCAATCCGGTAATCTGGCCCGGCGCCACTCCCACGACCGTGTACATCGTCCCGTTCAGCGTGATACTCGCGCCGACCACGCTCCGCGAAGAAGCGAACTTGCGCTTCCACAATCCATCGCCGATCAGCGCCACCGGAGTTCCGCCGGCGCGATCTTCTTCCGGCGTGATGTTGCGGCCCAGGATTGGCGTGATTCCGTACGCCGGGAAAAACTCCGCGGAGATCATGTGCCCGTGCAGACGTTCCGGCTCTCCCACTCCCGTCAGGTTGTAATCGTCCGACCGGAACGCGCCAAATTCCGAAAACGAGTGGTTCTGCTTTTGCCAGTCCAGGTAGTTCAGGTACGTGACGGAGCCCTGTTCGAACTGGTCGGTTTTCTGGTATACCGCCACCAATTGGTCGGGCTTCGGAAACGGCAAGGGATTCAGCATCACGCCGTTCACCACGGAAAACAGCGCCGTATTCGCGCCAATCCCGAGCGCCAGTGTCAGCACCGCAATAGAGGTGAATCCCGGACTCTTCAGCAGTACTCGGACACCGTATTTGACGTCTTGCCAAAAATCCATCATGCGACACCTCGCCGCGCGCGACTCGTTTCCTGACTCACCCTCACACTCCGGCAGCTGTAGGTACGCACCCGCCCCGGAGTTTGTTCCCCGCGCCGCCCGCCATATTCCGCAGTAAACTCTTCAGCGAACACACCATACTTCGCTCTCATGACGCCTCAGCTTCTCTATTTGTCGCTCGGGTCCAATATCGGTGACCGCCTCGCCAATCTTCGCGCGGCGATCGACGCGCTCGGCCCGGCGGGCATCCACGTAAAGAAATTTTCTTCGGTTTACGAGACCGAACCCGTCGATTATTTGGAGCAATCGTGGTTTTATAATTGCGTCGTCGAAGCAGAGACAACCCTTGACCCGCTGGCGCTGCTTCGCTCGCTGCAATCCATCGAAACGCTTATGGGCAGCAAAAAGGAATTTCCCAAAGGCCCGCGTCTCATTGACCTGGACATTCTTTTTTACGGCCCGGAAACCATCGCGACGCCTGAACTCGAAGTTCCGCACCCGCGCCTGCATCTCCGCCGCTTTGTTCTTGTCCCGCTTGCCGAAATTGCTCCTGCTCTATCTCACCCTTCGTTGCACGCAACTGCTGCCGAGCTCCTCGCTGGCGTTTCCGACCGCAGCGAAGTTCGCCTCACAAAATTTGCCGTGTGACAACCTCTCGCCGCGCCTTATTTCTTTGTTAGCGCTGATGATAGAGGGGAAATGCGCAGGGGCGCAACATGCTGCGCCCCTTCGCCACTGTGTGCTCCGAGGAGTCTCTCATTCTCCCCGCTATGATTTTTCGCAGTCTTTACGACGTCCTGTGCAGCAGCAGCCGGTGCAGCATCATCGGCTTCGGCTGAATCGCTTCCAGTTCGATCATGGAGAGCCTCCCTTGCGTAGTCTCGCTCCACCGGTACACTCCCGGCTCGCTCTCCACAATTTCTCGTCCATTGAGGTTCCGCAAAAAGTCCCGCGCATCGGTGATAGCCGCAGTCTCGCGGTACGTCGGCCTCGCCAGCGCTTCCACTGCGTAGCTCCGCAGCAGTTTGCTCCAATACTGTGCGAACAAATCGCCGGACGCGAAAATGTCGCTCCACGCCACGTCGCTTCCGTAGGCCACCACCACGCCAACCACGCGCTCGCCTTTCAATCCCGACGTAGCGCGGTTGAATCGCCGCTGCAGCTCCTCCACGAGTTCGTCTACCGACTGCCCCACGCGGCTCTGCGTGTATATTTTGTCGTACGACTGCGTCGGCGCCTCCGTCGCAATCGCGTTTTCCACGGCGCGCGGACTCAACACCGGCGGCGCTGCCGGCGCCGGTGCGGCTCCGTAACCATAGCCTCCTCCAGATCCAGCTGACGGTTTCGCCGTGCTTCCTGCTCTCACCGCGTCCCACACTTCACTCTGATTCTGCGCCACCGCCGCTTGTTCGCGAACGCTCGGGTGCACAATCACGCTGGAATTCGTGAACTGCGCGCTGGCGCCCGTCCACCGGCCATGCTCCACGCAAAAGACGTCAAGCGGCAGCGGCTCCGCGCCCACCGGTACGATGCGATCCTTGCCGATGATGCGGTCCTGCTTTCCGCCGCTCACCAGTTCACCGGCCAGAAGCAGCAGCGGCCGCTTGCCCCGGTTTATGAGCACTAACTGGTTTACGCTCGCGCCGCCGCCATATTGCAGAGGCACGGGAATCGGCCGCCCGTCCCTCGTTCGCGCCAGCCCCGCAGCGCCTTGCTCGCTGACAATCACTTCGCCGCTCGAAAGCCCTTCATCCAACGTCATGAACGCCGACGTATCCTGCGCTATGGACGTCACCACTGGAAATAGCGTGATGTTTTCGTAGCTCACCGGATCCAGCAGCCGCCACGCACCTTCCGGCTTTCCCGGGGTCCCGCCGCCCTTGTTGTCGGGCTTTGGTGGGTTCGGCAAACGTCTCGGCGGTTCTCCCGGGCTGGTCTGCTGCGTAGTTTTGTGCAAGTCTGACTCGGTCGCCTTCGCCGGAGCGTTCTGCCCCAGCCCGCCGGCCAACATCACTCCCATCGCGGAAATCCCGACCAGCCCGCCGAAAATTGCTCCCAGTATCGATCGTTCCATAAACCCTCCTTCGCGCCCATCCCGCACGCCTCTCCGCCTTAGAACGGCCGCTCTGGTTTTTCTTGCACCGCCTGATCGCCTGCACCTCGTTTTCGTCTGTTCCCTACATCCATCTGCCCCGGTTGCTGATGTAAGATGCCCTCGCTCCGCCGCCCGCGAGGTGCCGCGTGCTCAAGCTGGCCGTTCCCGTCTTCCACATCTCCAACGCCGCCGCCGCGCAGGACTTTTACTGCCGCAAGCTCGGTTTCCGCCTCGAATTCGCGCATCGCGCCGTCGAAACGCAGCCCGATCCCTGCTATGTCGGAATTTCACGCGACGGCGTCTGGCTGCATCTCAGTTCCTTCTCCGGCGATGCCGTACCTGGTGGCGTTGCCAACCTTGTCGTGGACAACGTGGACGAGCTGCACTCGGAATTCGTCGCCAAAAGCGTGCCCATCGGTCTGCCGCCAACCAATCAAACCTGGGGCACGCGGGAGATGTACATCAAGGATGCCGACGGCAACTCGCTGCGCTTTCAGCAGCTCTGACGTCCGAGGTTGGTCAAATATGTCGAAGATTTTTGCAGTCACGCGCCATCGCGGCCCAAGATGGGATGCGTCGCGCGGCCTGGAAAACCAGGAAGGTTGGACCACGCACGCCGGATTTATGAATGGACTTCAGGCGGAAGGATTCATCGTACTTGGCGGCCCACTCGACAACACGAAAGAGGTCTTGTTGATCATCCGCGCGGACAACGAAGCCGAGATTCGCTCGCGCCTTGCGGCTGATCCGTGGAGCGCGAACGGTCTTCTCGAGATCGCGCGCATTGTTCCGTGGACGATTCGTTTGGGCAAAATCGCCACGTGATGAGATTAGACGTGAGTGTAAACCGAATCGCCGAGCCTTACGGATTCGCTGGCGGTTTCAGTTCGTACTCGTGTGGCGGCTCCGCGCCTTGCAGGTAGCGCACAAAGTAGTCCCAGCGCCGCCTGGTCATATACAGCGACTCCGCGCCGTATCCGTGCCGCTGGTTTGGCAGAAGCAGCAGGTCAAAATCCTTGTTCGCTTTGATCAACGCGTCCACCACGAGCAGCGTGTTGTACGGCGGCACGTTGTCGTCCAGCGTGCCGTGCGCCAGCAGCAAATGCCCTTTCAGATTCTTCGCCCAGTTTTGATTTGCCTGGTCGTCATAGTTTGTCGTGCCATCGGCGTTTTTCACGAGCAAACCCTGGTAGCGCTCTCCCCAGTCGTCTTCATATTCGCGATTGTCGTGGTTGCCAGATTCCGAAATTCCCACCTTGAAGAAATCCGGATAGCGAAACATCGCGTCTGCTGCAGCAAATCCTCCGCCGGAATGTCCCCAGACGCCCGCGCGCTCGATATCTATCCACGGATATTTCTGCGCCAGCTCTTTCATTCCCGCAATCTGGTCCGGCAGCGTGTTGTCTCCCATATTCGCGTAATAGAAATCGTGGAACTTCTTCGACCGCAACGGATTGCCCATGCCCTCGATCTGCACCACGGCAAATCCAAGTTCCGCGAGCGCTTGCGCGTCTCCCCGTGCCGGCGAAAATCCCCAGTTGCCGACGCTGCCGCCTTGCGGTCCCGGATAAATATTGTTCACGATGGGATATTTTTTCGTGGCGTCGAGGTTCGTCGGTTTGAAAAGGAGTCCGTAAATATCCGTCGCGCCGTCCCGCGCTTTCACGGTAATGGGCACCGGAGGCTGCCATCCCGCCGCGAGCAGTTGCGAAATATCCGTCTTGGCTACGTTTGCGACGAGTTTTCCCGTCTCGTCCCGCACCACCGAAGTTCCGGGCACGTGCGGTTTCGAATACGAATCAAAAAAGTAGCGGCCCGAAGGAGAAATGCTGATTTCGTGCGTCCCGCTTTCCGACGTCAGCAGCGCGAGATTTTTCCCGTCAAATCCGATGCGATAAAAGTGCGCGAAGTAAGGGTTTTCTCCTTTTTCCCGGCCATCCGCGAGAAAATAAAGCATCCGGTTTTTCTCATCCACGCGCAGCAGTTGCGTCACCACCCAGTCGCCCGACGTAATCTGGTTCTTCAGCTTTCCGCTCGCCAGGTCGTACAAATAGAGATGTCCCCAGTTGTCCCGCTCGGAATACCAGATGAATTCATTGGAGGCCGGCAGGAATTTCCAGTTCGCGCGGCCTTGCCCGGATTCAAATTGCGTCGCGGCCGATTCCTCAAACACGTCGCGCACCGCTCCGGTTTCCGTATCCGCCACGCGCAACTGTTCGTGCTTGTGGTCCCGCGACGTCGAGACAAACGCGAGGTGCTTCCCGTCTTCGCTCCATTCCACGTCTTCCATTCCGCTGCCGCGACACTCGACGTCATCGCAAACCGTCGAGCGGTGCTGGTCCGGAGGGCTCTGCAGGCGAACGACTTTGTGCGCGTTCAAATCAATGATCACGCGCTGGATCGTGGTCACCACGGCGTCGCCGGGCAGCGGATATTTCCACTCTTGCAGGACCGGATGCCCCACTTTTGTTTCGACCAGGTACATCTCTCCCACGCCCCGCTGGTCCTGCTGGAAGGTGGCGATTTTCTTCGAGTCCGGCGACCACATGAGAATAGGCCGGTCGCTGTGGATCCACCCCGCGTTATCGGTGGCATAACCGAAATCCTTTACGCCGTCCGTCGTCAGTTGCGTTTCCTTGCCGCTGGTTTCGTCCCGCACCCAAAGGTTGCAGTCGCGGATGAACGCCGCCAGCTTGCCATCCGGAGAAATATCTTCGTCGCGCGCGGACGCGCCGTCCGGTTTCCTCGCTTCTGCCGCGCACGCGTACGTCTGCAGATTGCACTTCCACGTTTTTCCTTTGGCACTGAACGAAATCGCTTTGCCATCATCGGTGAACTCAAACGTCATGAACGGCAAGTGGCCGGCGTTGTAGTTCGTCCCGGAAGCCGCAGAGAGTCCCGCGGCCAGCTTCGCGTGATCGAACGCCGGCTGGTGCGTTCCATGCGCTGCATCGAACAGCACAAATTGCGCGTCGTCCGGTCCCGCGTCGCGATACCAGAAGCGATCGTCTGGCAGCCATTTCGCGCGCACCTCGTGGTAAACGAGCGGCCGCGTGTTGTAGGCGAGGAATTTTTCCGCATGCTGGTAATCCGCTGCGGTCAACGCGCGCGGAGCGCTGGCCTGTTGCGCGACCGTCACGCCGGTAACGCTAAGCGCGATGGCCGCCGCAAAGAAATTCCGCCATGCAGAAATGTGCGTGCGGTCAAGATGTCTCATCATGTCCCTCGCCTCTTGCAAGATTTTCGGCGCCGCGGATATTCCGGCGTCCACGCATTTTCGCGTTGCGCGTTCGCGCGCCCCTCCGGTGAAAGCAGACTTCATGGCCGCGTGGACGCGGTAGCATCGCGCCTGCGCTGTTCGGAAGTCAAGGCAGCGCCCCGTTCGAACCAGTTTCATTGGAGGCATTCCAACAAATTTTGTTGGGGCGGAACGGACCTTGTGCCAGACTTCGCACGCGGAGGGCTTTCCTGGCGATGCGAAGAAAAAAGATTTGGATTGCGGCGGCGTGCGCCTGTTTCGTTTCAGCAGTTGTGCTAAGTGTGCAAACCGCCGTCGCGCAACCGCAATCTTCCGCGGCTCGCCACATTAGCCAGGATCGGCTCTGGGACACGCTCCAGAAGCTCGGCGAATTCGGCAAAAATCCCGAAGGCGGCGTCAGCCGCGTGGGCTTCACTGACGCCGACCTTGCGGGACGCGCCTACGTCATGGGCCTGATGCGCGACGCCGGCCTCGACGTTCGCACCGATGCCGCGGGAAATATTTTCGGCAAGCGCCCCGGTTCCGCGGCCCTTCCTATTCTGCTCTTCGGCTCGCACATAGATTCCGTGCCGCACGGCGGAAATTTCGATGGCGATGTCGGCACTCTGGGAGCCATCGAAGTCGTGCGTGCGTTGAACGGAGCGCACGTCACGACGCGCCATCCGCTCGAAGTCGTCGTCTGGAGCAACGAGGAAGGCGGCCGGTATTACTCCGGGCTGTTCGGCTCATCGGCGGCGGCTGGCATTTTGCCCAAAGGCATCGGCGAGCGGCGGGATGATAACGGCGAAAAGCTCGGCGACTGGCTGGCGAAGATGGGAGGCGATGCTTCGAAGATAGAATCCGCGCGCATTCCTCCCGGCGCCGTTTCCGGTTATCTCGAGCTGCACATCGAGCAGGGCGCCGTCCTGGACGAAGCCAAAATTCCCATCGGCATCGTGCAAGGGATCGTAGGGATCAGCGAACGGATCTGTACCGCCGTGGGCTTCGCCAATCACGCCGGCACCACGCCGATGGACCGGCGGCGCGACGCGCTGGCAGCCGCTTCGCGCGCAGTTCTGGCCGTACGCGAGGAAGTGCGCTCCGAGCCCGGCCGCCAGGTCGGCACGGTCGGCTGGATAAAAGTCGAACCGGGCGCCGCCAACGTGATTCCCGGCCGTGTGACGTTTCCCGTCGAATTGCGCGATCTCGACGCGCAAAAAGTCGAGCGACTTGGCGCGCGGGTCCTGCTGCGCTTCAAAGACATCGGCCGCCAGGAGAATGTCCAGATTACGTGCAGCGATTCCGATTTTCACGGCCCGGCGCTGACTGCGCCCGCGTTCAAGGATGCGATTCGTTCGTCCGCGAGCGCCGCCGGCCTCGCCACCATGGACCTCCCGAGCGGCGCAGGACACGACGCACAGAACGCGGCGCGCTTCGCACCGATCGGAATGATATTTGTGCCAAGCCGCGGCGGCATCAGCCATTCGCCGCTCGAGTACACCACACCGGAACACGCTGCCAACGGCGCGGAAGTTTTGTATCGCACGCTCCTGAAACTGGACGCCGAGCTGGATGCCGCTCCCGCAAAACAGTAATTTCGCCGGGGGCGCCAGGAAATTTAGAAACAGGAATTGACGAACTGCGGAGTAAGACCTAGCGGGACGAGCCGCCGAGGTCGGAGCGCGGTTTGATGCGCTTCTTGGACAGATCGCTTTCCTGCCGCTCGTATTCGGCAAGCTCTTCATCAGTGTAGGAATACGAGTCGCGCGAAGCGAACATGGAATTCGAACGGTTGCCCTGCTTCTTTTTCTTTCGCAGCGCGCCAAACTCGTGGCGCACCTGGCGAATCGGACCCTCGATCGCGCGAACTTCCACGAGGAGGTCGCTGACTTTTTCCAGAAAATCGTGCAAGTGAAATGGGCGCACAACATACGGCGCGCGCGCCTGCTCCAGCGCGGTGGTCACGTGAGTTCCCGCTGATTCGGGAACCAGGTACAGCACACGCAAGCGACCGCCTTCGTCAGCGGAAACGTTCGTCAGTTCCCGCAATGTAATGAATACCGGAGAGTTGGTTCCAGTGAGCGCAATATTGGCGATGACCAGAGACCATTCGCCGGATTTCAGCTCGCTAAAAAGCAGCTTGGGGTCACGGAGGTGGCGTACGCGCCAACCCTCCGAATCCAGAATCTGGCGCAGGGCGCCCTGGTTCTCGTCGTCCTCGTCGAGAATGAGGATGCCGACCTGGCTGGGTCGAACTGGGGGAGGCGTCGCCATCTTAGAAGTATAGCGGCGTGACCGAAGTCACGGCCCTGTGCGAAGGTACAGTTGCGGCGTATCGGCCAACGGCCCGCGCGATTGGGCAGCGAAATCAACAGGTCGCGGAAGGTCTCAGCACAGTGGTGCGTGCGGCGAGACCGAGCGCCATTAAAACCGTTCGAATTCCGTTTGAGCGATAGAGTGGAGCGCGGGGCACACTCACTATCGCTCTGCAGAAGATTACTGGCCGATGACGAGTCCCGAGCCGTCCTGATATTTGGTCTGGCTGGTGCCGTCCCAAAAGATGCGGAAGAGCGTGGTCGCGCCGCTCGCGGGATCCCGGCCCGTGAAATAGATTTGCAGGCCGTCGCGCGACCATTCCGCTCCAGCGGAGGTCAAGTCATACGGGCTGAGAAGCACGCGGCGTTTGGAGCGAATTTCATAGAGAAAGAACGCCTCCGCGGGCTGCGGAGCATCTTTTTTCGGTGCGGGTTTCGGCGTGATTTCTTTGCCGGTGGCATCTTTTTGCGGCGGCGGAGGCGGGAGCGGCGCCGCGAGCTCGGCGGAAACGAGAAGCAGGTCAGGATTCAGCGGGTGCACGCGTACAGTGTTCGCGCTGGAAAGCCGAAACTGAGCGTTGCCGTAGAGTTCGCCACTCGAGAGCGTCTGCTTTACGACGCCGTCGTCGCCAATCCACATGAGATTTTGCAGGTCGTCGCCCAGCAAAGTGTGCGGATCGGTCCAACCATCGAGAGTGGTTACGTCACCCAGGTTAGGAAGAGCAGCAGCCTTTTCCGGAGCATCCGCGGGCATGGTCCAGAGTTGCCACTTCGCATTTACCTTTTCAAGGAATGCGATGGTCAAATCATCCGGCGACCAGAAAGGCTCCTTGAGTTCCGCGCGAAGCAACTCTTTAGTTTGACCGGTCGTGAAGTCGTATTCATCGAGAAGGCGCACATCGCCGGAGTTTTCTTCGCGCGTGAAGAGAAGCTTTTTGCCGTCGTGCGAAAGACACAGGTCAGAGCCGGGTTTTCCGGCGACGCTCTTGGCCAGTGAACCCCGTTTTACAAGCATTTTGCCCTGGCCGTTTATATAAGCGACGTAGACCGGCACTTTGAACTTTGTAATCGTCGGCGGAGGAGTCTTGTCCTTCGGGTCGTCATCATCGTCGGTGGGGTTGTTGTTAATTTTGGGGAAGAGTTCCGTGGCTACGCGGGCGCAGGCGTCGTGTGCGCCAAGTTGCGCATCGTCCATCGAGGCGGTGAAGTTAAACTTCGCGGCAGGGAAGGCCGCCAGCAAAGCGGGATCGGCACAAGGCGTCCGGCTCAAGTGGACGGAGACAGGCACGCCGGTTTGCGAGTCCTTGGCGTGGTAGGTCCAGGCATCGGCGGTGCTTTCGCGGACCACATCTCCGGGGTCCAGCGGGATCGGGGGGTAACCGGGGCGGTCGAGCCGTTCCGGGCCATGCAGGCCAATGCGCAGGCTCCAGGTCTGATCGGACCCTTGCACGAGGAGGAGGATTGGGTGGTACGTGGATTGAGGCGAAGGGGGAGCAGCCGGAGCGGCGGTGCCGGGAACCTGTTTTTTGGGAACGGCCGAAGTCGAGGAGGCTTGGGCAAGCCGCGGCTGAGAGGCCGAGGCGGACTTTTTGTCCGCGGCCGCGGAGTTTGCTGAAGACTGGGTTTGGGGAGGCCGCGCGGTTCCCGGGCGGACCGAGAGCGCCACGAAACACAGCGTTCCGCCCATCAGACACAGTGCTCGCAGGGACTGGGGCACTTCTGTCCTCCTGAAACCAGTAGGATAACCCTCGGCAATGCGTCGCACAATGAGACTGAAGGACAGGTTTGGCGGGGAAGGAACGAGGCGGCACGCGCCTTACTTAAAGGCTTTTTTAAGTATATACTTAAATATATAGTTAAATAAGAACAAGACGGGACGGGCTTGTTTGACCGGTTGGCTCGCGGATGCCATATCTCACCGAAAGGAAGGGCGAGGCAGGCGAACATGAGGCGAAAAAGTACTTGACAATGGCGAAACAAAAGCGAATACTAGCACCGCGATTTGAGGTGGGCTATGTCTCCAGTTCTTTCCTCCACGGCGCAGGCTTTTGGTATCCGGCGCCGCCGCGCAAGACAATCCACGGCAACACTCTTTCCTGTCAGCCCCTATAAGCATAGCCCAACACCAAGAACCGGAAACTTGAGGGAGGGCTTCCGCCAGATGGCGGAGCCGTCCGAGGTGGCCGGTTCAGGCGGCAGCACTGCGGGTTACACCACGGCGGATTGCCCCCCGCCGACCTCTTGCGAGGCGGCATCGCGCGGCTTTGAAAGCCACGCGGATGACCGGACCCGAAGCGTTGACGTACCGCTGGTGGGCATCGCCCGCCTCGCCGCAACTTCTCCCGCAGCGGAGAGCCACCGCCAATCGGCGGAACGGCCGGAGTATTTCCTGCTGCCGGTGAAATCGATCCTGAACCGGTGCGATTCGCAGCGCGTGCCGTTCGAATGGACGATCAATCCGTACCGTGGATGCGAATTCGGCTGCAAATATTGTTACGCGCGCTACACGCATGAATACATGGAGCTGGACGGCGGGGAATTCGAGCGGAAGATTTATGTGAAGAAGGATCCGGGACCGCTGCTGGCGTATGACGTCTCGCGTAAGTATTCGCACGCGTCCGCAGCTTCAGGCGGAGAAAAGCCGGAACATATCGCGATTGGCACGGCGACGGACCCTTACCAGCCGGCGGAGAGCGAATACGGCGTGACGCGCGCGTGCCTGGAAGAGTTGGCGAAGCGCGATGGATTGAGCATTTCGGTGATTACGAAGTCGAACCAGATTGTGCGGGACATAGATTTGTTCAAGAAGGTTGCGGAGCGTTCGGAACTTTCGCTGAACATTACCGTGACGACGCTGCGAACGCGGCTGGCGCGCTTGCTGGAACCGCGCGCGCCGCGCCCGGACTTGCGGCTGGCGGCGGTGCGGCAGTTGCACGAAGCGGGACTGCGCGTGGGCGTCTCGGCTTCGCCGATCGTGCCGGGAATAACCGATCGGGAAGGCGACCTGGAAGCCGTGGCGGAAGCGGCGCATGATGCCGGGGCGCAATGGTTCTGGTCGGGCGTGCTGTTCCTGATGCCGTCGTCGGCGAAGCAGTTTTTTCCGTTTGTGCGGGAGAAATTTCCGCGTTTGGCGAAGCAATATGAACAGTGGTACGCGAAGAATGGTTACGCACCGGAAGAGTACCGGAAGAAAATGTCGGAGCGCGTGGTCGCCATCAAGGAAAGATTCGGCTTTAACGCCCGCCCGCAGTACGAGTCGGCACGCCCTACGCCGCGGATGCAGCTGAAGCTGGCTTGGGACGCGGGCGCCGCCAGCCAAGAGTTAGGCGGCATGCGCTCCTGCGCCGCAGGATAGCAAGCAACCCGAACTTGGTTTGTCCCAGTCGTAGTAGCATGCCGTTCATGCGAACTTGGGTCCTCCTGTTTGGCCTCGTATACCTGTGTAGCCCGGCACTTTCGCAAAAAAGAAATTCAAATCAGGGGTTCCCCACTCAATTCGAGGTGGGACGCCACTTTTTCTTTGATTTTGGCCCGCCAACAGATTTCTACGAACTCTTCCTTGTCAGATCAGTAGAAGGTCACACGAACGTGGAGAAAATCACGATCACGCCTGCCGCCGACAAGTGCTTCGCGCCTGCGACGGTCGAACTCAGGACCGCGACTCTTCCGAAGGACATTCCTGCACTCTTAGGCGAACCAAGTCCCTGCTCCATTCCTGAAAAGGAGCTTCATCGCGAATTGAAGCGCTGCAAAAACTGCCTCATATTTAGCGGCGCGAAAGTCACCTTGCAGGTTGATTGCGGAGGGCGGACTCGCCTCATCCGATCAGACATTCTAGACAGAGACATGTTCGACACGAGCCCAAATACCCCTGAGCACACTTCTTGGACGATGCACTTGCTCGAGCAACTGGACTCTCCCATGGGTCCGGGAGTTTTGGACAGGCCGATGTTTTCAGTGCCTTCGGACACCAGCGCATCCCAAACTGCAGTCGATCCGGGCACTGCGGAGGTAATTACTAGTGGGAAGTTCAACGCGCTCTTTGCTGATGCTCCTGACAAGCTGTCCGAACTATTCCGGCAGTCGCAAGTCCGTACGCCGCCACCGACCGTGCAGCTTGTAAGTAGCAGCCCGGTTGCGCCTGAAGTTTTCAATCTTCCCCAATTCCCGCCACTTGCAAGGATGGTCCATGTCGAGGGAACTGTTTCAGTTAAGCTCGAACTCGAGGAGAGCGGGGCCGTGATTAACGCAACGATCCAGAGCGGCCATCCGTTGCTCCAGGGTGCTGTCAAGGATGCGGTGCTTCGCTGGAAGTTCCCTAAGGGCGAAGCAAATCGGGGTGTTCTCGCGACTATCGAGTTCGCGAGCAATTGTCCGCGACCCACGAACTAAACAATCGAGACACCCCGCTAATCGTGCTTCGTTACGGCACGATAATGCGGGATTCTTCGCGTTTGAGTTCGGGGGCGGCGGGGAACTGGCTGCGAAGGAATTCGGCGAAGCGGCGGGCGCGCGGGCGGCCGTTGGTGCGCAGGAGTCCCATGCGGTGGAGGAAGATGAGCAGCGCGAGGATTTCGGAATCGTTGAGCGGGGGCCGGACGGGAGCGGAAACTCCGGGCTGTTCGGCGGGATGCTGCTTGGCTTCGTTCAGGAACGCGGCGAGCGCGGCGTAGAGTTCGCGCGCAACGGGAGCGACTGGCGGCTTTTCGTAAAGAATGCCCGAGGCGAGCGTTTTGTACGTCTCGGCGAGCGCGGCGACGGCGGCAATGATGTCCGGGTCGGCGGTTGCGGAATTTGCCGCGCAGAACTTCGCAACTTCGAAGGACAGTCCAGACAAGAGGTCCTGATTCGCATAAATATCGTCGCGCGAGACTTTGACGTCGAGCAGCGGAGTGTCGGCGGGAAGATCGCGTTCGTGCTGGTCCTCGTAGCGGTGCGCGGAAACGAGGTAGCTGCAGTCGGAAGGGCAGTCGATGGAGACTTCGCGCTCCGTGCCGCAGCAGACGGCGCAGATCTTTTCACCCTTCGCGGGACAAAAGCGCGCTTCCTTGCGCTTTTCACAAACGGGACAGCTCACAGAGGCTCCTCGAGACGGAATGCGAAACGAGCAGAATAGCGCGGGCCGTCCGTAAAGACAAAATCGCTAAAAGACGAAGCTGCGGCGGACCATGGTCTGATCGCCGAAATGGATGGGCATGGAATCGGCGGGTCGCGGCGGAAGATTCTTGCCCGGAATCGCGGGTAAGCTACTGGAGCGATCCACGAGAACGAGCGTGACGGGCGAAGTGCCCTGCACGCGGAGAACGAGATCAATGCCATCGCCGGGATTGCTGTAATCGAAGCTCCAGGCGCCGGCCTGATTCCAACGCGCTTCGGAGGGTTTGCCGAGGTCGCGGCCGTTGACGGCGGCGCTGAGAACGTCCGCGTTGGCCACGCCCACGTGGAGCGTGCGCGCGTGGCGAGGAGAAATGACGCGCAGATGGAGTGTCTGCGAGTCGCCGTCGGACGATTTATCCAGCAATTCAGCCCTCGGAGGATTAAGCGGGAGCACGGGCGCTTCGTGCTGGAAAAATTCAATCGGATACCACACGGGATAGAAGTCGGGCAGTTTGCCGCGCGTCGGCGATGCACCGAGATATTGCGCGGTCCAGGGATCGAGGCGCGCGACGGAACTGGTCCAGACGGCTTTGCCGCGGTCGGCGTCGAGAGCATAGGCGAGAAGGCTGGGCTTGGGATGTTCGGGAGAGTAGTGCGTGGCGCGCGCGGCGAAAACGCAAAGAACGACGGAAGTGGCCAGCGCGAGAAATGGAACCAGATTGCGCCCGGCGCCGAGGGCCGGCTCGAGAGAGGGAAAGAGCAGGAGAAAAAGAATCACAAACGCGAGGCTGAGGAGCGGCGTGCCCAACGTAGTGAAACCGAACGCTTCGTATAGGCCGCGGATGAACGGAACAAACAAAGCGAGCACGGGCAAACTCAAAACGCAGAGAACGACAAAACCGAAAACGGAGAGACGCGTGGGGCGAAAGGCGGCCAGCAGCGTCGCGAAAAGGCCGGCGAGCAGCGGCCACAGGAACAGATAGCTGGCGCCGGGCACCCAATGCGACGCCGCGAGAACACAGAGAAAAATGAGCAACGCGCCACCGAGAAAAAATACAGGAGGAGCAAACCAGCGGCGCAGAAAACGGTGAATCGGAGCGAGAATTGCTACGAGCAGGGCGAAAAGGCCGAGAACATAGAGTGCATTTTGGTCGAGGCCGCCTTCAGCGAGGACGTGCAGGTGCATCCAGCGCACGCAGAACGAAAACGCAACGCCGACGATGACGAGAACCACGAGAATGCCAATGTGCGCAGCGACACTCGCGAGAATGCGCCAGAAGCTGGCCTGCCATGCGCCGTTGGCAAAGAAAATCGTGGCCAGGAGAAGAACGCCACAGCCGATGGCGAGCGGCCAGACGAGAGCGGTGGAGTAACGCGCGAAAAGATTTCCGGGCAGCGAAAAATAAACCGCGTCTCGTTCCTGGAGCTGCGCGAGGTCAGCGTTGCCGAGAGTTCGCGCGAGCGCCAGAGCATTTTCACCGTCGTGTTGGAGACTGCCGCGGTTGAGAAGCTGCGGGTTGTCGAGCGGCGTGTGATATGCCTCCCAATGGCCGATGAAAGCGAAGTTCATTCCGGCATCGCCCGCGCGCTTGAAGACGGTCATATCCGTGTCATTGGGCATGTGCTTGTAAATTTCGTAGGTAAGCGACGAGCCGTTGGGATGCGGAGCCGATTGCGCCCAGAGCCGCACGAGTCGGCCATTGCCGGGGCTGGTTTCGAACATTTGCGATGCGCCGGCGTTGCCGCGCGCTTCGAAATTCACGAGGACGCGAATGTCTTTCGCGGCGGCGTTTTCCGCGACGAAGGCCGACGCGCCGAGCAAGCCGTCTTCTTCGCCGTCCGTGACAACGAAGAGGACGTCGTTGTGCAGCGGCGGACCGGCACGAAGAGCGCGCAGAGTTTCGAGGAGCGTGGCGACGCCGGAGCCGTCATCGCCCGCGCCGGGACCGGCGGGAACAGAGTCGTAATGCGCAGCGAGCGCGACGGCGTCATTTGCGCCGCTAGTGCCTTTGAGACGCGCGACGATGTTTTCGACCGTGCCCGCCACGCGGTAGCGCGCAGTAACGCCGGTGGCTTTCTGAACTTCCGGGGTGAGGCCAAGCGCGGTGAACTGCGCGACGAGATAGTCGCGAACGCGATCGTGTTCGGCGGAGCCGATGGGATGGGGCGCGGTGGCGAAGACGTTGAGATGCTCGAGAGCTCGGTCTGCGGAGAATGCGTCCGGCGGGACGTAATAGCGCGGAAACTGTGGCTTGCCCTCTTCGATCGCGACAAACGCGGCAACGGCCAAGACAAATGCCAAAATCCAAAGTCCGGTCCAGCGACTCTCCACGCTAACGGCCTCCACTCGCCAAGTGCGCGGCGATGGTAGTGCTTGGTAGTTCCAAAGAGCAAGTTCGAACTCGACGCCCGAAGGCGCTTATCGACTAGGCGGGGGTGCGTTGAGGAGTGCATCGGCAGCTACGGCCACCGCCAGCGAGTGCTCTAGTAATCGCGCACGCAAAGGATATATGTCTTTGCTGATTCCAAATAGGCCGTCGGCCCACTTTCGGGTTTTAGGAATGTCCTGAGCTGTCCTTTCCGGGAAAGCTCGAATGCCTATGGAGTTCTCAAGCAGATCCAGATCGTGGTGGAAATCATCTGTGTGAGCTAGAAGGCTTATGAGGAAAATCACCGAGTGCTTCCGCTTGAGCGCTGAGACGTCGAATTCAATTTGGTCGAGATTCTGCAAGCAAACGTTTTGGAAACCCTCAATTTGCTTGCCCTCCTCATAATTGATTAGGCGCAATTCGGTCACGTCTATTTTTGAAATTAATAGCTTCCACCTGGGAATATCCGCAAGGATCGAATCCAGGAAGGATGCGAACTCCTCGTTGGTCATCGCATGAAATGGCTGCACTTGACTGGCTGTTGCCATCGGGAGCGCTATAAACGCCACCATGCACAGGGCTAGAACTCTTCGCATTGAGCCTCCTCACCCGCGTTATGCGTCTTTCGCAACTTTCCGGGCGCGGCGAGTTGTGTCACTATGCCAGCATGGCAAAGAAGAAACAACACAAGGGCGAGGCGAAGGGGATGAATGTTCCCCGCACTACGCCTCAACGCAATGAGAAGGCGCGCGCGATCAAAGCTGAACGGGCCGCCAAGCGCAAATTACGGAAGGACGAAGCGAGGTAACCTAAACCTCGATAGCTGCAAAGCTGCCACCGGTTCAGGCCATGATGACTTTGTTGCGGAAGCGGCGCGACGCGATGATAAGAAGAAGCGCGCCCATGATGACCAGAGCCACGGCGTCGGTCCACAAGTGGCGAAGAGTCGCACCGCGGAGAATGATGCCGCGCGTGATGTTAATGAAATATGTGGCCGGAACCAGGTAGCTGATCGGGTAGAGCAGGGCGGGAATGGTTTCGCGCGGGAAGATGTAGCCGGAGAAAAACACGCTCGGAAGAATGGGGAGAAAAGCGAGTTGCATGGCTTCGGCCTGCGAATTCGCCTTGCTGGAGATGAGAATACCGAGCGAGAGAGCGGCGAACAAATACGGCAGAGACAGAGCGGCGAGCAGCACAACGTTGCCGTGAATGGGAACGAGGAACACAAAGCGCATGAAAAAGAGGATGAGGCAAAGTTCGAAAAAGCCGATGCCGAGATAGGGCAACAATTTTCCGAGAAGAAGGCCGAAAGGTTTCACGGGCGTGACAAAGAGTTGTTCGAGTGTGCCGCGCTCTTTTTCGCGGACGATGGAAAAGGCGGTGAGAAAGGTGGTGACGTTGAGAAGCATGATGGCGGTGAGGCCGGGAAGGAAGAAATTGGGAGAACGCGAATCGGGATTGAAGAGCAGCTTGGGGCGCATGTCCACGGCGAAGGAAGCGCGGTCGGCGAGGACGCGGTGGAGCGATTCGTCGAGGCCGATGGCGTTGGTGACGTTGATGGCCTGTCCTGCGACGGAGGAGTCCGAGCCGTCAATGAGAACGAGAACCTGCGCGCTCATGTTGTGGAGCAGGCGATCGGAATAGTCCACGGGTATTTTGATGCCCACGCGCGCTTTGCCCGCGATAATCATGTCGTTGAGGTCGTGATCGTTTTCGACGTAGCGGATGATGTGAAATGTGTCGGAGTTTTTCAGGCGGTCGAGCAGCTCGCGGCTTTCGCGACGGTCGTCGGCGTTGTAGACGACGGTGTTGATCTGCCGGATGTTGGTGTCAATGGCGAAGCCGAGCAGGAACATCTGCAAGAGCGGCATCGTGAGGGAGAAAAAGAGCGTGCCCGGGTCGCGGCGCACGTGCAGCGCTTCCTTATAAAAGACGGCGCCGAAACCGCGGAAAAGGTTACGCACGGGCGCCCTCCTGCGCGGATTGATGATTGTATGTCAATTGAACGAAGACGTCCTCGAGGCTTGCGGCGAGCGGACGGATTTCCGTGACTTCGATGCCGGCTTTCATGAGCATGGCGCGCAACTCGTCGAAATTGAAATGGTCATCGAGAAGCGCGTGAATGGACTGGCCAAAAATCGTGGCGCTGCGGAGAGCGGGAACGTTGCGGGCAATGCGCAACGCGCGCGTCACTTCGGGAGTTGTGATTTCCACGCGGACGGTACCTTGCGGCTGCACGTCGGGGAGGGCGCGGAGAGAGTTCGGAGTTCCGTCGGCGATAATTTTCCCGTAGTAGATGTAGGCGACATGGCTACAGCGCTCGGCTTCATCCATGTAATGCGTGGTGACAAAGAACGTGATGCCGTGGCCGGACAACTCGAAGAGCAGGTCCCAGAGCTGGCGGCGAGCCACGGGATCGATTCCGGCAGTCGGCTCATCGAGGAAGAGGAGCTTCGGCTCGTGCAGCATGGCGCAGCCGAGGGCGAGGCGCTGCTTCCAGCCGCCGGAAAGCTGTGCCGAAAGACGATTGAGGTAGGGGCCGAGGCCGTTGAGCTCAACGATTTCCTCGATGCGCCGCTTCAGGCGGACGGGCTCGAGGCCGTACACGCGGCCGTAGAACTGCAGGTTTTCCGCGACGGTGAGGTCGAAGTACAGGCTGAAGTTCTGCGACATGTAGCCGATGCGCTCGCGCACTTCTTCGGAATTCTTGCGCACGTCCAACCCTTCGACCGTCGCGGCGCCGCCGCTTAGCGGCAGCAGGCCGGTGAGCATCTTGATAACCGTGGTTTTTCCGCTGCCGTTTGGTCCGAGGAAGCCGAAAATTTCGCCCCGTTCCACGCGGAAGCTCACGTCATTTACGGCGGTGAACTTCCCGAAGCGGCGTACGAGATGCTCCGCGGAGATAGACGGCTCGGAGGCGAGTTGTTGTGCGGTGGCCACCGGTCAGCTCTGCGGTTTCAGTTTTACGTCCGCGGCCATTCCCGCGAGCACGCGGCCTTGCGGATCGTTGATGCGAATCTTGACGCCGAAAACCTGGTGCACGCGTTCTTCGCGCGTCTGGACGTTGCGCGGAAGAAATTCCGCTTGCTGGTTGATCTGTTCGACGATGCCTTCGAAGACCGTGTTGGGAAATGAATCGACGCGCACTTCCGCTTTTTCGCCGACTTTGACGTGGCCAAGTTCGGTCTCGGGGATGTAGATGCGAACGTAAATCTGGTCGCTCTCAAGCAGCGTGGCCACCGGCGTGTTCGGAGCGATGATGTCGCCGGGGCGGACATCGAGGACTTCGACAGTCGCCGGCGAAGGCGCGACGACTTGCCGTTCGCGGAAGCGCGCTTCGTCATAGGCGTAGGCGGCTTTCGCGAGGTCGACGTCTTCGCGCCGGTTGCCGCGCTCGTATTTTTCCAGCGTGGCGAGAGCCTCGTGGTAATGCGCTTCGGCCGAGGCAATCTCTTCGGGACGGTAGCCGCGCTTCATTTCGTCGAACTTGTGCTGAAAATTCTGCTGCTGCGCGAGCGCCATTTTCCAGTTGGCTTCGGCGGTGTCGCGCTGCTGCTTCGAGACGAGGTCCTTTTGTGCGAGGGCTTCGTAGCGCTGGAAATCGAGGCGCGTGCGGACTTCGTCGGCCACGGCGCGATCGAAATCCGCTTGCGCGGCGTCGATATCTTCCTTGCGGTAGCCGTTTTTCTTGAGTTCGTAATCGGCTTTGGCTTGTTCGGCGGCGGCGCGCGCTTGCGCGATGTCTTCCTTGCGGTAGCCGCGCTCCGCTTTTTCCGCGGCCGCGCGGGATTGCTCGAGAGAAGCGAGCAATTCTCTGTCGTCGAAAGTGATCAGAACCTGGCCGGGCTGTACCTTGTCGCCTTCGCGCACGAGAACTTTGTCGATGCGGCCGCCCACTTTCGATCCGACGCGGATATCGCGCGCTTCCACGGTGCCGGATCCTTGCAGCGCAGTGTCTTTGCGGAACCAGGTGGCAAACACCGCGGTACCCGCCAGCGCCGCGACAATCACGATGATGAGGACCCACGTCTTGCGGTTCATGGCTTCAATCTCCACCCGAGGATGAAGGAGCACTCGGGGTTTGCATCGCGCCGCCGCGCGGCGCCAGTCCAGACCAAAGCACGTTGAACGCGGATTCGATGCGTTCGTGCAGCGAGGCATCTCCGTGCAGCGACCACATCAACAGCGTTCCGAAGATCGTCTGGCGAAACACATTGGAGATTTCCGCCGCCGGCAAGTCGCTGCGGATTTCGCCGCGCTGCTGGCCGATGCGGATGATCTCGCTATGCAACGCGTGAACGCGCTTCTGGAGCTCGATCATTTCCGTTCGCACCGGCGTTGATGACAAATAGGCCTGAAGCAGCGTCCGGATGATGCCGGGGTGACGGACGGGCTCCTGGGTCATGCGAAGGCCGAGGGAGCGCAGAAACTCAGGCATGGACGTGCCGCTGGTGCGCACTTCGGCGACGGCGGCTTCGAGCTTGGCCAGTTGCATTTCGCCGAAAGCCAAGAGGATGTGGTCCTTGCTGGGGAAATAGTTGAAAAAAGTGCCTTTACCGACGTCCGCAGCCTCGGTGATGTCTTCGACGGTGGTCTCCGCAAAACCTTTCTTCGCGAACAAATCGAGGGCGGCGCGGAACAGACGTTCACGGGTTTCGGCGGTGCGGCGTTCGCGCCGACCCGGAAACTTGGGGTGGTCGGAGTGGACGACACGCGAGGAATTGGGAGTATTGACCATCATTCATAAATGACTATGAGTCATAAATGGTGGATTGTCAAGCCTCTTGTTCAGCGCGGATAGCAAAAAGCCCCACCTTACGGTGGGGCTTCGTTACAGCGTCGAGGAGTAAACCCGACTACTCTTTCAAGGAATTTGGATCCGACAGATTCTTGGGCGATTTGCGGTTAAGGTAGGCGATGAGTTTCTGTGCGGGCGGGGGAACGGCAGCTGCGCCCTTGAAGATAATGGCATCGGCGTCTACCTTTTTATGGTAGACGCGTTCGTTGGCGTCATTATCTGGTCGAACGGTCGAACCCTCCAGCGAGATGCCGGCGAACAAGCCGCGAGACCGGGAGTAGCTGAGCACTTCCGCGCGCAGAGTTACGTCGGTGGAGGCATCCGCAGCGCGGCCTTTCGGTCCGGCGGCAACGGAAGCATCGGCGCCGAGTTTCACTTTGCTCTTCAGGATGGAGTGGGCTCCCCGCGGATTCATCACCAGCAGCACGAAGTCCGTAGCTTGTCCGCCAATTTGAAATCCGATGCTTCCCCCTTCGAGAGCCATCATGGCAGGAGCGCTCCACGGGCCGGTGTAATGTTCGCCGGTGCGGCAAGTCATCGCGCCGCGGCCATAGCTGCCGCCGACGATGAAGGCCGCTTTGAGCACGGAAGGATATACGATGACGCATTCCGCTTTGTCGATGAGGTCCTGCGGAATGTCATCGGGAATATCCATGATTTCCTTGATCACGGTGCCGCATTCTTCCAGCCGGTCGGCTTCCTTCTTCTCCTCCGGGAACAGTGGCGGAGCAATCAGTGCAAAGGCCAGCAGGCAAGAACTAATGTGCTTAATCAAATTTTCACCTCTTCAAGATTAGCCGGGCTAGTCAATCATAGGTTGCCTTGCGCCCAGCGCGCAACCACGGCTTGCGCATTTTTCGACGGAACGCGGCGGCCAGTGCCGGTTGCTGCGAGTGCGGACAAGGAAGCTCGAAACGGCTTTCGACTATACTTGCGTGCATGACTCATTTTTCGGTTCATGCGAGAGACTGGGGACGCTCGCGGAATTGGCTGCGGAAAGCCGCGTTCCTGGCGGCCGTTCTGCCCGTTTCGTTTTGCGCCGCGCAGACTGATAAGGCGGCCGCGCAGGGCTGCTGCGCGCCAAAAAGCGGCGCAAAACGCGAGCACGGTTCGTCGGCGCGATCGGAAGCGAAGCGATTTGGCGACCGCGTGGAGGAGTTGCTGGGCGTCGCTCCAGCGGATAAAGGCGAATGGGGATTACTAATTGCCGATGCGAAAACGGGCGAAACATTGTTCGAGAAGAATGCCGACAGTTACTTCGTTCCCGCTTCCAACATGAAGCTTTTCACCACGGCGCTGGCTATGGCCAAGCTAGGCCCGGAATATCGATTTCACACGACGATTGAAACGCGCGGCACGTTTTCGCCGGACGGAAAGCTTTCCGGAGACGTGGTACTCGTGGGGCGCGGGGATCCCAACCTGTCGAACCGGAAGTTTCCGTTTGAGTTGAAAGAAGAGTTTGACGGGCCGCCGGAAAAAGTCATCGCCGAATTGGCCGACGCGCTGATGGCGCGCGGCGTAAAAGAAATTGCCGGCGACGTCATCGGCGACGACAGCTATTTTCCGCGCGAGCGCTACCCAAACGGCTGGGAAATCGACGACATGGTGTGGGAGTACGGCGCAGCCATTTCCGCGATCGTGGTGGACGACAACACCGCAACGGTGACGCTCACGCCGGGCGAGAAGGCGGGGGATCCAGTGGCGGCGACTGTCGATCCGCTCACGCGGGATTTTTCGCTGGACAACGAAGTGACAACTTCGGCAGCGCAGGTTAAGTCTGATGTGACGCTCACGCGCGAGCCTGGTGGAACCGTGGTACTGGTTCGCGGAACGATTCCTGCCGGAAGCGTAGCGCGCAAACTGGTGTTAGCGGTCGAGGAGCCGGCACAGCACGCAGCGGCGCTGCTCGGCAGCTTGCTGGAAGAGCGCGGCGTCCGCATTGATGGATTCGCAAGGGGCGTGCACACACCGGACACGGACTCGACGCCGCGGACGGTGCTTGCGGAGCATGTGTCCGTGCCGCTGGGCGAGTCGCTGAAGCTCATCAACAAGATCAGCCAGAACCTGCACACGGAGATGCTGTTGCGGACGGTGGCGAGGCAAAACGGATTGTGGAACACGCCGGAGGAGCTTATGAAGGTGCCGCAGGATTTTTACGCGCAGCTCGGCATCGGTCCGGAGGACGTGGTGCAGACGGACGGTTCGGGATTGTCGCGGCACGACCTCATCACGCCGCGCGCAGCAGTGACCCTTTTGAAGTACGCGGAGGGGCAAAGCTGGTTCGAACCGTATTTTGATTCGCTGCCGGTCGCCGCTGTCGATGGATCGCTGCAGGACCGCATGAAAGGAACGATTGCGGAAGGTCGCGTCCACGCCAAGACGGGATCGGTGCAGCACGTAAGGACACTTAGCGGATTTGCAGACACGCCGAGCGGGAGGCGGCTGATTTTTTCATTTCTGAGCAACAATCAGAACGGAAAAAATCACGAGACCACGGACACGCTGAATGCGCTATGCGTCGCGATGCTTGAGGAATTCGACCGCGCGCCGCGAGCGGCAAGCGCGGGCGAAAAACTCGATAAACGCAAAACGAATTAGCCGGCGAATGAAAGAAAAGAAAATCATTACGGTGTTCGGAAGCTCGCGGCCGCAGGCGGGCGACGCGGACTACGAGGAGGCGCGGCAGCTCGGACGAGCACTCGCGGAGCGCGGCTTTGCGGTTTGCAGCGGAGGATATGGCGGAGTGATGGCCGGGGTTTCGCGCGGTACGAAAGAAGCCGGAGGAACGACGTACGGAGTAACGGCGGACTTTTTCGCGAAAGCCAAACTTAATGCGTGGATTGACCACGAAATTCGCGTGAAGACGTGGGAAGCGCGGCTGTTCGAACTGATTCGGCGCGCCGACGGATTGGTGGCGTGCAAGGGAGGCACGGGTACGCTGGTGGAGTTGGCGGTTGTGTGGGAGATGCTTAATAAATCGGTGATGACGGCGAAACCGTTTGTTGTGCTGGGAGACTTCTGGCAACCGATTCTGGATCGTGTGCGCGAAGTCGAACTCGCGCATAAAGCGCCATGGGGAGAAGCCAACGGGCGGCTCGTGAACGTGGCTCCGACCGCCGCGGAGGCGGCTGAATACTTGAGCGAAAAGCTGAAATAACGAATTGCTGGGATCAAGAAGCAGCGCGCAGCAATCTGGCGGGTGGACATTTTGGAGCGGAGCGTGAAGCGGGAGACGCGGCGGTAGTTTTATGGCGCGGACGGCACAAGACGTACTGGAGTTTGACAAACTGCGGGAATTGCTGCGGCTGCGGACGACGTGTGCCCCGGGGCGGCGTGGGGTAGATGCGCTGGAGTTCAACGAGAACCGCGCGGCGCTCGAAGCGGCGTTTGCGCTGATTCGCGAGGCGCGCGAATGGCTACGCGGAGGCGCGGAGTTGGGTTTCGGCGCGCTGGCCGATCCGGAAGAGTGGCTCGTGAAACTCGAGGGCCCAGGCGCGGTGCTGGAAGCGAAGGAATTTCTGGACGCCGGCTCGCTGCTGGAAACGGCCGGATGGCTTCGCGGACAGTTCCGTGATGAGGCGGCGAAGTTTCCGTTGCTTGCGGCGAAGAGCTCAGCCGTGGCGGATTTTCGGGACGTGCTGGCGGCGATACGGCGCTGCGTCCTGCCGAATGGCGAGATCAGCGACGATGCTTCCACGACTTTGCGCCGCATTCGCGCGAGCATGACGCAGACGCGCGAATCCATCCAGAAAACGCTCCGTCAGATGCTGCGCGCGCGGAACGCAGAGGGCGGAGAAGATTACGTCACGCTGCGTAACGAACGGTTTGTGATTCCGGTGCGCGCGGAAAACCGGCGCAGCGTGCGCGGAATCGTACACGGCACGAGCGGCACGGGACAAACCGTATTCGTCGAGCCGTTCGAAACGGTCGAGGCGAACAACGAGCTCATTCAGCTGGCGGAAGATGAGGCGGCGGAAATTCTCCGAATCTTGCGCGAACTCACCGAGCGTTTGCGGGCGGTGCGCGGACCGTTGCTCGCGGCGGCGGAGACCATCGCGGAACTGGACTGCGTGTTTGCGCGCGGGCGATTTGCGCGCGATTTTGACGCGGCCATGCCGGAATTTTCGGAGACTGCGGACCTGCGGCTGGTGGATGCGCGGCATCCCGTGCTCGAAGACAAGCTGCGACGGGAGCAACGCGCAATTGTTCCGATGACGCTGGCGCTCGGTGGCGCGGAAAAAGTGTTGGTCATCAGCGGACCGAACACCGGGGGAAAAACCGTTGCGCTGAAAACGACGGGTTTGGCGGCGCTTTCCGCACAGTCGGGGATTCCCGTCGCGGCGCAGCGTGCCGTGCTGCCGATTTTCGACCGCGTGCTGGTGGATATCGGCGACGAGCAGTCCATCGCCGCGGACTTATCCACGTTTTCAGCGCACATGCTGAATCTGAAGACGATGCTGGAGGCGGCCACGCCGCGTTCGCTTGTGCTTGTTGATGAGATGGGAACGGGCACGGCGCCGGAAGAGGGCGCGGCGCTGGCGGTGGCGCTGCTCGACGAGTTTCGCGCGAAGGACTGCTTCGTGTTGGCGACGACGCATCACGACCGGCTGAAGACGTACGCGTCAACGACGCGCGGCGTGGTAAACGCGGCGGTAGAATTTGACGACGTGAATTTGCGGCCGACGTACCGGCTGATGGTGGGCGTGCCAGGAGGGTCGAGCGGAATATCCATCGCGCAGCGCCTGGGAATTGCGAACGCGATTATCGAACGCGCCAGATCGCTATTGACGGCGGAGTCGCGCGAAGAGGCGGACCTGATTGCGTACCTGCACCGCAGCCGCGACGAACTCGACCGCATGCACAAGCAGATGGCCGAGGAGCGGCGCACGCTCGAAGAAGAACGCAATAAGCTGCGTACGGAGTGGGTGGAGCGGCAGCAGAAGCGCATCAAGGAACTGGAAGCGCAATTCGGAGAGATGCAGAAGCGCTTCGATGAGAATGTTGGGCGCGTCGTCGAAGCGGTAAAGGAGCGCGAGTTGCGCGCGTCCTTGGAAAAGAGTTCGCGGCGAAAGATGCAGGAGGCGCGGAGCGAGGCGCGCGAAGAGTTGAATGCCGCGATGGTGCAGACCATTTCGGATTCGCAAGCGGACTTCGGCGTGTCTGGCGGAATAACGGAAACCGTCAGCGCGGACCGTCTGCAGGCGGGGATGCGCATCCGCGTGCGCGGATTCAACAAGCCGGTGATCTTCCGCCGCGTCGATGGAAGTTCCGCGGAAATTGAAGCCGGGCCGTTGCGGATGAAGGTGGGGCTCGAGGAAATCGTGGGAATTGAAAGCGCAGGGGCAAAGAAGCCAGCTGTTCCGATTGGTTCACGGCTTGATGTGACGGTAACCACTCAGCCGGGTTTAGCCGCCACTTCGAACGAAATCAACGTCATCGGCATGACCGTGGAACAAGCTTCCGAACTCGTCGACAAGTTCCTCGATGATGCCGCGCTGGCCCACAAACCGCGCGTGCGCATCATTCATGGCCACGGCACCGGCGCTCTGCGAAAGGGCCTCGCGACCTTCCTTACACAACATCCGTTGGTGCAGCGCCATGGCTCGGAAGCCGACGATCGCGGCGGCAAAGCCGTCACTGTCGTAGAATTGCGTTCTTAGGCAGGCATGGCGGAAGCAGGATCATTCGCGGAGCGGGTGAAGCAGCAGGCGGACATCGTTCGCGTCGTGGGCGAATACGTGCGCCTGAAAAAAACGGGCAAGGATTTTGCGGGGCTGTGCCCGTTTCACCAGGAAAAAACTCCATCGTTCACGGTTTCTCCGACGAAACAGATTTTCTATTGCTTCGGCTGCGGCAAAGGCGGCGACGTTTTCAATTTCGTGATGGAGATGGAGAAATCGCCGTTTCCCGAGGCAGTTCGCACGGTTGCGGAAAAGTGCGGCATCGCGATTCCCAAACAGAAGGAACGTTCGCCCGAAGAGCGCAAGGAAACCCAGCAGCGCGCGGCGCTGGTGGAAATGCACCGCGAAGCGCAGGCGTTCTACACGAAACAAATCGGCGGAACGCTGGAGGGCAAAGCGGCGCGCGCGTATTTGGAAGACCGCGGTATCGACAACAAGACGATCGACCGTTTCGGAATAGGCTACGCACCGAGCGATGGCGATGCGCTGCTGCGATTTTTGAAATCGAAATACCCGGAGAAGCTGCTCGTCGAGTCCGGACTGATTTCGCGCGGCGAGCAAGGCGGGCGATTATTTGATCGGTTCCGGCGGCGCATCACGTTTCCGATTGCAAATGATTCAGGAAAAATTGTCGCGTTCGGTTGCCGCGCGCTCGGCGACGACCAGCCGAAATATCTGAATTCGCCGGAAACGCCGATCTACACGAAAAGCAACGTGTTGTATCACTTGGACCGGGCGAAGGAGGCGCTGCGGCGTGCGGACTTCGCGGTGCTTGTCGAGGGCTACATGGACGCCATCGCCGTGGCGCGCGCGGGAATCAGCAACGTGGTGGCGAGTTGCGGAACAAGCCTTGCCGAGCCGCAAATCAAGTTGCTGAGCCGGTTCACGAAGCGCGTGATTGTGAACTACGATCCCGATGCCGCAGGCCAAGCCGCCACCGAGCGGTCGGTGGCGCTCCTGCTCGAGCAGGACTTCGAGGTGCGCGTGCTGGCGCTGCCGGCAATCGGAGACAAGAAAGCGGATCCTGACCTATTCATCCGCGAAAAAGGTGTGGAGGAATATACGAAGCTGCTGAAAGATGCGCCGCCGTACGTGGATTACTTGATCGGCCGGGCGCGGCAGTTGGGACTGGCGACCGGCGAAGAGAAGCGGCGAGCGGTGAATTTTCTGCTGCCGTATTTGCAGAAGATTCCGAATCCCATTTTGCGTTCGGAATGGGCGACGCGCATTGCCCAGCAGTTGCGGCTGGATGAACCGGTGCTGCGCGCAGCGTTGACGAAAGCGGCGCGCGAACGCCGGAGTGAAGTGAAGATTCAGCCGGAGCTCGCGGGCCGGCCGGCCAAACCGGTGGAGCGGCGGCTGATCCGGATGCTTGCGGAGGCGACCGGCTTCCGGCGCGAGCTTGCGCAAACGTTGCAAAGCGCGGAGCTGTACCACGGCCTCGAAACGGAAAAGATTTTTTCGGCGTTGATCGTGGCCAGCCTGGCGGACGAGCCGATGACGGCCACGGATGTCGCGGCGAACCTCGAAGAACAGGACCGGCGATTGATGTTTGAGATTTTGTTCGATAACGCGAGCGACGCGACCTGGGAGGAAGCGCAGAGTTGCGTCGAGGCGCTACAGCATAGGCAGGCCGAGCGGGAGCTTGCGGATGTCCAACGAAGCATCGAGGAGAATCCGCCGGCGCCGGAGATGCGTGGACTCCTGGAGAAGAAACAGAGCTTGATGCGGCGGCTAGCCGCGGCGCGCTGACGGTGAAGGCAGCGGAGTGCGGCGGCTTCCGCTTAATAAATTTGAAGACGAAGCGCTTGTGCCAGCACGCCAATGAATGGCGCAACGGTTACGGCTTGTTCTCTGTGGAAGGCGCAGGCGCTGGTGACGGTGTTGACGGCGCCGAAGGCGCAGGAGCCGGAGCCTTGTAGTCGACGATCGGCCGGTAGGGGCGGCTGACCGGCGCCGCCGCGGATTTCTTCGGCTTCTTTTTCTCCCTGCCCCGCTTGTCGCGATTGCCCATGATGGTCTCCTTTTGTAAATTGGCGGCGCTGCCGTCCGTTAACCCTTTCCTGTACTGCGGGGCCGCGATTTTGTCAACGGTTTATGCCTTCGCGCGAGGGTGCTCTCGAATTCGCTGAACCAGCCAGACCAGAAGAATCAGCATGACCGAAGGCAGCCAAATATAGAGGATTTCAGACTGCAGGACGTACAGCCCTCGCGCAGAAAAAAAGCGGGAGATGCCGATGGGCGAGACGTGGATCGGCCGCCACGGGAGGAAATAGCGCGAATTCTCGAACGGCGAGAAAAATGCGACACCGAGGCCGCCGTCGGTCATGGCGTCGAGGAAGCCGTGGCTCGCTGTGGCGAGAAAAAGACAGGACCAGAGCGCGAACGGGCCGAGGCCGCTTGCGGAGTTGCGAAAAGCCACAACTGCGACAAACGTGGCTAAGAATGCGGCGAACAAGAGTGAGTGCGTGAAGCCGCGATGGCCCCAGAAGTCTCCGTAGCGGATGCCGAAGTCGAAGCCGATGACGTCGAGGTCGGGAACTACCGAACAAAGCGCTCCCACAATCAAGATGCGTTTCGACATCCCCTGGCGGTAGAACGGCGCGCCGATACCGAGAGCTGCGACCGCGTGGGAGAAAGTAGAGGCCATTTGCAATTATAGCCGATTTGGCGCGGAAGGCATCATACACAGCACGGATCTCGGGGAATGGAGCGTGCTGCGATTTGGAAGAAATCTTCCACAGATTTCCACAAGTAAAATATTGACGGAGATGGAGTTAAGCGTGTAGCGTAATAGGGTTTCGCGAGTAACGGATTCGCTCCTAAGTGCATCTATATAGATGTACTTAGCGGCAGGGACCCGTACTCTGAGAGCGGGCAACGGGCAAGGGACCGGGCGAACGTACGCAGGCGGCGCGGTACAGCACAGAGGAATTCACAATTAAAGATGAGCTGGTTGGTGGGGAGAAATTCCCCATTCTGCTTTTTGTTGACCGCAGCAAGTTGGCCTGCGCCCGCGCGGAATAGTGTCCGCGAGCGGAAAAGCGAAGGAATTTGTTCGGAACCGCTAAGCGAAATTGGCTTTAAGAAATCGTGGCTGGAGGAATTGTGGCGGCAGTAGGTCTGGAAGAGAAATACGAGGCAGTAAAGCAGCTCATTGCCGTCGGCAAGGAGCGCGGCTACCTGCTGTACGACGAAGTGAACGATTCGCTCCCGGCGGAGGTGCATTCGTCGGAAGAAATCGACGATCTGCTCACGACGTTTGAGCGGAACGGCATCGAGATTTACGAGGATCAAGCGTCGGCCAAAGCGGCGCGCGCCGTGGAAGTTTCCGTGGACGGCGCCGACCACGACGCGGTGAAGGAAGACGCGCACGAAGGCGAGAGCGACCTGGACCTGACTCCGGGTTCCCTGGAAAAAACAAACGACCCGGTGCGCATGTACTTGCGGGAGATGGGCACGGTTCCGCTGCTGACGCGCGAAGGCGAAGTCACCATCGCGAAGCGCATCGAGCGCGGGCAACTGGTGGTGATGAAGTCCATCACGCGCTCGCCGATCGTCATCAAGGAACTGATTGCCGTCGGCGACGATCTGCGCAAGGGCGCGCGGTCCATCAAGGAAATCGTGCAGTTCGACGATGAAGAGCTGACCGAAGAAAAGATTGCGAACAAGACGAAGCAGACGCTGAAGTACATCGACAAAATTGCGAAGCTCTACGACCTGGCGCTGAAGCAAGCCGAAAAACTGGACAAAACTCCTAAAGCGAAGAAGAGACAGTACGTCAAGGCAAAGTGGGGCGTGGCGCGCACGCGCGTAGAAATTTCGGTAGAAATTCGCGCAATCGATTTCAACCCGTTCGAGAAAAAGCGGCTTATTGACAAGATGCGCGGGACGGTCGAGCGCTTGCAGTCCCTGGAACGCGAAGCCGGCCGGCTGGAGCGCCGCGTGGATGCCGCGAAAGGCGACGTCGCGTCCGAGGCGCGCAAAGAGCTGCGCACGCGCCGTACAGAACTAAAAGACATCGAAGAGGCCAGCGAAGTCGGCCTGACGGAGTTGAAGCGCACGCTGACGCTGATTCATCGCGGGGAAGCGGAAGCGGAGCAGGCGAAGAAAGAACTCATCGAAGCGAACCTTCGCCTGGTTGTCTCCATCGCGAAGAAATATACGAACCGCGGCTTGCAATTCCTGGACCTGATTCAGGAAGGCAACATCGGCTTGATGAAGGCGGTGGACAAGTTCGAGTGGCGTCGCGGGTACAAATTCTCGACCTACGCGACGTGGTGGATCCGCCAGGCTATCACGCGTGCGATCGCGGACCAGGCGCGCACGATTCGCATTCCCGTGCACATGATCGAGACGATCAACAAGCTGGTGCGCACCAGCCGCCAGTTGGTGCAGGAGCTCGGCCGCGAGCCCACTTCGGAAGAGATTGCCAAGCGCATGGACATTCCCGTGTCCAAGGTGCGCAAGATTCTGAAAATCGCGCAGGAGCCCATTTCGCTCGAAACACCGATTGGCGAAGAAGAAGATTCGCATCTGGGAGATTTCATCGAGGACAAGGCGGTGGTGTCGCCGTCGGATGCGGTGATCAACCTGAATTTGAAGGAACAGACGTCTTCGGTGTTGAAGACGCTGACGCCGCGCGAAGAGAAAGTCATCAAGATGCGCTTCGGACTGGATGACGGCAGCGAGCACACGCTGGAAGAAGTCGGGCAGTCGTTTGCCGTGACGCGCGAACGCATCCGGCAAATCGAAGCGAAGGCGCTGCGCAAGCTGCGCCACCCGTCGCGGTCACGGAAACTGCGCGCATTTTTGGAAGGACCGTCGCGCGACTACCTGTAAAAAGAAGTGAGTAATGGTTAGTGCGCAGTGAGTAGCGAAGAGCGAAAATCGAAACTGCAGAGCGCCTCCGAAACAGTCGGGGGCGTTTTTATTTTCCACGGAATTCGGCGATGACTTCGATTTTCCCGACGATGTTGTGGTTGAACTCATCGAGCTTATCCGCCGGGATCCAATACTCGAGATGTTTCGCACCGCCGACTCTTTGGACTTTGAACTGCTGGAGATACGTGGTCTTCACGGCAAAGCGCGTGACGTATCCGATTTGTGATTTCGAGTCCTTCGCGTTCCAATCGCGAGCGATCTGCGTCGCATATTCTTCGTGAAGCACAGGATAGAAAATAGGCTGGCCAGCTACGCGAGGAGGGAACGCCGTGAATCCCGACTCAAGTATGAGGCGATGTTCCTCCTCTCCGACGGGACGAAATAAAACCCTTGTTTCGCTCATTCGGATGACGAAAACCTAAGTTATGCGGGCAATTCGATATAAGCGGAGTAACTGTGGGGTTCGGGGACCGCTTGACCTTCTTGGCGCAGCCCATCGAGATGGAAAGCGATGGCTTCGCGCATGTTCTGTTCGACATCCTCGCGCGTGCGGCCAGTTGAAACGCATCCTGGCAGGTCCGGTGAGTAAGCCGAGAACCCCGTTTGGGTTGGTTCAATAACGATCAGATATTTCTTCATGGCTTTAGACCCGCCTGCTTTAGCACGCTGTTCAGGGTACCTGGTGCTAAATCGTCGCCGGGTTTTCCCGGAACCGTAACGACTCCTAGTTTAGCAGGATGCTTGTACTGGCGGTGACTTCCGCGGGTTCTGGCAAGTACCCATCCATCTTGTTCCAGCATGTGGATAACATCTCGAACTTTCACGACGCAACCATATTCTCGCAGCTCAGGGCCGTCAAATGGTGGCGGACTCTCGAAATATCCGCGGCTAGTTTGCGCGGGCCGTCAGTTTTATTTTGCGGAGGAAGAGGCGTCGGGGGTGCGGGCGAAACGGAAGGCGAGCGCAATTGACCAAACGGCGGCAAACCCGGCAAAGACGATCAGGGCAATCCAAATCGAGTCGGGATCGGGGCGGTGGTCGGGATGAAGATTCGTACGCACGGCGTAGTCCAAAACAAAAAGCATCAGCCCGTACACCGCGCAGCCAAACCACGCGAAACTCGATGTCAAAAAATCGAGGGTTTTATCGGAACGCTGCGGGCTCAGCCAGTATCGCTTGTTCGGGAGGTTGATCAAATCCACGGGCAGCGCTTTGATGATTGCGGGCACGACAAACACCAGCGCCGCGGGAATGACACTTACCAAGATGAAGAAGACGAGAAACGCTTGCTTCGACGCCCAGCCATTCGCGTTGCCGTAGGCATCGAAGTGCGAGGCGACGACTTGCGGAAGCGTGTCGTAGACAGAATAAAAACACGCGGCGGCGAATACAGCCAGCGTTGCAAACAGGAGTTTGGGAAGGCGGGAATCCACGGTATGCTCTCTCCTTGCGCCTGAATCCAGCCTAATTGACGGAAACGAGCGCCGCCAGCAAAACGACGCGCCACGTAGCGAACCCGTTAGCGGAAAGACGCGGGTCGCGCGGCGATACCGGAGCAATTAAAATGGCAGGTGAGAAACGAGCTCATGGCTAGTTCGCAGAAGGCAGCCGCAATCGTTTTCGCAGTCTTGCTCGGTGGGTCGCTGTATGGCTACTACCGTACTTCGCAGCCTTACGCGGTGCCTCAAGTCAAGGCAGGTTCCGCGAACGGTTCCTCGCAAATCGTCGTCGATCAAACCCCGTTGACGACGGCGCGGAAGCTCGCGCAGATGCCCACGACCGCCGAAGAGCAGCACTTTGCAGTCGAAGCGCTGCGCATCAGCGATCACGATATGGATCTGGCATTCGCGGCGGCAGAGCGCGAACTGGAAAACCATCCTCCAGTCTTAAGCGCGGAAGCGAAAGCGATTCAGGCGCGACTCAATGAAGCGGAAGACGCGTTGGACAACGACAACACGCTCGTGGAGCGGTTGACCGCTGAGGAGAGCAAAGCCAACGGCGGGAAGAAAGACGCGCTGGACACGCAACTCGTCCTCGCCAAAGCCCATCAGGAAGAGCACCAGGACGAAGTTGACGACGCCAAAGAGGATTTGATCCGCGCTGGTGGCGATCCCAAGAGCCGTATCGAGGAAATGATGGAGCAGCACAAAACCTCCTCGGAGGCCTCGGACAACCTGCACATCACCGTTACTTCGGACACGGAGGAGCGCGGCCTCCTTCATCTCGTCAGCCAATGGTTGGCCCTGCATCAGAAGCAACTGCTGCTGTGGAGCGCGAAGCAGCAGGCGGAATACGCGGCGGCGTTGCTATCGGCGAAGCACAACACCTTGGAGGCGCAAGTCGACGCGGCGAAGCCGAACGCAAGCCCAGCCGGCGACGCGAACCCCCAGAATCAGCAACCGGCCGCAGGGGCAAATGCAGCTCCCGACGACACGACCACCCAGATAAACAAAGCAAAAAAGCGTTCGACGAACCGGAAAATCCTCTCGGGATTCGATCAGCGCATCGACGATCAAAAGCAACTCGCGGACAATTACGCCAAGTGGATCGCCGCGGTGGCGGCCAAGCAACGCGGGCTTGTGCATCGCACGCTGGCCGGAGTCATCATCATATTCGCGCTGCTGTTGATCGGTTTGTTCTTTGATGGCTGGCTCGAAAAACTGCTTGGCCGGACGGCGCTCGATCGCCGCCAGGTGGAAACGCTCAGGACCGTCACGCGAGTGTCGCTGCGAGTTGTGGCGGTCTTGTTCATTTTGCTGGTCATTTTTGGACCACCCGGGCAATTGGGAACGTTTCTCGGCTTGGCTGGCGCTGGCTTAACCGTCGCGCTGAAGGATTTCATCGTCGGCTTTATCGGCTGGCTGGTGCTGATGGGGAAGAACGGCATCCGGCTTGGCGATTGGGTGGAAATCAATGGAGTGACCGGCGAAGTCGTCGAGCTAGGGATGTTCCACACGGTGCTGCTCGAGACCGGCAATTGGACGGACACCGGGCATCCAACCGGCCGGCGCGTCACGTTCACGAACAGTTTCGCGATTGAAGGACACTATTTTAACTTTTCGACGTCGGGGCAGTGGCTCTGGGACGAATTGCAGGTCGTGCTGCCGGCGGGGAAAGATCCGTACCCGATTGTCGATGCCATCCGCAAAAAAGTGGCAGAGGAAACCGCGCAAGGCGCGCGGCAAGCTGAGCAGGAGTGGAAAGCCGCAGCGGGTTCTCGCGACATGAACGCGCTCTCCGCCGCTCCGGCCATCAACGTGAAGCCAGTGGCCGGCGGCGTGGAAGTATCGGTGCGGTACGTAACCCGGGCCAACGAGCGTTACCAACTGCGCGCGAAGTTGTATCAGGAAGCCGTGGATCTTCTCGGCCAGACGCAGCCCGCCTGATCACGAGGACGCGCCGCGCTCGCGAACCTGCTCTGAAGTCAATCCATAGAGCGGCGGCGTGGCGACTCCAAGCATCGATAAGTACAGATAGATTTGACCGCGATGGTGGATTTCGTGTTCGACCATCAGGCGGAGCCACTTCCACGTGGTAATGGACGAGTTGTCGGGAGTCCTGCACTTTCGCTGCAAATCCTCATCGGAGAGCCGCCCGAATATTTCCAGGGATTCCGCGTGGAGCCGCTCGAGAAACGCCATCACGTTTTCGTAGCCGTCCGCGAGTTCTCGCCCGTGCGCGGTATAGCGGCTCTGCCGGCCCTGGACGTTTTCCGCCCACATGTAGCGTTCGACCACCGCAAGGTGGCGCAAGAGATCGCCGAACGTGAATTTCCCGGGCGCGTATGTCCAGTCAATCTTGTCCGGCGGAATGCAACGCGCCACCCGTAAGGTGCGCTCGCGAACATTGCCAAAGTATTGAAGGAACGGGCCAACCGCGCGAATTTCCATGGCGCACCTCGCGGGGGAGTGACGATTCCAGTCTAGCTCCGCGAAGGATAAGTACAGGTCAATGCAGCCTCTGCGCACGCGGACAAATTGGCCGCGGCGCGTTGCGATTATCGCGTGAGCTCGCGGGCGCGCGACGCGGAAATTGTCGCGCACGTGTACAGCAGCGCAAGCAAAGTATATCCCGCGATGATGCCGACGCTCTGTGCTACCACGCCAAGCGCGACACTCATCGACAATTGAAAGCACGTCGTGAGAATGGCCATGGCCGACTGCGTCCGTCCCATGAAGTGGCGCGGAACGATGGCCATCAGTCCGGATTGCGCGGTAACACCTCCCATCGCGCGGCACGCGCCAAATAAAACTTGCAGCGCCACGGCGCCGGCGAGAAACGCAACGAACGGCGTGGCCATGTGGCCGAGCGCAAGCACCGCGCATGCGGCTACGTACAAGGGCATGCGCGCCGCGATGCGCAACTGGCTTACGATGATTCCTCCGGTGATGGCGCCTATGGCCCACCCGGCTTCCAGAAAACCGAGCCCCTTGGCGCCCGCGTGCAGGATGTCGTTCACCAGCGCGACGAGCACGACGTTCGCGCTCACCACGCCGGCCATCATGATGGAATGCGTGATGCCGAGCGCGCGCACCAGCGGCTGCTGCCGCAGATACGCGAAGCCTTCCTTCAGATCGGAGTACACCGCAAGAGAGAGCCCGGCCTCCGCCACTTCCGGGTTTTCGCCGGTTTCGAGCGCTTCGGCGGTTGCTTCCGTGGCTTCGGAATATTCGCGCGGATATTTCAGATGGTCGCGCGGGGAAACGTATCCGCGGCGAATGCGGTGCAGGCAGAACGCGGAGACGAAATACGTAAGTCCGTCAATCGCCAGGATCCCTGCGATGCCCGCGCGATCGTAGATGAAGCCGACAAACGCTCCCGCGAGCAGCATCCCGCTCTGCACGCCGACCAGAACCGCGGCGTTCGCTCCGGTGAACTGGCTTGGCGGAATCACTTCCTGCACCAGCGCGTTCACCGTCGCCCAGTACATGGCGGAACCCATGCCGGTAATCAGCGTCATGGCGTAGAGATGCCAGAGATGCAAAT
>Ga0209166_10000127_pt1 | contig 97893 bp, 69 predicted proteins | sample Coa_R1_3_FD_187151 | JGI IMG/M metagenome (GOLD analysis project Ga0209166, IMG submission 187151) | Surface soil microbial communities from Centralia Pennsylvania, which are recovering from an underground coalmine fire - Coalmine... | ecosystem: Environmental > Terrestrial > Soil >...
GCGATTAAGACCGTCTCGCTGCCCCGCAGTTCGAACGCCGGCCTCTTTCCTTCCTGAATCTTCGTTTCGGCGTGCGCCGGCATGGCAACGACCGGCAGATGCACGCGGAACAAACTTCCATGCCCCGGCTCGCTGTACACGTGAATGAATCCGCCGTGCTGCTTGATGACGCCGTACGCCGTCGCCAGCCCCATCCCGCTGCTCTGGCTGCGGTCCTTCGTCGTGAAGAACGGCTCGAAGATGCGTTCGCGGGTTTCCGGATCCATCCCCATTCCCGTGTCGCTGACGGACAGGACGGCATAGCTGCCCGGCGCCACGTTCGGATAAAACCGGCAATAGGCTTCGTCGAGATCCACCATTTCTGTCTCGACAGTAAGCCGCCCACCTTCCGGCATGGCATCGCGGGCGTTCAAACACAAATTCATGACCACCTGCTCGATCTGCGTTGCATCAGCTTTCAAGGAGTCCAGGTGCGCGCATACAACCTTAAGTTGGATATCCTTGCGCAGCACTTTGTCGAGAAAACTGGCTACGCCGCTGACTACGGTATTCAAATCCACGGTTCTGGCCTGCAGCACCTGTCGCCGCGCGAATGCCAGCAACTCGCGCGTAAGGTTGGCCGCACGCTCTGCCTGCTCGCGTATTTTCCCGAAGCGTTCTGCGATTTGTGGATAACCGCGGCTCTGTTCGAAGCCCAGCTCAGCCCAGCCCAGGATGGCACCGACAACATTGTTGAAATCGTGCGCCACGCCTCCCGCGAGTTGGCCTATGGCTTCAAATTTCTGCGAATGCTGCAATTGCCGCTCCATCGCCCGCACTTCCGTCACATCTTCCACAATGGCTTCCACCGCACCGGGTAGCTCCTGCCGCGAGAGCCCACGGAGCATCAAGCGCACCGTCACCATTCCACCATCTCGTCTGCGCCATTCCGTCTCGGCCTTGTGGACTTGCCCTTCTTCATGGCATGCCGCCATGCATTCCGCGTATTGCGCGGGATATCGAAAAAAATCCTGCAACAGAGCGGGGGGCTGCAATTCTTCACCGGAAGTGCAGCCAAGTATCCTGACCAGCGCAGGATTCGGATCCAGGAAAGCACCGGCTTCGGAGATGCGAAAGATTCCGTAAGCGGAGTTTTCGACAATCTGCCGATTTCTAGCTTCGGACTTGGCCAGCGCTTCCTCAGCAAGCTTGCGTTCGGTGATTTCGAGTGCAACGATGCTGATGGCAAAGAGAACGCCGTTGGCTCCCCGCAGGGGGTGAAAACTCGCCAGCCACCGGCGATTGGATTCAGCGTCGGTGTTGGTCGTAGCGCACAATTCAACGTTCAGGATCGATTCGCCTTGCGCAAACGCGCGCCTCAGGTGTGGCTCGATAGCTTTTGCCATTTCCGGATTCACGTCTCGCGTCATCAGCCCCGTGTGTTGCTCCGCCGCTAATCCGTTCATTCGTGCCATGTGCTCGTTTACGCGCAGGTAGCGCAGGTCCGGACCGTAGACCGCGAGCCCGATTGGCGCGGTCTGGTAAATCATTTCCAGCTCCGCGAGTTGCTCGCGCGCGCGCGCTTCGCTTTCAGCGAGGGCTACGTCCGCCCGCGCGTGCTCCGCGCGAAGTGTCCGTTCTTCCAGGGCCCGTTGCAGCGCCGCCGGAAGCCTTGCAAGATGTTCCTTACGAATGCAGTCACTTACTCCGTGTTTGATGCACTCTTCTCCTTGCTCCTCATCGGTCGCGCCGGTCATCAGCAGAAAAGGCAAGTCCTTCACTTTCTTTCGCGCTTCCTGCAGAGCTTCCAGCGCCGTCCAGGAAGGCAGCGTGGCATCCGCCAAAACCGCGTCGAATTGTGCGTTCTCCAACGCGCCCATAAACTGGTCTTTGTCTCGCACCAGCGTGGGATCCACCGCAAAACCGGCGGTACGCAGTTCGCGGAGCGCCGTTTCCGTGTCTTCCGCCCGATTCTCCAGGACGAGCAACCGCAGGGGCGCCGCGGTTCTCACGCGCTGTCGATCGTCGATGGCAATTAATCTCATGAAACAGTCACTTTCCGAGTGTCGAAGCTCGGCTCAAAAACTGCCGCGGCGAAGTCTCCTTGCTGTCGTGGTTTGGAGGATTTCGCCCGAAGGGCCTGCAATTGCAAACTTACGTGCGAACAGCGGCGCTTCCCGTTAGCTGCGGTTCCGGAGCAGCAGCGTCTCGGCGCAATCCATATTCGACCGCATCAAGGAACTCTGAAAAGGTTCGCGGATCGTTTGCACCCCAATAACCCACGCACAGACGCAATTCCAAGGCACCCCAGGCCTGGCGGTCCCGGTTAACTACGCTTAATCGCGACTGCACGCGCTGCAATAGGATCGGCGCACTGGGCTCCGCCGCGTCCACGGCCAGCGCGCAGAACTCTCCGCTTCCAAGCCTGCCCAGCAAATCACTTTTCCGAAAGCAGCTCTCCAGAATCGCAGTTGTCTCGCGGATGGCTTGTTCACTGCATGAGGGCCCAAAGTCCTGGTGCAAGGCATCGAGGTTTTCGATTCGTACGCAAAGCAGAACCAGCGTGCCCCCGGTGCGCGCCGCAGTCTCCAATGCGCGCGTTCCCAGCGTCATCACGCCCTCCCGGTTGTATAGTCCGGTGAATGCGTCCCGCAGAAGATCTGCTAATCCCTCGAGCGTGTTACGCTCCAGCGCCGTTCGCAACACACGTTCCATCGTTCGAGCATCCATATAGCCTTTCAAGACGTAGTCAATCGCTCCCTCAGAGAGACTCCTCTTCGCGTCGCCCTTTTCGGCCGCGTCCGCACAGACAATCAGAGGAATACCCGGCGCACTGCGATGCACGCGCCGAACTCCGTCCAGGACATCTGGCCGCCCGAGTGACAGATCCAGGAAAATGGCTTCCGGCATTGCCAAATCGATCGTCGCCAATAGTGTGGGAATCGTGCATACGGCGCTCAATTCCAGCCGGCTGCCTGATTCGGGGAAAATTGCGCGCAAGGCTCCGGCCACTTCTCCCGGCACGTCCTCTGCTACCAGAACTCGGAACTCTCTCTCGTGCATTTGGCATCCCGCTAAATCGAAATTTCGTCCGGCTCGGAGCAAGTGCGGCGGCAATTGCACATGCTCTTGCGGAACAGGGCTCCGACGGGAGCCACGATATGACAGCTCAATTTATTAGACTGGAGAGGTCAGTCGGTAACACTTCGAATACACAGGAAGGGGTGTAGCTATTCTCTCGCAGACGGGGACGGAGTCAATAGTTCTGCGAGCGGGAATGCCCAATCGGCACAGGCAAGTACCGCTGCAACCTGAAAATGATGCAGTGCGCGCGGATTGAGTTCTGTTGCTATCTCCCCTTAACTGCAATAACGGAGAGTGGCGGAACAAATATCTCGTCAATCTTTTCCGCAAGAACGAAATCGTAGTCGCTGATGCCTTTCACGCTGTGCGTAGTCAAGTCGATCACCACTTTGTTCCAGACGTTGAACCATTCCGGGTGATGATTCATGGCCTCGGCGACCAATGCCACTCGCGTCATATTCCCGAATGCCGAAACAAAATCCTTGCATTCGTACTCTCTGTGCAGTTTACCGTTCACGACGCTCCAGCCTTTCAGCTTCGAAAGAAGCGTCTGCACTTCGGCGTCTGTCAATTTCTTCGCGGGCATAATGCGTTCCTCCATTCCCCGTGTTTGGCGGTGGGTTCAATTATGGTCCGCCGCCGCCCCGCCAGCAATACACCAGGCTCCGCGGCATCCAGAGATTCGCCGTTGAATGCTCCTTTGAATTCCATTAACGTATAGGTTTCTTTTCGCTGCAAAATGCCGAGTGTAGGCGCGAAACCGGATATGACGGGGGACATGTGAAGAAGAAGATTCGTGCAATTCAGTTTGGCGTGGGGCCGATTGGCGCGTCCATCGCGCGCCTCATGCGTGAAAAGCACGCCATCGAAATCATAGGAGCCATTGACACGGATCCTGCTAAGGTCGGCAAGGATCTCGGCGAAGTGGCAAGTGCGTCCGACGCGCCGTGGGGCGTGACCGTCTCGGCGGATGCGAACGAAGTTCTCGAGCAGGCTGCCGACGTGGTCATCCACTCCACTTCATCTTCTCTCCCCAAGGTTATGGACCAGTTGCTCGCCTGCCTGGAAGCGGAATCGTGCGTCGTTTCCACGTGCGAAGAGCTTTCCTACCCGCTGCGCACCTATCCGGAACTCTCCGCCAAACTTGACGCCACTGCGAAAGATTGGGGCGTTGCTCTCGTCGGCACGGGCGTCAACCCGGGGTTTGTGATGGACAAGCTGGTCATCACTCTCGCGGCAGTCGCCCAACGCATCGAACACGCCAAAGCCGTGCGCATCGTTGACGGAGGCAAACGCCGCCTTCCGCTTCAGAAAAAAATCGGCGCCGGCATGTCCGTCGAGGAATTTCTCGCGCAGGTAAAAGCCGGCGTGATCAAACATGTCGGTCTTCCCGAATCGGTGGCGATGATTGCGGATAGCCTGAATCTTCAGGTGGACGAGATCACAGAAACGATTGAGCCCAAAGTCGCGGAAGCGCGTGTGCAAACCGAATACCTGACCGTCGAAGCGGGCCAGGCTGCGGGAGTCCATCAAATCGCTCGAGGGCTTGGCGGTGGCAAGGAACTTATTTATCTCGAATTGCAGATGTACGTCGGCGCGAAAGATCCGTCTGACACGGTCTCGCTCACCGGGCATCCTAACATCAGCCTGACGATACCCGGCGGTACGCACGGCGATGTTGCCACTGCTTCTGTTGTGGTCAACTCCATTCCCGTGATTCTCGACGCGCCCGCGGGACTTCGCACTGCGCGTGATCTGCCGATCGGCTTTTTTTCGCCGAACGCCAAACCGTAGACACTTTCTAATCTGGATCGCGCGATGCCGCATTACACGTTTGTTCGCTTCGATCCGGTTCCCGGGAAAGAGCAACAACTTCGCGACGAACTGCTTCGCGTTCTCGAGCCAACTCGTGCCGAATCGGGCTGCCTCTGCATTCACCTGTTCGAATCCACCCGCGGCCCGCTCACGTTTTTTATTCATTCCGAGTGGATTGACGAAGCGGCATTTGACGCCCAAGCGAAGCTTCGGCACATGACTCGCTTTCTTGGCGCCGTCGGCCACCTGATGACTAATTCGCTTCAGGGCGTGCGCACGAACCGCATCGGATAAATCGCCGAATCAACGTCCGGTTTTTTGCTTACGGAAATTGTGCGCGAATCTTCACGGTCCGATCCAACTCGTCGGAAACCTCCAGGATTTTCAACCGGAGGTCTTTGTCGAGCGTTGGGTTGTTCAAGTACGTCTTCACTTCCGCTTGCGCCGCAGCCGATTGCTGTCCTCCGATGAACGCGTTCAGCCAGCCCAGAAGAAAAAATATCTTTCTTTCGCGCTTCACCTGCGGCAGCGCTTCCAGAGCCGGCTTCAGATACGGCAGCGTCAGCTCCGACTGGTTCCAATAGTTGAATGCCCCTAAACTCTGTTCGATCCAATCTTCCGGCCTCGATGCGTCATGCAAATAGTCGTCAAAGTACTTTTGTTTCGAAGCCGGGTCGGGCCGAGCGGCCCCCGCGACGTACGCGTACTTCAGCCCATCGCCAGTGGCGTCGCGTTTTTGCTCTGACGCCAGAAATGCGTTGGCGTCCGGATCGTGCAACGCCACGAGCGCTGTTACCATCGTCCACCGGTCGAGCGGCCGCAGTTCCACCCCAGACACTGCCAGCTTGCCGGACAGCAATTCTTTCAGCTTCGCCCGCCCGGTATCGCTCTCCGCGATCCCGCGCAATCCGCGAAGCCAGATGATTCGGAAGTCCCGCTGCTTTGCCTGAAGCATTCCGTCAACGGCCATCGATTCCGCTTGCGGCCCAATATGCGCTCGTGTTTCCGGATTGACGTAACGATGCAGCGCCGTGGTCATGTGCCCGATCAGATTCTGGGCCACGGACTCATCGGTCTCGCCCGGCAACAGCTTCAGCTCGAGTTCCAGGAAATCCTTTGGCGCGAATTCCACTTCTCGCACAGAATCCCATAGCGAGCCCCACAGCATCGCACGGTCGAAGACATCGGAGACGTTTCCGAGATTTTCGATCACAGCTCTCCGGCTTCTCTCGTCCAACAGGAACCGCCCGTAGGCAAAATCCTGATCGTTTAGAAATACATAATCCGGGCAGGCCTTCCCGATCGCTGCTGTGACATCCGCCTTCTCCGCGCTCAGTCGCGCCTCCATGCGCAGCGGCACGTGGCCCACATATTCGAAGCGCATCTGCATCGCCACCGGCCAGATTCCGTTCTCGCCCAGCACATCGTGCTGCCGCAGCGAAAATTGATCGACGCGATTCTGCGTGTCGCACGACCAACTCACGTCTACCTGCGGCATCCCGCGCCGGCGGATCCACATCGCCGCCCAATCCTGCAGCGGTTTCCCGGAAACCCGTTCGAACGCGCGGACCAAATCGCTCCATTCCGCGTTGCCGTACGCGTGCTCCTTCAAATAGAGCTGTAAGCCGTTGCGAAACTTGTCGTCGCCAAGTACGAACCAAAGCTGCTTTATGACGCCGGGCGCTTTTGAATAGACAATCGCGCCGTACGCCGACTTCGCGTCCTTCAGATTTGCGATGTCCTGGTAGATCGGCGTCGTTCCTTTGGTCGCGTCGATCGCGTACGCAGCCGGCTTGATGCTTTCGTAGAAGCGCGCCCAGATTTCCTCCTGGCTCTCGGCCATCAAATGCGCCAGCGCGTGATACGCCATGTACTGCGCGAAACCCTCCTTCAGCCACAAATCATCGAACCAGCGCATCGTGGTCAGGTCCCCGAACCATTGATGCGTCAACTCGTGTAGCAGCAGAATGTCCCGGCTGAGGTGGTCGTTTTGCGTGGGAGCGGTTCGAAACAACACGGATTCTTCGCGCAAGAACGTTGCTCCCGCATGCTCCATTCCGCCGTACGCGAATCCCGGTATCAGCACCATGTCGTATTTCGGAAATGGAAACGGTTGTGCGAAAAATTTCGAAAGATAGTCGATCCCCGACGCCGTAATCTTCTGCACTTCCTCCGCTTCGGTCTCTGCCTTCGTCAGCTTCGATTGCCGCACGTAGAGCCCCGGCAGCCCCGGGGTCTCGTGGACCTTTTTGAATGGCCCTGCCGCAAACGCAAACAGATAGGTGCTGATGGGACGAGTCTCCTCAAAAATAGATCGGTGCCACCCAATCCGCGTAACAAAGGACGACTCAACGACTGCGTTCGAGATCACCGCCCAATCGTCCGGCGCATCTAACGCGAGCCTGAAACGCGCCTTTAAATCGGGCTGGTCGAAACACGGGAACGCCATCTCCGCGTCCATTGGCACGAAGAGCGTGTAGAGATATTCCGTGTTGTCGTCCTTGTCCTCAAAACGGGTAATGGCCTTGCCCGCCGCCGCGACTGGCGCCGCGAAATCGATCGACACCGTGTTTTCGCCATTGTGCAAAGCGCTCGCCGGCAATTCGATGTGCCCGCTCGCCACTTTCGCCGAGATTGACGCGCCGTTGACGGCCAACTTCGAAATCTTCCCCTCTCGAAAATCCAGCAGCAGCGGCCTGCTTCCCGTCGCGCGAAATTTCAACTCTTCCTGCCCAGCCAGCGTGTCCGCGTGCGGCACAAGGTCAAAGTGCAGGTGATACCGGATGTCTGAAATTCGCCCTGCGCGTGCTCGAGCCAGCTCGCGAGGAATTCCTTCCGGCGCTTGCCCCCACGTGGTCCCTGCGCTCGCAACCAGGCCAAGCAACGCGACGATCAAGTTCTTTCGCATCGCGGCGTAATTTCGTTCCGTCAGTGTCGAACTCCGAAGACTCCCGCGTCTCGCTGTGCTCGCTTCGCTGGAGTGTGCTACGCTGGCGCCGCGCATGAAATTGTGGAACCTCATTTGTTTGTCCGCTCCCCGTGTCCGCGCAGAGGTAGTCATGAAAAAACTGCTTCTCTTGTTTTTCTTAACGGCCTTACCGCAGCTTTGCTCCGCGCAATCTTCAACATCGTCGGACTCCGCCCGCGGGGATCGCGAAGCCGCCAACGTCACCATCATTCGCGATGACTGGGGTATCGCCCACATCTACGGTAAGACCGACGCCGATGCCGTCTTCGGCATGATTTACGCGCAGGCTGAGGACGATTTCAACCGCGTTGAGTCGAACTATCTCAATTCGCTCGGCCGTCTCGCAGAAGCCGAGGGCGAATCCAAGATTTATCAAGACCTCCGCCAAAAGCTCTTCATTGATCCCGCCGATCTGAAAAAAGACTACAACGCCAGCCCCGATTGGCTGAAAAAACTAATGAATGCATGGGCCGACGGCCTTAATTTCTATCTCGCCAAGCATCCCGGCGTAAAGCCTCGCGTTATCGCTAAATTCGAGCCGTGGATGGCGCTCAGCTTCAGTGAAGGCAGCATCGGCGGAGACATCGAGCGCATCAACCTGGCGCAACTCGAATCGTTCTACGGTAAAGTTCCCGTGGCGCAAGCGCAGCTCCACTACGGCAGCGACGATGACTTAATCAAAGAGCCGCGCGGTTCCAACGGCATAGCCATCGCGCCCTCGAACACTACGAGTCATCACGCTCTTCTTCTCATCAACCCGCACACCTCCTTCTATTTCCGGTCCGAACTTCAAATGGTCAGCGACGAAGGCCTCGACGCATACGGCGCCGTCACCTGGGGACAGTTTTTTGTGTATCAGGGTTTCAGCGATCGCGCGGGTTGGATGCACACTTCCAGCGGCGTTAGTCAGCTCAGTTTTTATCTCGAAACCGTGGAGAAAAAGGCGGACAAGAATTTCTACAAATACGGAACGGAAGAGCGTGTGGTCGTCGTGAAGGAAATCGCGGTGCCGTACAAAACCAGCTCCGGAGTAGCTGAGAAAAAGTTCACGGTCTTCTACACGTCGCATGGCCCCGTCATCGGCGAATCCGGCGGCAAATGGCTCACTATCCATCTGATGAACGAGCCCGTCAAGGCTCTCACACAGTCCTATTCGCGAACAAAATCAAAAAACTACAATGACTTTCGCCAATCCATGGAGCTTCACACCAACTCCTCCAACAACACTATCTTTGCCGACGCCGACGGTGATATCGCTTATTTCCACGGGAATTTCATTCCGCGTCGCGACCCCAGCTTCGACTGGACCAAGCCCGTGGACGGCAGCAATCCCGCAACGGAATGGCACGGTCTTCTTTCCGTGGACGAAACCCCTCACCTCCGCAATCCCGCAAGCGGCTGGCTCTACAACTCGAACAATTGGCCCTGGTCTGCAGCTGGCCCCAGCAGTCCTAAAAAAGAAGATTTTCCTCCCTACGTTGAAACGGGCGGTGAATCCGCGCGCGGCCTGCACGCCATCCGCGTCCTCCACGACAAAAAAGACTTCACCTTGAATTCTCTTATGTCCGCCGCTTACGACAGCTACTTGACCTGGTTCGAAAAGCCAATTCCGTGTCTCGTCAAAGCCTGGGACGACGCCGCCGCCGGCGATCCGCTCAAAGCAAAACTCGCCGGCCAAATTGAAGTCCTGCGCAATTGGGACTTGCGCTGGGGCCTTGATTCCGTTCCCACTTCACTCGCCGTTTTCTGGGGAGAAAATATTCAAAAGCGCATCGGCGCCGACGCTAGAAGATCCGGCATCTTCATGAGTGATTACATCTGCATGAAAACTTCGCCGGAAGTCTTGCTTCAGTCGCTCGCCGAGGCCTCGGACCGGCTTGTCGGCAATTTCGGCACGTGGAAAACTCCCTGGGGCGACATCAATCGTTTCCAGCGACTCAATGATGACATCGCGCCCTCCTTCAACGACAGCGGGCCAAGCATCCCCGTCGGCTTCACGTCCTCAATGTGGGGCTCGCTCGCGTCGTTCGGCGCGCGCCCGTATCCCGGCACAACAAAGTGGTACGGCACCAGCGGCAACAGCTTCGTCGCCGTCGTCGAGTTCGGAGAAAAAGTCCGCGCGATGGCTGTGACTGCGGGCGGCGAGAGCGGCGATCCCTCTTCGAAACATTTCGACGACGAAGCGCAGCGCTACAGCACCGGCAAATTGCGCGAGGTCTACTACTACCGCGATCAGCTCCGGGGCCACACCGAGCGCGAGTACCATCCGGGAAGCTAAGGGCACATTTGGATTGCGGGGGACCAGCTTCCGCACTCTCGTAGGGGCGCGATTCATCGCGCCTCGCGATTTCACACCTACCGCACGCCAAGGATTTGTTGACACCGCTCCCTTTCCGGGCTATACCTAGTCTAGACAGGGGAATACACAAAGACTCGAAACATTTCAGGCAAATGACCAACAACGATATTCCTCAACTCCTTCCCGGCACGCTTTTCATGCTCATTCTGAAATCCCTCGCGCGCGGGCCGCTCCACGGCTATGCCATCGCCAAACACATCAAAAGCGCTTCTGGCAACGGACTCGAAATCGAAGACGGCTCGCTATATCCCGCGCTGAACCGCATGCTCGTCAAAGGCTGGCTTCAGGCCGAATGGGGCACGTCCGAAAACAATCGCCGCGCCCGCTTCTATCGCCTAACCGCAGAAGGCCGCAAACAACTCCACGCCGAGGCCAAAGATTTCGAGAAACTCATCAAGAGCATCCAGTTGGTGATGCGCACAGTCTGAGGAAGCGCACCATGTCCACATTTCGCGAATGGATCAATCGCCTCCGCTTCGTCGCCGCCCGCGATCGCTTCGATCGCGACATGGACGAGGAACTTCAGCACCACATCGACACGCGCGCTTTGGAACTCGAAGAAACTGGCTTGTCGAAGATTGAAGCGCTGCAGCGCGCCCGCCGCGAATTTGGCTCCGTGCAACTTGCGCGCGAAGACTCCCGCGAGGCCTGGACATTCTTCTGGCTCGAAGATTTCTTCGCGGATTTGCGCGTAGGCTCCCGTATGTTGTGGCGCAGTCCTGGCTTCTCCGTTCTTGCCATTCTTTGCCTTACGCTCGGCATCGGCGCTAACGCCGCCGTCTTCAGTTGGATCGAAGGCTTGCTCTTCCGCCCCTATCCCGCAGTGGTGGATCAGGAACGTCTCGTCGCTATGGGCGGCACTTCCCTCTCGGATAGCGATGCCCGCGGCGGTCCGCTTTCCTGGCCCGATTACCTTGATTTGCAGCGAAATTGCACGCTGTGCGAAACAACCTTCGTGAGCAAGATCACCGGAACCACTCTCAGCATCGGCGAGCGCGCCGAGCGCACCACAGGCAGTATCGTCTCCGCAAATTATTTTGACGCCATCGGAGTTCACCCGATCCTCGGTCGAGGCTTCGCGCCGGGCGAAGACGTTGGCCGCAGCGCGCATCCCGTGGTGGTAATCAGCTATCAACTCTGGCAGGGCCGCTTCAAGGGCGATCCGGAGATCATCGGTAAAACGCAGCGCCTCAACGGCGTCGTTCACACGATTATCGGCGTCATGCCGGAAAAATTTCGCGGCACGTTTGTCGGCTGGGCCATGAACTTCTGGGTTCCCGCTTCGATGGAAGATATTTTTGAAGCCGGCGGATACAAACTTGAGGACCGCGGTGCACGATGGATCGAATCCTACGCGCGGCTCAAGCCCGGCGTTACTCTGCAGCAGTCGCAGCAGGAAATCTCCGCCATCGGCAGCCGCCTCGAAGCTGACTATCCGCTCACGAACCGCGGCCGCAATATCAAGCTTTGGCCGCTTTGGCAGACCCCGTTCAACAACGCGGGCACGTTGCTTCCCACACTTGAAATCATGCTCGCCGTAGTGGTCTTCGTCCTGCTCATCGCCTGCGCCAACGTCGGCAACCTTCTCCTGGTGCGGTCGTTCGCGCGCCGGCACGAGATGACCGTGCGCGTTGCGGTCGGCGCTGGACGCGCGCGCCTTCTGAAGCAACTTCTGACGGAGGGCTTGATCCTCACTTCGCTGGCCACCGCGGGAGGAATTCTCGTCGCTTACTGGTGCCGCCACGCGCTCGGATTCCTCTTTCCCGCGCGCGCCGGTGTTTCCATGTATTTGCCGGGCGATATTGACTGGCGGGTCCTCGCTCTCAGCGCCGGCGTAGCTTTGTTCTCAACTCTGCTCCTCGGCCTCGTTCCCGCGATTCAAACCAGCAAGATTGATCTCGCTGCAGCTTTGAAATCCGAAATGGCGGGAGTCGTTGGCGGCCACGGCAAATCCTGGCTCCGCTCCGGCCTCGTTGTCGCGCAAGTATCGCTCAGCTTCATTCTGCTCGTTGGCGCCGGCTTGCTCATCCAGAGCCTGCAGAAAATTCGCAACGCGAGTCCCGGTTTCACGACGCACGGCGTCGTCGTCACCGCGGTGGACCTGATTTCGGCGGGGTACGATGCCATCCACGCAAGATCCTTTCGCGATGCCCTGCTCGACCGCGTCACCGCGCTTCCCGGCGTCGAGTCCGCCGCCTTTGCCACCATGACTCCGCTCGGCTACGGCAGCTACTTTTCCTCGAAAATCGCCGTGGATGGCTACAACGTGCCCCCCGAAGAAGAGGCGACGGTAGAATTTAATCGCGTCGGACCGGCCTATTTCGCCACTATGGGTATTCCTGTTATCGCCGGCCGCGAATTCCAAGGCGGCGACGACGAAACCGTCGCTCCAACTGCCATCGTCAATGAAACCATGGCCGCGCAATTCTGGCGCGGTCAAAGTCCGCTCGGCCAACGCGTCCAGGTGAACGGCGAATGGCTGACTGTCATCGGCGTGGCGAAAGACTCCAAGTACGAGAGTGTTCGTGAACGGCCGAAACCATTTTTCTACGTAGCTATGCGCCAGAACCCCACCGTCAGTGCGACCCTGAATGTCCGGACTCCGCTCAGTCCCGATGCCATGACCAAAGCACTGGCCACCGAAGTGAAGTCCCTCGACGCAAATCTCGCACTCTACGAAGTCATCACGCTGCAGGAGCAACTGGACCGTTCCACGTCGCCGCAGCTTGTAGCCGTGACGTTGGTTGGTCTGCTCGGCGGCTTGGCGTTGATTCTTGCTGCCATTGGGCTGTACGGCGTAATGTCCTACGCCGTTTCGCAATGCGCGCGCGAACTCGGCCTGCGCATGGCGCTTGGGGCGCGCGCTCAGGATTTGTTGCGTTTGGTAATGACGCGCGGCATGGCTCTTACGTTCGGCGGCGTTTTGCTCGGCGTTGTGCTCTCGCTCGTGCTTACCCGGCTCATCGGAGAATACCTGTTCAAAGTCAGCCCGCGCGATCCGATGGCTTTTGGCTCCGCATTCGCCATCATGGCGCTAGCGTCCATCGCGGCGTGCTTGCTGCCGGCATGGCGCGCGGCCCGTACCGACCCCATGCGCGCGCTTCGCGAGGAATGAATCTAATTTCGCGGCGCAATTTCTTCGAGCTTAACGTTAGAAAAAATCGCCGTCTCCAGCGTCGTTGCTACGTGTGAACAAACCCCGAGTCCGACGTAAAACGGTTCCCGCATCGAAATAAACTCCACCGGTCCCGCTTGCTTCCACTCGCCTCCCGGCTTCGCGAAGTACATCGTGATGCGGCTTCCTTTCCGAACGATGCGCAGCCGCGACGGGCCATCTTCCGCAGCCACAACCTGATAGGTCTGCTCGTTCGCCGCGCCGCGGAATTGCAGCGACGTGAGCCCGTTGCCGTGCGATACCGCATCAGCATACGCCGAACCAGGATCGAGGCTTTGCCGAATCATGAGCATGGCTTTGCGGTGTTCCGCCGCGCTGGTGCCCACCCAGCGAATGTCGGCTGTCAGCGTTATGTCGCCCGACGCTTTCTTCCACACAAAATAAAACGCGTCCGTCGCGGCCCACACATTTGCTCCGCCGCCCGTTATCGTGTACTCGCCTTTCGCAGCGTCGTAATGCACGTTGCAACCTGCTGGCGTCGGCCCCACGCTGCTTTCATTCGGGAAAATCCCGAGGTCGTTCGCCTGCGCGAAAGCCACACGCGCCCCAACGACCAGCAGAACGATCGAAATCGCGCGACGGCAAATCTTAACCGCATACCTCATTTCTGCCCCCTTCCGCGGGAGTTGCGCGTGCTCATCACGCACCCGCCGCGCGCTGGATTATCGCTCCCAAAACTTCATGACCGCGGCGTAGTCGAGATCTTCCTTCGCCGCCGCTTTCACCGCGGAATAATTCGCATACGCCGCCGCGCCCGCGGGCAGCGACACGCCCACTTCTTTCGCCAAATCGAGCGCCAATCCGACATCCTTATGCATGAGCCGCAGCGGAAAACTTGGCGGATACTCGCCTTTCAACAGCAGGGGTGCTTTCACGTCGAGCACCGCCGCGCGCGCCATGCTGGATTGCATCACTTCGATCAGTTTCTCTCCCGCCAGCCCGGCCCGCGTGACCAACGCGAGGGCTTCCGCCAGCGCGTCCACCTGCAAAGCCAAGATTAGGTTCATCGCCACCTTAATCGTCTGACCTGCGCCGTTCGGCCCAAGATGAAACCACTTCTTTCCGAGAACTTTCAGCACCGGCTCAGCAAACTTCACGACGTCCGCGTCTCCACCGACCATGAACACCAGCTCTCCTTTTTCCGCGCCCCAAGTCCCGCCCGTCACGGGTGCATCGAGAAATGCGACTTGCCTCTCTTTGCAGGCCGCCGCGATTTTCCTTGCCAAGCCTGCCGACACCGTGCTCGAGTCAATGTACAGGCTGCCCGGCCGCAATGCGGAGAGCGCGCCGTCTCCCTTGACCTTGGCTCCCCACAAAACCTCTTCCAGCGCCGGCGGGTCACTCACAATCGTCATCAAAACATCTGACTCTGCTGCCACTTCGCTCGGCGAATTCGCGAGTTTGGCCCCCGCCACTACTAATGCCTCAGCACGGGAAGCTGTGCGATTCCAGACCGTCAACGCAAAGCCGGCCTTCAACAGGTTCAGCCCCATCGGCCGTCCCATCAGGCCCAAGCCGATCAACCCGACTTTCGCGCCGGGTCCGATGATCTTCGTAGTTCCTACGCTGGCCCCTGGACCAATTTGCACGCCTGGGCCAATCGTCGTTTTCGGTGAATCGTTTGACACGGAATCCCTCCTCGGCAATAGCCTGGCGCTGCGCCGGCCTGCACTTCGCCAAAAGCTCTGTGCCGTCGCGATGATTGTAGCTGAATCTGCGGGAGAACCGCTGATGCGGTGCGGAATTCGGGCCGGATTTTCAGGCCGTTTTGGGCCGATTTTGCAAAGGGAGAATGCCGGCACCGCCGCCAGAACGTGAAGCCGTCGCGGAGTTCATAGTCTTATCAGTCTCGGCCGGCGTTGCCGCGACTGCTGAAATCGCGATCTTTGCCTTCGAATCCGTCGCTTCGGCCACGACTTCCGCTTTTTCTTCGATCCGTACAATGCACCGATACGGGATCTCCCACCGGAAGTTCTTTTGATGTCCGCGCTGCTCGAAACTCTGTTCCAGAAAAATAGAGCGGCCGGAGTCGCCCACAAACGTACCCGAAGCGGGCAAAAGGATGTCACCGGCGCGGTATTGGACTTCAACCCGGCGCCCCAAAAAATCGGAGTAGCGCGCCATACTGTCCCTAGTGTCGGAAGCGGCTGGTAACATCGTCAATGGTACGGAAGGACTCCCCCGTGAGTAGTGTGGAAAAACTGAGGAAGAAGTACGTCTACCGTCGCGAGAGACTGACCGCGCCATTGCTGAATCGCGTCAGCGCGTCGCTTTGCAGATAGCTTTTCGCCGCAGGATCCGCCTTCAAATACGCGTCCCAGAATGCCAGCGAAGCCGAATTCACATACGCGAGAATCATCTCGCCCTGTGCCGTGCGCGCCGGCATGAGCGTCCGCGCGCTTACAAACGACATGTGATTCGCACCGGAAATAAACACGTGGTATTTGTTACCGGGTTCGCTGCGTTCGAACGGAATTTTCCTCCAGCCTGGCCCTTGCCGGTTCGCTCCGCTGTCGAGCGAGCCGGTCATGCTCAAAAGCGGTACCGCAACGTGGTCCCAGGAGTGATCGGTCAGTCCAAATTCGCCCGGCCCTTGCGGGGAAAGTAGCAGCGCGGCCTTCACGCGCGAATCCGCAAAGCTCGTTTCCGGATGATTTGGTAGATCCACCCGCGCCCCAGCGATCGCGTCCGCCGTAAATGCTCCCATCGAATGGCCGCCCACGCCGATGTGCGCGGTATCTAGCCGTCCGACGAGCCCCGGAATGCGCTCCTGCAGCGCCGGAAGCGAATTCAGCAGAAACGAAACGTCTTTCGGGCGGCTTTCCCAGAGCTCCGGTTTTTTCAAGGCGTCGCGCACCGCGCGCAGGAAATTAACGTCTTCCTCGTTCGAATTTTTCCGCTGCGACGTGGAATCCTCATGCGTCGGCTGCAGCGTGAAATATCCGTGCGACGCCCAGTGCCGCGTCAGCGCGTCGCAACAGTTCTGCGAGCCACCCGCTCCATGCGAGAAAACGATGATCGGAAAAGGTCCCAGCCCCTCGGGGTAAAATATTCGCAGATGGAGGTCTTTGTTGCGCGCGCCGTCGTGCAGGACGGTGTCTTGGATTTGATGTACTGGAAAGGGCCCGTCCGCCAGCTTGTACCCGTCCGGTTTGACCGGGACTGCGCTCGCGGCCTCTGCGACCGGAGGCTGCCCGGCCGGCCGCGCCGCGGACTCCGAGAAAACGTTTGCGTATTTGGGTACGGAGAACGGCGTTCCGCCTGTTGGCCGCGTAATCGCGTAGGCGGCCAGTATGCTCAAAAGCCGAATTAGGATCAGGTTGGCGATGCGGCGCCGAACGCGGCGTTTTCGTATGAAATCTCGCGGCATGGAAAGTATCGTCCGGTGGTGGCTTCTCCCAGCTCCACGATTCTCTTTCGCGTGCACCGCTCTGCCGGTCCGAACGGGAACAAATCCGAGCCCGAGCAAAAACCTGCCCCATATTTTGCGTAAACCCGATCCAAGTTCCGGATGGGAATGTCTCCCTGAAAGCTGCGCCGAGCCGAACACGAAACACCTCTACGAACAGGAGAAACTACGCCTCGCATAACTCTAGCCTGGGGGGAGTTCTCAAAACTGCGGCTGGACGGAACTTCCTAGAGAACGTGGCGCAGCTAGTCTACCAAAGCGGGCCCCGATTGCGCCACAGCTCAGTACTTCTGAAGTTATGGATAACCCGGAGACGATAGCTGGAGCATTGTCCCGATTTCGGTGCAGCGTTTTGGACTCGGCTCAAGCAGACTCCACGCAGATTGTCTTCAAATCGCTACCCAGCGACCTTGACATTTTGGCGCGCCCGGCTATCGTCAACGTTCCCGACAATTGGCGGGATCCAGGAGAGTACGAAATGATGCGCAAATTCTTCGCCCGGTATTCGTTGGGCGCGCTCGCCCTCGGCGTGGTGGCCGCGACGGCCGTGCTAGCCCAGGGACAAAAGCCCGCGAGCAGATCCTACGTGCTGAAAGCGGCGCGGATGTTTGACGGCAAGAGCGACGCGCTCGTCAAACCCGGACTGATCGTCGTAACCAACGGCAAAATTTCGGGCGTCGGCGCGTCTGCTTCTGTTCCCACAGGCGCCGAAGTCTTCGATTTCGGCGATGCCACGCTCCTGCCTGGCTTTATTGACGCGCACACCCACCTCACCTCGATGTACAGCGAGGATTACAAACAAAGCGCTCTCGATGATCTGCAAAAAACCACCGCCGAGAAAGCGCTGGATTCGAGCGTGAATGCCCGCGTAACCCTCACGGCTGGCGTGACCACCGTGCGCGACGTCGGCTCCGGAGAATACCTCGACGCCGGCCTGCGGAATGCCATTAATAGAAATGTCGTGCCCGGGCCGCGCATGCTCGTTGCGGTTCACGCGATTGGCGCGACCGGCGGGCACTGCGACGACACGGGTTATCGCGCGGGAGCGTTTGGCAAGGAGACTGGCCCGGAGGAAGGCGTTATCAACGGCCCCGATCAGGCGCGCTACGCGGTTCGCCTCGCGCACAAATATGGCGCAACAGTGATCAAGACTTGCGCTACCGGCGGCGTGCTCTCGTTAGCTGACGCGGTGGACACGCCACAACTGACGCAGGAAGAGTTGAACGCGATCGTGGACGAAGCGCACGCGCTCCGGCTGAAATCTGCTGCGCACGCGCACGGAGCTGAAGGCGCCAAGCGCGCCATCCGCGCGGGAATCGACTCCATCGAACACGGCACATTTCTCGACGACGAGGCGCTGGACATGATGAAGCAGCGCGGTACGTATCTTGTCCCGACGCTGATGGCTCCGGCGGGCATTCAGGAGCAGATTCAGAAAGGGCTGTACATTCCACCGCCAATACTGGTCAAGGCGCAGGCGGCGATTGCCGCAGCGCATCAGACTTTCCAAAAGGCGCTCGCCAAGGGCGTCAAGATTGGTTTGGGAACGGATGCCGGTGTGTATCCGCACGGGCGCAACCCGGAAGAGTTTCACCAGATGGTTGATCTTGGCATGAAGCCGATCGCTGCGCTGAAAGCAGGAACTTCCGCGGATGCGGAACTCCTCGGCCTGGCCGACAAGATTGGCACGCTCGAACCGGGGAAACTCGCGGACGTGGTGGCGGTTCCCGGCGATCCGGTGGAGAATATTCGTCAGACGGAGCACGTCTTTTTTGTGATGAAAGAAGGCGTAATCTATAAAAACGACCGCGCGGCGCATTGAGATTTGCACCACGCGGCCGAAACGCGACCCAGCGCGAGAATGGGAGATAGCGATGGCAGACCTGGCGACAACCGTTTCGGCGGATCTGGCGGACTACTATCAATACATCGCGGCGCAGGTGCACAAATGGGTGGACCCGCTGACGCAAGGGCAGTTCTGGCGCAATCCCTATGGCTACGGAAACAGTGCCGGACACATCATGCTGCACTTGACCGGAAACCTGAGCTACTACATCGGCGCGCGCATTGCTGAAACGGGCTATATCCGTAACCGCGACCGCGAATTTACCGAGCGGGAAAAGCTTGACAAAGCGAAAGTCATGAGTGCGTTTGACGACACCATGGCCATGGTTGTGGCGACCATCCGCAACCAGAAGCCGGCAGACTGGACGGTTTCCTATTCTGCAGAGCGCGAGAGCGAAGCCAAAGAGCGTTTCATGATCCTTCTGCGCTGCGCCGGGCACGCCTACCATCACGTTGGCCAACTCATTTTTCTGAACAAGGAATTCGCGAAAGAGGCCGCTAAGCAATCCGGCAGCGCGTGAACTCGCTCTCGAAGTGCAATCCTCCGGTTCGAGATTGCGATCCCGCGGACGACGGCGATACTACGATTCGAGTTTGAATCGCGTGGATGCGAGGCGGTACATCCGCCGCCACACTACGCGGTTGATGAGCACGACGATCATCGCCATGATGAGCGTGGAAGCGAGCAAGACATCGAAGCGGCCGGCATCGCTGGCGCGGCTGATGGTGCTGCCCAGTCCTACCGTCGAGACAATGCGTCCTTGAAAGTGAAAATACTCCGCGATGATGCTGGCGTTCCAGGCGTTGCCGGAAGCAGTCACCAATCCGGTGACCAGATACGGAAATATTCCCGGCAAAATTACGTAGCGCCAGCGGTCCCAGCGGCCGAAGCGAAAGATGCTGGCGGCTTCCATTAGGTCCGTAGGAATAGCCATGGCGCCGGCGATCACGTTGAAAAGAATGTACCACTGCGTGGCCAGCACCATGACGAGCAGAGCCGCTAACTCCAAGCCGCCGCGCAACTGGATCAAGAAGAGCAGAATTACCGGGAAAAGCGCGGTCGCTGGAACGGAAGCTGCGATTTGCGCCAACGGTTGCGCCAGGCGGGCGAGTCGCGGGCTGAACCCGATGGCCACGCCGGCGGGAACCGCCCAAAGCGTGCCGATCAACAGCGCGCCGTTCACGCGCACCAGCGTGTAGCCGGCGCTGCGTAGCAACTCGAAGTAGTCCTGGCGGTGCAAGTCGGAAAGCTCTCGCGCGGCGTGAAAGATTGCAAAACCCAATCCGACGGCAATTACAGAAGCGAACGCGACAAGCAGGCTCCTCCTCGTGGATTCGCGTTTGGGCACACCAAAGGTAGCCGCGGCACGGCGGGCGCCCGCCGCAAAGTGCACGGTAATCCAGTCGATGACCGGCCGGATCACCGCTCGGTAGCCTCGAATGACCAATGCCGCTCGCCCCAAAAGTTCCAAGAGGTTGTAAGGTGTAGTTTTGGCCGCTTCGACCTGCTCGAATTTGAATTTGTCAGCCCACGCGATCACCGGGCGCCAGATGAGCTGATCCAATACAACAATCACCGCGATCATCGCGGCGAGTCCCCACAGGATGGAACGCGTGTCGCCATTGCTCGCGGCCGTTTGCAAGAAAGAACCCAGCCCCGGCAGACGGAAGTCGCGGTTGCCGAGAACGAACATTTCGCACGCCATCAAGAAAAACCAGCCGCCCGCGACGGACATCATCGAATTCCAGACCAGCCCGATGGTCGAAAAAGGCACGTCCAGCTCGACGAATCTTTGCCACCGGCTGAACCGGTAAATGATGGCCGCTTCGCGCAGATCGCGCGGAATCGTTTTCAGCGAAGAATAAAAGCTGAAGGCGATATTCCAGACTTGTCCGGTGAAAATCAGAACAATGGAGCCCAGTTCGATGCCGAGCTGGTTGTGCGGAAACAACGCGACCATGGCCAGCATCACGCCCGGCAGAAAACTCAGCACGGGAATCGATTGCAAAATATCGAGCAATGGTACGAGCACAAGCTCCGCGCGCTTTGACCGCGCCGCCAAATAACCGTAGGCCAGCGCAAAAGCCAGGCTCAGCAAATACGCGATGCCGATGCGCAAGAAAGAATAAAATGCGTAGAGCGGCAGCGCCCGCGGGCTTTGCGAAATGACCACTCGCGCGGGCACCGGCCCGAGCAACGAACGGCCGACCGCGTAGATTCCATAAATCCCCGCCAGCACGACGAGAAAAACCGCAACATCGATGACCACGGACCACGACCAGCGCGAACCCGCCGGGCGGCGAATCGCGGGCGGTACGGGAGTTTTGCTGTGCAGCGCGGTTGTGGGAGTGGCCACGGGCGGGTCAAGCCTCAGTGAGCGTCAGCTTGCCGGTAGCGGCGTCGTAATCGAAAATTTCCGCATAGCGTCCCCATTGGATGGCCGTTTCCAGCTGGCGCTTGGATTCGTCCTCGCTGAAATGCTCATCCAGAAGATCGCGAAAAAATTCATCCGAGAGCGTACGGTTGGATTTCGCCCGCAGCGCGTTTTGCATTTGCGCGAGCAGCGGAACGTTGGCGAGCGCCGCTTTGCGGAAAATGGCTTTGCGCGCCTGAATATCGCCTTGCGCAAAGGCCTGGCCGTCCGGCGTAATGACGCCCGCGCCTTCTTCGAGGCGTAGTAACCCGAGCAGCGCGGCTGTGTCTATTGTGGGAAGCAGATCATCGACCGTAAGACTGAGTTCATCGGCAAGCTTATGAAGATCGGCGCGGCCACCCTGGTCCATCAGTATTTCAAGGAGGCCGGCCATGCCGCCGGGGCGAGTGTGCGGGAGCATAATCGCCTTGTGGGCCGCGGGTTTGCCGGGCGCCGGCGATTTCGAAGGCACAACTTCATGCTCTTGATCAGGTCGCGTGAGGACGCGGTAGATGGCGTCTACGAGCTCAACGAACTCCTCCGATTTATGGTCGCGCGGATGGCGAATGGCTACGTGGAAATCAGCGTGAATGTGCGCGGGATTACGGCCAAGGACCACGATACGGTCGGCCAACTCGACGGCTTCTTCGATATTGTGCGTGACGATGAAAATCGCGCGCGTGGGAATCTTGTGGCCGAGCCAGAGTTCGAGAAGCTCGCCGCGCAGCGTTTCGGCGGTAAGGACGTCGAGCGCCGAGAACGGCTCGTCCATGAACAGGACTTCCGGTTCGACCACGAGAGCTCGCGCGAAGCCCACGCGCTGCTTCATGCCACCCGAAAGCTCCTTCGGGTATGCGGATTCAAAACCGTCGAGGCCCACGGCGTCAATAATGCGCAGTGCGCGTTTGTGGCGCTCGATGGGAACCATGCCGCGCGCTTCCAGCGGAGCTTCCACATTCTCAAGCACCGTTAGCCAAGGAAAAAGCGCGAAACTCTGGAAAACGATGGAGACGTTCGGCGCACCGTCGCGGACAGGTTCGCCGTGCCAAAGCACGGAACCCGCGCTCGCAGGCGACAGGCCGGTCAGCATGCGAAGAAGCGTTGATTTTCCGCAGCCGGAAGGGCCGAGAAGCGCGATGATTTGGCCCGGATAGACGGCAAGATCCGTCGCGGAAATAACCTGGATGCGCGTTCCGTCAGGCTGCGGGTAGAATTTTTCCAGCCCGCGCGTCTCTATAATAGGCGCAATACCTGTGCTGGGACTGCTCATGAGAGGGTGTATTATCGCTCAACTCGATGCAGCCGCGACACATCGAAGAGGCGTGCGCCGCGGCTTGCTTGACGATTACGACGAAATGAACGCTGCATGACAGCTTCGCACGAAGCACTGCAAGCCGCGCCTTTCGCGGGGCACGCCCGAGCATGGCTCCCGGCCCTGCTCATTTCCTTTTTGGTTTCGCTCCTTGTCGTCCTGCCGTTCTTCTGGATGGGTAATGCCACGGGACACGACTTTCAATACCACGTCGCGTCGTGGCTGGATGCTGCCGGACAATGGAAGCACGGAATTTTTTATCCGCGATGGATGGAGTGGGCGAACTACGGCTTCGGCGAGCCGCGCTTCATTTTCTACCCGCCGCTTTCCTGGATGCTGGGCGCAGCGCTCGGACTTATCGGCGTCTGGAATCGCGTGCCCATCGTTTTTATCGTGCTCGTGCAAACGTTCGCGGGAGTTGCGGCGTTTGCGCTGGCGCGGAGGTTGATGTCGCCCCGCGCCGCTTTTTTCTGCGCGCTTTGTTACGCCGCAAATCCATACGCCCTGCTAAACATATACATGCGGAGCGATTTCGCCGAGTTGCTTGCTGATGCGTTTTTCCCGTTGCTATTCCTGTTTCTTCTGACGACGTGCGGCTTCCTCGATAGTGCGGAAGATGCACAAGACAAAAAGTCGTGGCCTCCGATTGTCGCTTTTGGGGTAGTGTCCGCGGCAATTTGGCTTTCCAATGCGCCGGCGGGCGTAATTGCAAGCTACGGCACGGCGGCGATGTTTGGATACGCGGCATGGACGCGGCGATCGTATCAGCCGCTTTGGCGCGGCGCGGCCGGGCTGGCGCTGGGTTTGCTGGGCTGTGCGTTTTATCTGCTGCCCGCGGCTTACGAACAGCGGTGGGTGAACATCGCGCAAGCGCTTTCGGCGGGACTGCTGCCGTCGGAGAATTTTCTCTACACCGCAACGAACGACCCAGAGCACACGCTCTTCAACTGGACGGCGTCAACGCTGGCTGTGGCAATGATCGCGCTCGCCGGATTCGCGGCGATCGTGGCGCGGCGAAAGCGCGCGAGCGACGGGAGTGCAGTGACACCGGCATTGTGGCGCGTGCTGACGCTGGCCGCGGGCATCGCGACGCTGATGATGCTGCGCGTCAGTTGGATTTTCTGGGTGCTGCTGCCGAAACTACGCTTCGTGCAGTTTCCGTGGCGGTGGATGTCCTTGCTAGCCGTGCCGTTTGCAATTTTTTTGGCGTCCACGATGAACCGCCATCGCTGGGGGTCGGTTTGCGCAGTGTGCGTGTTCGCGCTGCTCGGCACGACGGGAGTTATTCTCGTAAAGCGGAGTTGGTGGGACACTGAGGACATTCCTGTACTGCGAGCCGCAATTGTGGACGGAAACGGCTTCGAAGGAACGGACGAATACGATCCCGCAGGCGACGATCACAGCAACATTATCGAAGGTAAATTCCCCGAAGTGCAGGTCATGGACACAGACACGATGCAAGGCCCGGTGCGGAAACCGGTGGTGCGCGTCGAGCGATGGAGCCCGGAAGAAAAGGACGTCTCGGTAAGCGCGCCGTTGCCGTTTTATCTCGGATTGCGCGTCCTCAATTATCCGGCATGGCGGGCGGAGATAAACGGGAAAAGAGTCACACCGCGCGGGGGCGAAGACTACAACGAAATGGTAATCTGGGTTCCTGCCGGGCAGTCGAACATCAGAATCCGGTTCACCCAGACGTGGGACCGCACGGCGGGCGGTCTGATAAGCCTGGCGACGTGGTTAGGGGTCGTTTGGCGGAGAAGGCAGGGAATGTTTCGATAACTGAGAAAGCCTCCCCCCTACATTTCTTGTAAGTGTTCATTCTAAAAGACTTAAAGTCATTTGTTTTCATACACTTCTGTAAGTGTTCATTTTAAAAGACTTGCGGCGCATCGGATAGCTTCGCGCGGGTGGATGGGTCACCTTTGATTCGGGCCGAAGCGAGAGAGACTCTGGAGTGAATCGGCGCTGAATTGCCGCTGCGGATACGCACCAATAGCAGAAGAGCGCGCCGAACCGAGCGGCTAATCCAGAGGCATTCGCGGTCAGCGGCGGTCTACAGTGGGGTGACGAACGTCGCGGCCCTGCACGATGTAGATGACATCCTCGGCGATATTCGTGGCATGGTCACCGATGCGCTCGAGGTTTTTAGCAACAAGGATCAGCTCGAACGCGGGAAAGACGACGCTGGAATCGCCCATCATGTAAGTAAGGAGCTCACGGAAAATCTGGTCGCGAAAGTGGTCCACCTGATCGTCGCTGGCAAGCACTTTCTGCGCGAGGTCCACGTCGCGGCGCACGACGGCGTTAAGGGCGTTGCGAACCATTTCTTCCGCGAGCTCGCTCATGCGCGGCAGGTCCACATAGGGCTTGACGCGCGGATGGCGCAGGATACGCTGCGCGGATTGCGCGATGTTGACCGCCTGGTCGCCAATGCGCTCGAGGTCATTGTTGATCCGGGAGACCGCAAGCACGAAGCGCAGATCGATTGCCATCAACTGGTGCAAGGCCAGGAGCTGCACCACGCGGTCGTCCAGCTCCATCTGAAGCTCGTTGATGGCGTCCTCTTCATCGAGAACGCGCTTGGCCAGCTGCTCATCGGTATCGAGAACGGCATGCACGGCCTGATGGACGGCGCGTTCGGCGAGGCTGCCCATCCAGAGCAGCCGCTCTTTCAGTTCGTTGAGATCTTTCTCGAAATGACGTTCCATTAACGGTCTTCCCTCAGCTTGCCCAAACTGTGCGGCCATATCGTATACCTTCCGGTCTCAAAGCATCATCCGAAGCGCCCGGTGATATACGCTTCCGTGCGGGGATCGCTCGGCGTCGTAAAGAGTTGCGGAGTGGGATTGAACTCGATGAGCTGGCCGGATAAGAGGAACGCGGTGAAGTCGCTGACGCGGGCGGCCTGCTGCATGTTGTGAGTTACCGTGACGATGGTGCAAAGATCCTTCAACTGAACGAGGAGTTCCTCGATTTTTGCGGTGCTGATGGGATCGAGAGCGGAACAGGGCTCATCGAGAAGGAGAACTTCCGGCTCGACGGCGAGGGCGCGCGCGATACAAAGGCGCTGCTGCTGGCCGCCGGAGAGTTCGTAGGCGGACTTGTGGAGATGGTCTTTGACCTCATCCCAAAGCGCAGCGTGGCGCAGACTTTTTTCCACGGCATCGGCCAGCGGTAGCTTGGAGCCATTGATGCGCAGGCCATAAGCCACATTTTCGAAAATGGATTTTGGGAAGGGGTTCGGGCGCTGGAAGACCATGCCAACGCGCCGGCGAAGAAGGGTGACGTCCTGGGCAAGAATGTTCTTGCCGTCGAGGAGGATTTCGCCTTCCAGCCTGGCGTTGCGAACGGTTTCGTGCATGCGATCGAGAGTGCGGAGGAGCGTGGACTTGCCGCAGCCGGATGGGCCGATGAGCGCGGTCACTTTGCTGGTGGCGATGCCGAGATTGATGTTGAAGAGCGTCTGCTTGGCGCCGTACCAGAAGTTGACTTTGGAGATGGACATTCGCATCTCCGCAGGAGCCGCCGTTTCGCGGTTCGAAGTGGTTGGAACCGGTGGTGTGATGTTCACGGACACTGCCTGCCTCACTGAAGCGTGCATGAATTAGGGCCTCGGTACCGCGGTGCCGCGAGCAAGAATCGCCCGGGCAACGATATTGATAATCAGAACCAAGCCGAGAAGGACGAGCCCCGCAGCCCAAGCCTGGCGATGCCAGTCCTCGTACGCCGAGATGGCATAGGTATAGATCATGACCGGAAGGGAAGAGGTAGGCTCATTGAAACCGTGGCTCCAATAGCGATTGCCGAGCGCGGTGAAAAGCAACGGCGCGGTTTCGCCGGCGACGCGGGCGAAGGCGAGAAGAACGGCGGTGAGAATACCGCGATAAGCCGCAGGGACGATGACGGTAGCAACGGTCTTCCATTTGCTCGCGCCCAGAGCCATGGCGCCCTCGCGCAAGTTGCGAGGTACGCCAAGGAGAAATTCTTCGGTGCTGCGGAGGGTGATCGGAATCATCATGACGCCGAGAGCGAAACCGCCAGCGTAAGTGGAGAAGTGCTTGAAGGGCTGCACCAGCAGACTATACGCGAAGATGCCGATAACGATGGAAGGCGTGCCGTTCAACAAATCCGCGGCGTAACGGACGACAAATGCGACCTTGCCGCCGCTGAATTCTGCAAGGTAAATCGCGCCTAAGAATCCGATGGGCACGCCAATAAGGGTAGCCAAAACGAGCAGCTTGGCGCTGCCGACAATGGCATTGGCCATGCCGCCGCCCGTTTCGCCCACGGGGGCGGGCAACTTGGTGAAAAAATTCCAATTGATGGAGGCTCCGCCGTGGATTACAAGATAGCCTAGGATGAAAAAGAGGGCCGAGACCGCGACGAGAGCACAGACGCCCGTCAATGAGAGCATGAAATTGCTGACAAATTTGCGCCAGCGGAGTTGGGCATTCATGGTCATGCGTGAGCCGTTCCGCTGCCGCGCTGTGAGGTAATAATGATCAGCAGGCGAGCAAGGCCATTGAGGACGAAGGTGAGAAGAAAGAGAACCAAGCCGAGCTCAATGAGAGACTGGGTGTAGAGGTCGCCGGTAGCTTCCTTGAATTGACTGGCGATAACCGACGCGATGGAATCGCCCGGCGAAAATAACGAATCGCTTATGAGCGGAGTATTGCCGATGACCATGGTGACGGCCATCGTTTCGCCCAGCGCGCGCGCCAATGCCAGAAATGTGGAACCCAGGATGCCGGTGCGAGCGAACGGAACAACCACTTTCCAGGTCGATTCCCAGCGGGTCGCACCGAGGGCCAGGGCAGCTTCGCGCTGATCTCGAGGTACGGACAGGAGAACTTCGCGGGAAACGGAAATGATGTAGGGAATGACCATGACGGCGAGCACGACGCCGGCGGTTAGAAAGCCGATACCAAATGCCGGCCCTGTGAAAAACGGAAGAAACCCGAGAGTCTCCTTAAGCCACGGCTGAACGAAATCGCGCATTACGGGCACGATGATGAAAATCCCCAGAACGCCATAGATCACACTTGGCACCGCCGCGAGCAAATCGATGAAGAACTCCAAAGTGTCGGATACCCGGGCGGGGGCGAGTTCGGCCAGGAAAATAGCCGCACCGATGCCAAGCGGCACGGCAAGCAGAAGAGCCACGGCGGATGTGACCACCGTGCCAAAGATAAACGGCAGAGCACCAAACTGCTCGAAGACCGGGTCCCAGACTGAGGTGCGGAAGAAGGCGAAGCCAAACTTGTGTCTCGGGAGTACCGAGCCCAGCCACAACTCGTAGACGATAAGGAGGGTAATCAGCACCACGGTGGCGGCGAACAAAAACGTGATGAGCCGCGCGATCTCATCACCTTCCCGGAGGCGGCTCAAAAAAGAACGCGAGCCCGCCCTTGGACTCGCGCTTTCGATTGTAGTTGTCGTCGCCATCATTCTCCGGCGTTATTGAACGTTATTGAGGGCTTTCAGTTCCTTGGCCACAACTTCCTTGGGCAGCTTCGCGTAGGCAAGAGCTTCGGTGTCGTTTTGGCCGTCGGTGAGCATCCACTTCACAAAGCCCTTGATGGCGTCGCGTTTGGCGGCGTCGGGAATCTTCGACGGGATGAGCAGCCAAGTAAAGCTGGAGACGGGATAGGCGGCCTTGCCCGGAGCGTCCGTGATGGAGACGCGGAAGTCGTCCGGCATGTTTTTGGCTGCTCCCGCGGCCGCAGCGGTGACGCTCGCAAGATCGGCCTTGATGAACTGGCCAGACGAGTTTCGGACTTTGCCGTACAGCATTTTGTTCTGGATAGCGTAAATCAGTTCCACGTAGCCGAGAGCGTTTGGTGTCTGCTTAACGAGGCCTGAGACGCCCTCGTTGCCCTGGCCGCCCAATCCGACGGGCCACTTGACGGAAGTTGCTTTGCCCACCTTGGTCTTCCACTCATCGCTTATTTTGGAAAGATAGTCTGTCCAAATATAGGTCGTGCCACTACCTTCTGCACGGTGAATGACGAGGATTTCGTTCGCGGGAAGATTTACGCCCTTGTTGGCGTCGGCGATGGCCGGATCATTCCATTTGGTGATTTTGCCGAGAAAGATTCCGGCGAGGGCATCCGGCGTGAAGTTCAGCTCCGCGGTCACGCCGGGAATGTTGTAAGTGGGAACATCGGCTCCAAGAACCGTGGGGAAGTGCAGGACGGGGAAGCCGTGCTTATCCTGATATGCCTTGAGCTGCTCGTCGGTCATCGGGCCGTCGGAAGCTCCAAAATCTACGGTGCCCTCGGTGACTTGTTTGATTCCGCCTCCGGAACCGATAGATTGGTAGTTGATTTCGATGTTCGAGTCTTTTTTGTGGAACTCATCAAACCATTTGGAATACATAGGATAAGGGAACGTAGCACCCGCGCCAGTGATCGAAAGAGCGGCATGCGCCGTGAATACAGCGAGGGCGAGGCCGAAAGCCACCAACAGGATTTGTGCGATTCGCTTCATCCGTCGTCTCCAGACAGCTAGATTGGTCAGAATTCCGGGGTAGGAAATCTTCGCGCATTTGTGTTACAGAATTGTTACAAACGATTCAGACTTTCTTTATTTATCCGAGAAGCGCCGGTGCGTTGTAACAGTCTCATTTTCATGGGAATGCGGCCTCCCTTCGGGTTCCGGGTTAAATCTGTGGCACTTACCGTTCATCATTTGATTTTCAAAAAGAGAAGGGCGGCCCGGTGAAGGGCCGCCCTTTGCCGTTCCCTTTGGAACGAGATGCTGCGCGCTACGCTTCCCGGATCAGGGGATGTAGTAGCGGAAGGAAGTGAAGACCATGTTGTTCATGGCCCTCGCGCCAGGATTCGCCGGATTGATCTTTTCCTGGCTGTTGTTGCCAGACCAGGTGTTCTTGAAGATGTAGGAGTATTGGATGCCCCAACGGCGGCCGCCCTTCGTGTTTCTGAGTAAAACTTCTGGGGTTGACACGCGACTCCCGAATTGGCAAGACGTGGGTCGCTACATGCACTAGCGAGTTCCGGTTCACGACTGGCTTTATTCCTTCCCCGCCGCTCCAAGGGTAGGCGCGGAGCCCGGCAGGGTGTAGCGCAAGTCCAGAAACGCCATGCTTGCGTGCGCGTTCTTGGGAGCTCCAGTCGCGATCGCCCAGGGGTCGCGGGTGAGGTACGAGTATTGTCCAATTAGCGTTAAAGCGCCGTACTTTGGATTCTTCCAGAAATTCTGGATGAAACCGACAGTGCCCTCCTGAATGCTGCGGTTCTGCCCGGACTGTATACCTGTGCAGCCCGTTAGCCCCGTGCTTGGCCCAAACCCCCAGCCGATATTGCAGCCGTTGGTGTCGTGGGTTACGTTCCGTCCGATGTAAACCAAGCCGTAATAACCAAATAGGGTTACATTCTGGTGCGTGAATTCAAACCCGTCAACCGTAGAACTCGCATGGACCAGTGACGGACTTCCGTCAGCATGCGCGATTAGATCCGGTGCTTGACCGAAAATGTAGCGGCCGCCTCCATCACTCCAGAAGTTATGAGAAAGCAGACGGAGCCCTCCGGCGATTCCAGCGTCGAGGTTCACGAAGCCACCGCCTCCTGTCGCAGAAAAGTGCGTGGCAGTGAGCGGATTGTAGAGCTGGAAGAATCTAGCCACTCCGCCAATTTCCCCGTGAAACCGCTTGGACGGGTCGACCACGAACTTGGCGATAACGTCCGGCGCGCGGTTTGGGACACTCAGGGTCGTGTTACCGTTGTTCAATTCGCCGCCAGGATACGTCGCAGCGAGAGCTGCCGGAGGCGTGAAAGCGCCGCTTCCATTCGTTCCTCCTGCGTATTGTTCCGGTCCATCGAGAGCGAGTGCAAATGCGGCCTTGTCTTCCGGAAAGTGATAGGCCACTCGCAATTCCGGTATGCGTCCCCAGACCATACCGAGTTGATAGTTCACGTCCATGTTGTAAGAAAAGAAGACATCCGCGGGAAGGGGTGAGACGCCCACGCGATTGGTCGTCGCCAAGCTCCACGTTTGGCCCCCAAGGAGCTCCCAGGCGCCCTTGCGAACGTCAACCCAGTAAAGGCGGGAACGCATCGTGTTGCTGTTGCTGGACACGGCCACGTTTGAGGGATTGTTTCCAAGGAAGTCCGACTCCATGTAACCGATGACATGAGCTCCGCTTACCAATGCATCTACGCGGAACCCTACGCGAGAGTTCTGCATGCTAAAACGAAATTCGTTCAGGTTCGCTGCGAAACTGCTGGAGGTTCCGTAAGGAATGCCGCCGAAGTTTGTGCCGATGCCGCTTCCGCCGTCTCTACTGCGCCACACTCCCGTGAAATCCATGAAGCCAACGGGTGTGATGTACGCGTCGCCGATGCGCAACTGAAGCGGTGAGGATGGAACCTGCTGTTTATCTTGCGGGTTGGCGGTGGCCGCGGTGGCCAGAGCTCCGGCCACCGTTGGCACGCCGGCGCTCTCCGCTACGGTCGCCTTCAACGACTCGTTGCTCGCCTTTAGGTCGGAGACGGTAGAGTTGATCGTGGCTTCGTTGCTCTTCACTTCGGCGGACGTGTTGACCGCTTCCGTCGCTTTTGAGGAGGCCTCGGCTGCGCGCGCATTGGCAGCGGCCGCGGCGTCGCGCGCTTCGTCAATCTGACGGTCGCGCTTTGCCAGCTGCTCTTTCAGGAGCTGAAGCTCTTCCTGCTGCGCCTGAATGGCCTGGCGGAGCTCCTCAATCTCGGCAGCAATCGCCGAATCCGATTTGTCGGTCTTGGTGGCTGACTTGGGCTTGGCCGACGTCGCGGGCTTGGATGGTGGCGCGTCGGCGTTTTTCGGTGTATCCGCGAAGGCTATTCCGTATGACAGGAACAGCGATAGAACGAGTGCTGCTATTTTTTTCATTGCCTCTCTCTTTTGGAACAAAAATTCAAACGCGTACCGATGAGGATGCGAACCCCCCGGGCAGAAGGTAAAGACCGTGTCTTACGGCTACGTCAATCGAATGTGAATATCCTGTAACAGATGGAAGGGATTGGACGTAAACCGTTGAAAGTTCGAAGGTTAGAAACGAGATCGCGCATCAACACACACACAAATACGAACGAAATGCCGGAGAGCCGGGCACCTTCACAATATTCCGTTCATCTTCGCGGGCATGGAAAACTTGACGCATTGGAGCCTTCGAAGTACGGCCTTCCGCCCTCACGCGAGGAAGGAACAGCACCTACTTCGGCGAAGCTATGGTATAGGCGAGAACAATGACGGTCAAGCGATACTGATACTGCGCATCGGCGTCGGCGATATCGGCCTCGGTTTTCTGGAGTTCGGCCTGAGTGAACTCGACGATGGAGCCGAGGCCCAAATTGTAGCGGGCTTGCGCCAGGTCGAGACCCAGATTGGCTTGTTCGCGCAATTGCTGGGTGACGGATAAACGTTCATACGCGCGCCGGGAATCCTCCCAAGCGCTGCGAACGTCGCGCGCGATGTTATCGCGTGCGTCAATGAGCTTCTGGCGCTGAACTTCGGTTTCCAGGTCGGCGGCTTTGGCGCGTGCGTTGTATAGAAAGCCGTTGAAGACCGGGATGTTGATGTTCACGCCGACTGCGCCATACCAGCTGGGGATGTGGTCGTCGCGCACAGGCGCCTGCCCGACTACGCCGAGGGCGCTCACCGTGGGCCGCAGCAGATCGTGCTCTGCACTGCCAAATTTTTGCGCGGACTCCACCTGCGATTCCAAAGCTTTGATTTCGGGGCGCTGCTGCATGGCCTGCTGGATGAGCGGGGCAACATCCGCGACCGGAGGGCTGGCCGGCTTGTTCTCGTCGACCAACTGGAAATTCTGCTCGTCGGAATAGCCGAGAATGGCGGAGAGTCCCGCCAGCGCTGTTTCGTAATTATTTTGCGATTCGAGCAGGAGAAGTTTGGAGCGCGCCAAATCCACGTTGGCGAAGCTGAGATCGAGATCTGACTTGAGCTTGGCGTTGGCGAGGGCCTGCACCTTGTCCACGACGGTCTGGCGGGCATTCACGGTTTCGTCGGCGACAGTTACCAGGGCTTTCGTTTCGAGCGAGTTGTAGAAGGCCTGGTCCACGGCCAGGATAATGTCGGCGCGCGTCGCGGCGGCGTTCTCATCTTCAGCTTGCGCTCCGAACTTTGCACTCGAAAGCAGATTGGTCGAACGCCCAAAATCCGTGACTAGTTGCGAAACGCCGGCGCCACCCGCCGCACGCGGGAAGAGAATAGGATTGTTGAGGAACCCCGCACTCATGCGGCTTCCGGGATTAGAGTCCACGGCGGTGAGGCTGAGGTTCGCCGTGGGCATCAAAGCGGAGCGAGCCTCACGGACAAACTGTTGGGCGACGAGAGCGCGCAGCCGACCGATCGTAATCTGCGGATTGTTCTTCAGCGCTATGGCTTCCGCCTGCGCTTGGGTGAGGGGGACTGGTGCACCTTGAGCAGAGGGAGCCGCGGCGGCGGGTGGTGTCGTCTGTTGCCCAATGACCGCAGCGAGCGTCTGCCCACTGGTCGCGGTGCACAAGATTAAAGGCGCTACGATCGCCGCCAAGCAGAGCTTACGGATCGTCATGGCTGCACCTCTTGCGCTTCCTGCTTGCCATGCACGATGAGATACACGGCGGGAACGAGGTAAACGGTCACAACGACGGAAACCAGCAGGCCACCAATAATCGCGCGTGCTAGAGGAGCATACTGTTCGCTTCCAGGTTCGGACCCTATAGCCATGGGGATCATGCCCAAAACCGTGGCGAAGGACGTCATTAGAATCGGACGAAGGCGCATGCGGGAGGCGAGCGACACCGCCTCTTTCACCGGCTTGCCGTCGTGATGCAAATGGCGGGCGAACTCAACAATTAGAATGCTGTTGGATACGACGATTCCCACCATCATCACCACGCCCATCAACGACATGACGTTCAGCGTAGTGCCGGTCGCCAGGAGAAATAACAGGACTCCCGCGAGCCCCGGAGGAACCGCGAGCAAAATGATAAACGGATCTTTCCAGGATGCGAATTGCGCCACGAGAACGAGGTACACGAGAACTACGGCGAGCACCAGCCCGAGCGCAAAACTCGTAAACGAGCTGCGCATGCCTTGCACGGAACCGCGTAGATTCACACGCACGCCAGCGGGCAGATTCGTTTTCTTGATGATGTTCTCGACTTCTTTCGTCACGCCTCCCAGGTCTTCCGTTTTCGGCGCGACGTATACGTCTACGACGCGGAATAACTGGTAGTGATCTACTTCGGTTGGCGAAGGGATAGTTTTCACTTTAACGACGTTATCGAGATAAGTTGGCAAGGCACTCTTTCCGCCGCGTAATGGAATTTGTTTCAGATCCATCACGGTTTTTACAGCGTCTTCCGGGTACTGCACGGTGAGCATGTAGGGATTTCCGCTTTTTGGATCGATCCAGTAATTCGGAGCAATCATGCCGTTGGAAGTGAGCGCGGTGATGATGTTGTCGACAATCTCCTTCTGTGAGAGGCCGAGTAGCCCGGCTTTTTCGCGGTCGATATCCAGCTCCAGCGCCGGATAGTCAATATCCTGCGGAATCAGGACGTCGCTTACGTTGGCAAGCGTGCGCACTGGATCGGCGATGTTCACGGCGGTGACGTAGACTTTGTTCAGATCGTTCCCGCTCACCTGGATGTCGATGGGAGCGGGAAGGCCCAAATTAATCACCGCGTCCACCAGACCGCCGGATTGAAAATAGGTGCTCAATTGCGGGAGTTTGTTGGTCACGTCTTCGCGCACACGCCGCATGTACTCGTAGCTCCCGACTTTGTGACCCTCCTTTAGGCTCACCTGCACGAACGCGGTATGCGGAGCCGAATTTGGCGTGTAAATGGCCGAAAAGTCGGTGGTAATTCCAATATTTGAAACAATGATCTGTAGCTCTTGCGGCGGCACCACGTCTCGAATAATTTTTTCGACTTGTTTTACGTAGTCTTCGGTCAACTCCACGCGGGTTCCCGAAGGCGCTTTCAGGTTAATCACGAACTGGCCGGGATCAGTGCGCGGGAAAAACGAGACGCCAAGGAGCGGATACAGAGCGAGACACAGCAGCGAAACTCCCGCAAGACCCACGGTCGTTGCTACCGGCTTCATCAAAGAGACGCTCAGAGTACGGTCGTACTTTTCCAGCATTTTCCGAAAATAAAGATTGAACAGCTGGCCTATTCCGTCCCAACGAAAAGTAAAATTGTCGCCGAGTTCTTCTTCCGCCTGGCGATGCTTGATAAGCTTGGCGCAAAACAGCGGAACGACAGTCATAGCGACGAAATACGAAGCAAACAGCGAAAGAACCACCGCAACCGCGAGCGCGACGAAAAGAAACCGGCTGATCCCATACAGAAACACAACGGGAAAGAAAACGATGGATGTAGTGAGCGTGGCCGCGAGTACTGCCAGACCCACTTCCTCGCCGCCTTTCTCGGCCGCAACCTCCGGCGATTCGCCTAATTCCAAATGCCGGAAAATGTTTTCAAGAACGATCACCGAGTTGTCGATCAACCTGGAGAACGCCAGCGCCAGGCCGCCGAGCACCATGGTATTGACGGTGCCGCCTCCCGCGCTCATTGCCAGAAACGCGGCCAGCGCGGAAAGCGGTATGGAGAGAAACACGGCCGCCGTAGCCCGCATGCTGCCCAGAAAGAGAAGCACCATCAATCCCGTCAAAACCAAACCGATACCGCCTTCTCGCAAGAGGTTGTAGATGGCGGTCTTGACGAAGATGGACTGGTCGAACACCACCCTCGGAATGAGCTGTTTGGGGACGTCCACGAGATGCAGAAGAGCGTCTTTGATCCCGTTTACGACGGAGATGGTGTTGGTGTCGCCGCCCTGCTTGAGAATTGGGAGGTACACGGACCGTTGCCCATCTACGCGCACAATGTTGGTCTGAATCGCCTCTGCGTCGACCGCCTTGCCAACGTCACCCACGAGCACGGACGATTGTGTCTGCCCGACAGATTTCAGGGGCATGTCGTTGATCGCCGATGCGGTCAGCGCCTGGCTATTGGAATAAAGGTTGTAGTCGAAGGGGCCGATCTTCACGTCGCCCGCGGGAAGGATCAGATTGGCCTCATTGACTTCCCGCACGACGTCCATGGGGCTTAACTGATGGGCCTGCAATTTCAACGGATCTACATACACCATGATCTGGCGGTACCGGCCGCCAAATGGTTGCGGCACGGAAGCTCCAGGCACGTTGGCGATTTGGTTTCGCACTGTGTACTGTCCGACGTCATGGAGCTGCGTCTCATCCAGCCCCTGTCCTTTTAGAGTGATCAAACAGACCGGCAGGCTCGAAGCGTCGAATTTGAGCACCACGGGAGGGAGCGTGCCTGGCGGCAAGCGACGCAAGTCCGCCATAGCAAGATTGGAAACCGTGCTGAGGTCCGCGTCGGCGTTCGTACCCGGCTGAAAATAGATTTTAATCAAACTGACGCCGGGCAGCGAGCGCGATTCTATGTGATCTACGCCGCTCGCCAATGTGAACCAACGTTCGAACGGATTCGTGATGTTGGTTTCAATTTGTTCCGGTGGCATTCCCGAATAAAACGTGGCAATCACCACCACCGGAATGTTGATCGGAGGGAACAGATCGACCGGCATACGCACGACCGCAACCGTGCCGACGATCGCGATCAGCAGGCAACACACCACAATGAAATACGGATACTTGATCGAAAATCGCGACATCAGCTGCCTCCTGCCGATGCGCTGGCCTCCGGGCTGATAACCTTTGGCTCAATCTTTTGCCCGGGGCGGAACTGGCTTCGATTTCCAACCAGCACGCGATCGCCTTCAGAAAGGCCGCTCACCACTTCGGCGCGCGTGTTGTCCGTGATGCCGATCTTAACGTGACGCTCTTCCAGAATATTCTGCGAATTCACTGCAAGGACCGTGGCATCGTCTCCGTTTCGCAAAACCGCTTCTAACGGAACGGTCAGCGCATTGTTTTTTTGAGCGAGGGCCAACTCCGTTTCTGTGTACATCCCCGGCATCAGCCGGCCGTCACGATTTTCACAATCGATTTCCGTCTCCATCGTGCGCGTCTGCACGTCGAGGGAGTCAGCAAAGCGCGAGACTCGCCCTTCGATATTCTCGTTCAGGGCTTGCACGTAAACCTTTACGGGATCGTGTAGATGAATCTGCGCGGCGATGGACTCGGGAACTGCCAGCACAAGGCGCAAGACAGAAATCTGCGCCAGTCGCACGACGGGCATGGCCTGCGTGCTGGATGATGTTCCTGCCGCTACCAGCGCGCCTGTGTCGGCGTTCCGCGCAGTTACGACCCCGGCAAACGGCGCCGTAATGCGGGTGTAATCGGACATCGCCGAAACCTGTTTCTGATTCGCCTGCGCAACCTCAAGTTCCTGCTCGGCAGCCGAGAACGCTGCTTTCGCGCTGGAAACCTGCGCTTCGGCCTCGAGGTCCTTCGCTTGCGCGTCATCGAGCTCCTGTTGCGCAACCAGCCCTTGTCGCGTCTTGGCGGCGTCATTCAGCCGCGAGTATGCGGTATGCGCCGCGGAGTGCGTGGACCTCGCACGCTCGAGGTCGCCCTGCGCCCGCCCGATCTCTTCTTTCGCGCGGCGCACCGCAGCATCCGCTCCCGCTAGTTGTGCGGCGAGCTCGGGGACTTCCAGGACGGCTATCGTCTCCCCAGTTTTGACGTGTGTCCCCACATCCACGTTGATGACCTTGATGTAGCCGGACACCTTTGCGTGCACTTCCACGTCCTGGAAAGGTTTGAACTCGCCGGCGATTTTCAACGTGTTTCCAATTGTGCTGCGCCGCACCGCAACCACCGCGGCAGGCACCGCGCTTGGGTCACTCGCCTTGGCGCCGGCCGTTTCGGCTTGCGAAGAACCGCGACCCATCCAAATCCACGCCAGCAACGCGACGACTCCCAAGAAGATGACGCCGCCAATCCATCGTTTTTCAGTCATAGCTATTCCCTGTTGTGCGAATGAGTGGCGCCGTACGAGGACGAGCGCCGGATTCCTACGAAGTCCGATCGGGCCCTATTCGTGAGCCGCGGCAGTGTTACCGAGGCCGCAGCGAAACTATTTCAAGCGCGCGGAATGGAACTACTGAGCGGGCGGCGGCCGAAACCACAGGCTGGCGCAAAAAAGCGGATGTGTGGCGATAAGTTCCGCGCCTGGCGGCACGGGAAAGAACGGTAGCGCGATCTGCGAGAAAGAAGTCGCTTCCGCTAAAGCTACAACAGCGACCCAGTGGCCATCCTGACCGTCAAGCGGAGAATATTTCTCTAGTTCGGACGAACCCACAGTTGCGCGGTGGCTTGCGGGATGCGCCACGTCCAGACCGTCATTGGTTATTCGAGCCATCGCGTACGGGTTGAACAAAAATGAGAACACCAGTACGAGGCACGCAAGCAAGCGCACCGTTTGGGAGGACCACGCCGTTTGGCTCGAAAAAGTCATAGGATGTATCTCTCCACGATAGTAGGACGGCGAATCACGGTCAAGTGGATGCTCGAAGCCGGTTTCGCGGCGGGAGGGGAGATAGGGACCGGAGCCAGGGGTGCGCCGGTCCCCAAGGTAGGACGTGGAACGAAGATCAAACGTGCTGAGTATCACCGCCCGGCGTCAAACCGTCATGACGGAGCTGTGAATTCTCGGTGATGTTCTCGGCCGCCGGCCCGGCTTCTGGTGCCCGCGCGCTGAGCAACCCCCGCCCATGCCGGACATCGAGCCCACGCACCCAGTAAATGATGTCTTCGGCAATATTCGTGGCGTGATCGGCGATGCGTTCCAGGTGGCGCGTCGCCAGAATGAATTGCATTCCCGGGCTCACCAGCGTGGCTTGCTGCGTCATGCGCTGCATCAACTGCTCGAAGATGCGATCGCGATACTGATCCACGACGTCGTCGCTCTGCAGTACCTGGCCTGCCATCTCAACGTTGCGAAAAATCAGCGCGCCCAGGCTTTTGCTCACCATGCCGCGAACCGCCGAAGTCATCGGCGCGAGCTCTTCCGGCAGCCGCGCTTCCGGCATTTCTCGCAGGGAAATCACGCATTCCGCAAGATTCACGGCGAGATCGCCGATGCGCTCCAGGTCGTTGGTGATTTTCAGGGACGCCACGATGAGGCGCATTTCGTCATCCGAAAAGGATCCGCGGCGCAGCAGCCGGATGGCGTGCTCATCAATCACGATCTCCATTTCATTGACGCGCGGCTCGAGCAGGAAAACCTCGCCGGGAAGGGCCGAGCATCGGGGTTCATCGAGGCCGACGATGGCGTCGAGCGCGCGATTCATCGCACTTTCCACTGTGCGCGCCATCGTAACCAGGTAGTTGACGAGGGTGCCGTACAGCACTGCTTCCGTCACTCCGGCGGTGCTTGCCATGGTGTCCTCTGCGGGCGGGCCGAACTGCTTACACTTCCGCTCGTAAGTCCAATCGTGGCCGAAAAACGATTACGGAGATTTGACGCGCGGATGAACAAAAAAAGAATAAATGGCTGTCGTTGAACGGCCGGCTGGGATCGAACAGGACTGCTGCGCTTTGCGAAGTTCGCTTAGTTGTGGCCGCGCGAGCCCTCCTCGAACAGCGGCTCAGAGTCTTCGCCTTGCGCCGAGAATACCGGCACCGAAAAGTGGAATCTCGAGCCCTGGCCGAGTTCACTCTCGACCCACAATCTTCCTCCATGCGCTTCCACCAGGTGCTTGGCGATAGATAAGCCTAGTCCGGTTCCGCCCGCCTCGCGCGAGCGCGCCGCGTCCACGCGATAAAATCGCTCAAAAATGCGCGGCTGGTCGGCTTTAGGGATGCCAATGCCGGTGTCGGATACCGTGACAATTATTTCGTCGGATCGCGCTTCCGCCTTCAGCGTGATTTCCCCCCCCGGCAGCGTGTACTGAATCGCGTTGTCGAGCAGATTTTGCAGTACTTCCGCGAGCCTTCGCCGGTCGCCAGAGATTTCCGGCAAGCCGTTCGGAGCATCGAGCCTGATTTCCAAACGCTTCTCCTTGGCGCGGTGCTGCGACGTCTCGAGGCAGCTTTCCATCAATTGCGAAATGCTGATCCGCCGAAATTCCATCTCAAGCCGTTCCGCGTCCATTTTGGAAAGCATCAGCAGGTCTTCGGTCAAGCGGGCCAACCGCCGTGAGTGCTCAAGGATAATTTCCAGAAAACGCGTGCGGTTGTGCGGATCGTCAATGGCGCCGGCGAGAAGCGTCTCTGCAAAGCCTTGAATTGCGGTCAACGGCGTTCGCAGCTCGTGCGAAACATTCGCGACGAAGTCCCTGCGCACGCGCTCCAATTTGCGAAGCTCCGTAATATCGTGCAGCACCACCACCGCGCCGGAAGTATCCCCCGCTTGAACGGCCGCGACAGTCGTTGCAAAGAAGTGTTGACGCAGCGTGCCGGTGGCGATCTCCGACTGCACGCGCGGCTCTCCTCGCAAAACTTGGCGAACCGCTTCAATCAGTTCCGTTTGCCGGACCACCTCGAGCAATGAGCTTCCCGGCACGGGCGGCACGTCCAGTCCCAGGATCTCCGCGAAGCCTTGATTGGCGAAGACGAGATGCTCCGAGCCGTCCACCACGGCAACGCCTTCCACCATGCTCCCGAGAATCGCCGACGAAAGATTGCGCTCCTCAACCAGCGTCCGGATGGTGCGGTCCAGCCGCGCCGCCGTACGATTCAGCGAAAGTCCCAGCGCTTCCAGCGCGTCGCCGGAACCGTCTCTCGTAAGCGGCCGGAAATCGCCCTCCGCAACGCGGCGCGAAAAATCCTTCAGGCGATCTACGCGAACGGTGAAGCTGCGTGAGAACAGCAGCGAAATTCCGCCCGCCACCAGCAGAATCACGAATGACGCCGCCCAAAGTTTTTCCCGGAATTCCGCAAGGACTTCTTCCACATTCGCCAGAGGCAGGGCGAATCGCAGCACAATCGGCGATTCGCCGGGGATATTCTGCCGCACCGCGTAGTACAACAAATCGCGTTTAATCGTTACGCTGTGGCGGATGGATTGGCCGGAGCCGTTGGCCAGCGCGTCCTTGATTTCCGGGCGGCCGGCGTGATTTTCCATAGTCTGGGGGTCGGACTGCGAATCGGCAAGCACGAGACCTCTTGACGTGATCACCGTAACGCGCGCGCCGCTCGCCGCCATTTTCGAGACCCAGTCACGCAACGAGAGCAGAGTCTCCACGTTCCCGGCGGACGCCGCGGTCCATGCCGGAGGCCGCGCCACCGCCATCTGCGCGATGGAGGCCAGTTGTTCGAATCCCGCGCGCTCGTACTCACTGCGGAAAGAACGCTCCGCGAAAAAGTCCACGGCCAGCAGCACGCTTATGAGAAGCGCGAGGAAGGCGAGCGAAAACTTCCAGAAGAGATTAAGCCGCACGAGTTTCGAACAAGTACCCCGCGCCCCGCACGGTCTTCAAATGTATGGGATTTTCCGGATCGCTCTCGATTTTTTCCCGCAGCCGCCGGACGTACACGTCTACGCTGCGCGGGGTTACGAAGCGATCGGTTCCCCAGACGGCATCGAGCAGTTGATCCCTGGTGAAGACCCGGTTCGGACGCGAAGCAAGGTAATAGAGCAGCCGGAATTCGAGCGTGCTAAGCGGAATGGCCTTCCCTGAGTGGCTCACGCGGTAGGACGCGGGGTCGATCGCTAGCTTGCCGATCTCGATGACTCGCGGCGAATCCGCTGGCGGCTCGGCGCGTCGCAGCAGCGCTTTGACGCGCGCGAGCAACTCGCGCGGGCTGAACGGCTTCGTCACGTAATCATCTGCCCCCATTTCGAGGCCCACCACGCGGTCGGCTTCGTCGCCGCGCGCGGTCAGCATCAAAATCGGCAGGCGATTCAATGCGTCGTCCCGCCGGATTTCCCGGCAAATGTCCAGCCCGGAAAGTTTCGGAAGCATCAGATCCAGCAAAAGCAAATCAGGGGGAGTCTTCTTTAGCGTACTCAGCCCGGTACTGCCGTCGAAGGCCGCATTCACTTGAAAACCTTCGTTGGCCAGGTTGTACCGAACGAGTTCGACGATGTCCCGGTCGTCCTCTATGATTAACACTCGTTTCATAAGGATGGCACGTTCCGCTCGCCGGCTTGGCCGCAGTGTACCGTATGCCGGTGAATTGCGATAGGTTGCAGGAGTTGCGTCACCGTTAGCTTGGCGTAACACGGCCCATTCTCGCAGCCTGCGTGTAACACCCGGATAACATCAATGTGAATGGAGTGTGAACGCCGAACTCCCCGGTTAGTTCGCGTTTGCGCCGGAAGTTGTGAACGCCAGTGCCAGCAGCGTCTTCTGCTCCAGTTCGTGCGCCTTGGCCGAGCCGGTCGCCGGGCTGGCGCTGGCCGAGCGCTTCACGGACCGTACCCGGACTCCGCGGGCTTCCGCCAGCCGCTCCAGCCTTGGCAGCACGTAGAACAGCGCTCCCATGTTCGCCGGCTCTTCCTGCACCCAAACCATTTCGCGCGCGTTCGGGTGTTCGGCCAGCGCCGTCACAATTTCCGTGCGCGGCAGCGGATAAAGCTGGTCGAGAAAGAAAATCGCCGTGCCGGTATCTTTCCGGCGCCGGCGCTCTGCGCGCAGCTCGTGACCGACTTTGCCGCTCGCGAGAAGTATCCGGCTGGCGTTCTGAATTTCGCTATCCGGGACGAGCGGCTGAAACCGCGGTCGCGTAAAGTCCTCGATATTCGAACTGGCGTCCGGATGCCGAAGCATGCTCTTTGGTGTAAACACGATGAGCGGTTTGCGCCAGGCTCTGCGGGCTTGCCGCCGCAACATATGAAAGTACTGCGCCGCCGTAGACGGTTGGCAAATCTGGAGGTTGTCTTCTGCCGCCAACTGCATGAAGCGCTCGATACGCGCGCTCGAATGTTCCGGTCCCTGCCCTTCGTAGCCATGCGGCAGCAGTAGCACCAGCCCGCTCGGCAGGTTCCACTTGTCTTCCGTCGCGCTCAGGAATTGGTCAATGATGACCTGCGCGCCATTCGCGAAATCCCCGAACTGCGCCTCCCACATCACCAGCGCCTCCGGAAAATCGCGGCTGAAACCGTATTCGAATCCCACGCACGCCGCCTCCGAGAGCGACGAATTGTGAATCTCGCAGAACGCCTGTTGCCGCGAGAGATGCGATAGCGGCAAGTAATTGTGCTCGGTTTCCGTGTCAATCAGCACCGCGTGCCGCTGGTTGAACGTTCCGCGCTGGCTGTCCTGGCCGGTCAGCCGCACGGAATTGCCTTCCAGCACCAGCGATCCAAACGCCAGCGCTTCGGCAAATCCGTAATCGACCGCGCGCCTGCCGTGCCCCATTTCGTTGCGTTGTTCCAGCAGCTTTCCAATCTTGGGATGGAGGTGAAACCCATCCGGCACGCGGATCAGTCCTTCGGTGATTTCCGCCAGCTTTTCCCGGCTCAGCCCTGTATCAACTTCATATTCCGCTTTGTATTTTCCGTGGACATACGGCGACCAATAGTCCGGCAGCTTGCGCAGCTGCGGAATCTTTGTCAGCTTTCCCGCCTGCACCTGTTCTTCTTCGTATTCGCGCTTCACCGCAGCCACGATCTGTTCGGCGCCGATGCCGGTCTGCTCCGAATAGATCTTCCAAAGTGGCGGGTGATTCTTGATGCGGTCGTACAGCACCGGCTGCGTGATCGTCGGATCGTCCACTTCGCTGTGCCCGTGCCGGCGGTAGCCGATGATGTCCACCACCACGTCGCTACCAAATTTCGCGCGGTACTCCGCGGCCAGCTTCCCAACGCGCACCACGGCATCGGGATCTTCGGCATTGACGTGGAACACCGGCACGCTTTGCCGCTTCGCAATATCCGAAGCAAAGCGCGACGAATGCTCTTGTACTGGCGCCGTCGTGAACCCAATCAGGTTGTTCACCACGATGTGCACGGTTCCGCCTACGCTGTACGCCTTCAAATCCGCCAGATTCAGCGTCTCCGCCCAAATTCCCTGCCCGGCAAACGCCGCATCGCCGTGCATCACGATCGCCCACACTTTATTCAGCGTTTCGCGCGAGCGGTCCACGACCGGGCCATCCATCCCGCGCCGCGTTTGCTTCGCGCGTGCGCGTCCCATCGCCACCGGATCGACTGCCTCCAGGTGGCTGGGGTTCGAAACCAGGTGCATGTTGATGGATTTTCCTGCGGTCGTTACGTACGTCCCTGTCGCGCCGACGTGATACTTCACGTCGCCCGCGCCCAGCACGCTCCGCGGATCGACATCCTCGAATCCCGCGACCACTTCGTGCGGAGCCTTGCACGCCGCGTGCACCATCACGTTCAACCGCCCGCGGTGGCTCATCGCCATGATGCAATCCAGCGCGCCACTTTCTCCCGCGGTGTCCAGAATCGCATCCAGCAGCGGTATCAGCGCAGTCACGCCTTCCAGCGAAAACCGCTTTGTACCCAGGTAGCGCGCCTGCAACACTTGTTCGAACAAATCCGCGCGCACCAATCGCTCAAGAGTTTTTCGCTGATCCACTTCGGCTGTCGCGCCTTCGAGCCGTTCCGCAATCCATCGCCGGCGCTCCGGTTCCGGCATGTGCATGAATTCAGCGCCGATGCTCCCGCAATAAATCCGCCGCGCCTCTTCCGCCGTCTCCCCGGCCAGCCCTTCCAAATCGGGATGCTTCAACGGTTGGAAAACGCCCAGCGGATCCAGCGTCGCCTCGTAATATCCCCAGCGCCGGAACGCATCGAACACCCGCTCCCGCTGCTCGCTATTCCCTGCGGTTTTCTTCGCGCTTTTCGCGGTTTTTGCCGGGCGCTCCAGCGCCACTGCCGTGCGGTCTGCCATAATCCGTCTCTTTCAACACCCTATTTTGCCACAGAACAATTCACCACGCCTTCTCGGGCGTCAGTCGGTGGAATAACGTTACACTTAAAATCATGCGATTGGATTTCAGCGCGAACGACCTCGCGCACTTCTGTGCGCGCGGTGAACGATGAACTGCCCCAACTGCCCAACGCAAATGACCGACTGGACGCTAGGCGGCCACCTCGGGGTCCAACTCACCATCGACGTGTGCACTCCCTGTCAGGCGTTCTGGTTCGATGAGCACAAAGACCTGCAGCTCTCTCCCGGCGCTACGCTGCAGCTTATGAAATTCATCGGCGAGCACTCGTCCACGACCAAGCCGGCGCTTTCGGCGTTGCTCCACTGTCCGCGCTGCGGCGCCGGTCTGACCCTTGCGCACAACATGGCCCGCACCGTCCGCTTCGTCTACTGGGTCTGCCCGAATCAGCACGGGCACTTCCTGACGTTCTTCGAATTCCTCAAGGAAAAGAACTTTATCCATCCACTCTCGCCGGCCGAAATTCAACACTTGCGCGAGACCGTTCAGACGGTGAACTGCTCGAGCTGCGGCGCGGCGATCGACCTGCAAAATAACTCGGTCTGTCCCTTTTGCCATTCCCCTGTTTCGATGCTGGACCTGAAAGAGCAGCAGCGCATGCTGACGGAGCTAAAGGCCGCCGCCGAACCTAAACCTGTTGACCCGGCGCTCCCGCTGAAACTTGCCCTCGCCAAGGCCGACGTTTCCACGCTCTTTCAAGACAACGTGCACGATGAGCTGTGGTGGCAAGACGCTCGCTCCGGCGATCTTGTACAAGCAGGTCTCAACGCCGTCGCACGTTGGCTCAGCGATCGCTTGACTTAACCCTGTCCGCGCGGTGGCCGCCAAAGAAGTGAATCGTCCTCGTGCCGCTTTGCACTTCTCCGCTGTGCACCACGCCTTTCGGAATCACATACTCCTGGCCGCCCCGAATCGGAATTCGTTCTCCACGGATAATCAAGGTGTAGCAGCCTTCCACGACCAGCATGTACTCGTCGAAATTGTGCATGTGGGCGGCCGATGCTGCCGTTTCCGAGCAAGTCCAGAAAGCCATTTGGCTGCCGTCTGCCCCGTCGAAGACAAAGCCTTCAACGCCGGGCGTCGCTTGATCTGATATTGCGATTCGGTTTTCCGGATGTTTCATGAAGTCGGGGAATTCAGCCATGATCGCGGCATCTTAACCGAGTTTGGCGTTCACAGCCCGGCTACACGCGCCTCAAGCGACCGCGCAATTGCTTCCGCTGACATGTCCGAAGGGCATTCCATCGGCGCGCCGATGTGCACAACAATTTCGCCAAAATGCGCCAGCCGCCGATGTTCGCGCTTCATCTTCCATACTCCGTCCAGCCGCATCGGAATAATCGGCAGCCGCAGATTTTCCGCTAACAGCCCGATGCCGCTTTGAAACGGCTTCATCTTGCCGTCCTCTGAATTGTTCACTTCGCCTTCTGGAAAAATGAGCAAACTGTATCCGCGATCTACCGATTCACCCGCGAATCGAAAACTCTCGCGAAACCCCGAATGCTGCGGCAACGGAAACACGTTGAACAGGGCGGTCACCAGCCAAAAGCCCATCCGGTAGCCCAGCCTTCGTAGGAAAAACCATTCTCGCGGCGGTCGCCGCATCCGCTGCACGGATTCGCCGCCCATCGCAATCGCCAGCCGATGACGAAACCGCAGCGGCAGCGCCAGCAGGATCAGCCCGATATCTGCTCGCCTCGTGATGTGATTCGAGACCACTAGCACCGGTCCGCGCACGCCGCGCAGATTTTCGCGCCCCACAATTTTTGGATGGCCGAGAATCTGCGTCGCCGGCCATACCAGCGCGTAATACACCGCCAGCCGGAACCATCGCGCCGGCGCACGCTGCGTCCACCGCGGATAAATGTACTCCGTCGTTCGCTCCGTGGGCTGTCGCAGTAGCCGTTCCACATCGGCGACCGTTTTCGCATCCGCAAACGCCGTCTCGTTCAACTCCACCTGAAACCGTTCCTCCAGCGCGCTCATCAATTCCACGCGATCGAGAGACGTTAGCTTCAGCTCCTTTTCCAGTCCGCCCGACCCTGCCCCTGCTCCATTGAACTTCGCCAACACGTCTCCCAGTGCGCCAGATTGTTTTTTCGGCTGCGGCGATCCTCGCTGCGCCTCCGCCGCCCGCGCCGATATCGCGCGCAACTGCGGCTTCCCCGTCGGCGTGCGCGGAAAATCCGCCTCCGGCCACAACATCCAATGGCGCACCCGCTGGTATTCCGCCAGCCGCGCATTCGCGCTTTCGATCGCCTCGCTCGCCACTCGCGCATCGCCCGACGAACCATCACGCATCAGCAGCACCGCATACGGCTCGGCATTCCCTGATTGCTCCAGCGGCAGCACTACGCAATCGCGCACCGCGTCCTGCTTTCGCAGCGTCATCTCGATGTCTTCCGGATACACGTTCATCCCGGAAGGCGTGACGATGACGTTTTTCTTTCGGCCTTTGAACCGCAGATTCCCTTCCGCATCGCGCTCGCCGATGTCTCCCGTGCGCAGCCAATCGCCACTGTCGCGCGCGCTCGGCCGGAATCCGCCGCCTTCCCAGTATCCCGCGGACACGGCTTCCCCGCGCACGTACATCTCTCCGCCCTCGCCGAGCTGAAATTCGCGCCCCGGCAAAATCCTGCCGATCGAGCCTTTTGTCGCGTGGAACGGGTGATTCAACGTCACCAGGGACGCCGTCTCCGTCATGCCATACCCTTGCACCACGGCGTAGCCCAGTGTCTTGAAAAATTCTTCCGTCTCGCCGGATAGCGCCGCTCCTCCCGAAATAAACGCCCAGAACTTCCACCCGAATCTCCGGTGAATCCGACGGAATCGCCACGCGCGCCGCAAGAATTTCTGGTTCACCGCCTCCGCGAGCGTTCGCCTCAGCCATTCGCCCTTCCCCCTCGCCTCGATTTCGCGCTCGATTCCTGCTTGCAACGCATCCAGCATTCGCGCCACCGCAATCAGCGCCGTCGCGCGCTCCCGCTTTATTGTTCGAATCACTTCTGCCGGATTCGCCGACTGCTCAAACACCACCGTGGCTCCCAGCAGCGGCGGCACAAACAGCGCCATGAATTGTCCAAAGACATGGCTCAGCGGCACCAGCGACACAAAACGCAACGGGTGAAACCACCGTTCGTATTTTCTGTACGGATCAATTCCCGATCCCAGCGGTTCCAGATTCGCCAGAAAATTTCCATGCGTCAGCACCACGCCGCGCGGCTCCGCTGTCGTGCCGGACGTGAAGAGAATCTCCGCGATGTGCTTCCGCGTTATCGGCTCGTCGGCGAGCGTTTGATATAAAGGCTTCCGCGCCTCTCCCGGAATTCCAGTCGTTGCGTGGACGTGCGGATGCCGCACCGTGTCTGCGAAATCCTCCAAGACGAGTCTCACGGTGACGCCGTCGAATTCCGGCTTCTGCCGTGTGGAAATGACAGCTTTGACTCCTGCGTCCTTCGCGACACTCCTCGCAAATTCCGTGGTCGCACCATCATCCATCGGCACTGCCACGGCGCCTCGCAGCAAACATCCCCAGAACGCAGCCACCCACTCCGCGCTGTTCGGCCCCCAAATCAGCACTTTGTCCCCGGTTCGAACGCCGCACTCCTTCAATTCCAAAGCGCACGCAACCGCAACACTCGCGAGCTTCGCGTAGCTCCACTTCTCGCGCCGGTACCCGCGCATTTGCACAAACGCCACGTCTCCGCCGTAGCGCGCAAATTCCTCAAACAGCGATAGCAGATTCTCTCGGGCCATCGTCCCGAATACCTCTCACGCCGCGAACCTGATTTGATTTTACGCTTGGATTCAGCCCGCCGCAGTCGTCACCGCACCCGCGAAGCGCGGCGCCACTTCGACCGTCTGCGCACATCGATCCACACTTTAACGTGCACGTCGCGTTCCAAGCGCGGTCGGTCGGCAGCTTGTTGTCGCCGACTTTCTACTCGAGGGTTATGCGGATTTATGCGCTTGCGGCCAGCCCTATTCGAAGCGCAGCGCGCGCGTAGGATCCACTCTTGCCGCTCGCCACGCGGGAACAAGATTTGCGAGTACTCCCACCAGTGCAATCCCAAAAACCATCGCGCCAAAAATGAGCGGATCATGCGTCTTCACGGCAAAGAGCAGCACCTTAGAGGCTAAGCGCTCTGTGGCCGTCGGCGACTTCGCGGCAGGCATCCGTTACACAGCCAGAACGTAGCCGATCGATTTCCCCTGGGCTCAGCTTCCAGTTTTTCCCGCGTACCAGAGCCGAGGCAAGCGCCTGTTCCAATTGAGCTGCTTGCTGTTGGACAGTTGCGCCGGGGCTGAAGTTCATCGGGACTGCTTGCAATTCGACCGCACGGTCGTGCCAGGCAGTCCAGAAAGACTCGAGGCGTTGCCAAAGGAGATCCTGGCTGGAAGGCGAGCCGTGCTCGCCCCAAAATAGTGCCGCCTGCGTGACGGTTATCGGATTTGGTGAGTTCAGGGCCCGGCTGACAATGGGAAGAAGTTCATCTGAATAGCGCACCGCATGTAGTGACCGAATCACTTGACCGCCACAATCGTCCTTCCTATCCAACAGCTCCGAGCTAAGGTGCTTTCCGGCAGTAGCGTCCCCTATTCGGAACAGATATCCAAATAAAGACGCCTCGACATCGCCGGCGCAGCCTGGCTTGCTGGTCAGTTCGTTCAGCCAAGCGTTGACGGGCACTGCCACGTTGCGACTGGCTGCGCGCAAAACTACCGTGGCAAGGCGCTGGGCCTGCCCACCGTCTTGATGCGCCTTGGGATCAGTGAGCTCCTTTTGCAGTGTGTTATCGAACTCGGAATGCTCGCCTTCTTCCAAAAGCAAGATGACGTTTTTGTCGGTCCTAAACTGCGAGCGCTGAACATCAGCGAGGATCGCCGATTGGCACTCTTCTCGCGCCTCTTCGCACCAGATCTTAAATGGCTCGATGTTTTCAAACGACGCGCCTGCTGCGTCGCTGTCAGTCGCCAGAGATCGAATTATGGGTAAAAGCAGTTGAGGTGGCATCGTTTGCCGCGCCGTAACAACGAATTGGAGTCGCTGGGCATGAGTCAATTCATTTTCAACGGCGAAAACATTGAACCGAAGTTCAGAAAGCACATCGGGCGATACAGGCTTGGTGCGGTAAGACACTTCTGCGTCGAACCACGCCTGGTATATGGCTGTAGCGCGTTGTGGTCCCGACCGTTTCGGGATGCTGGCCATGAGGAGAACGTTGGCCTGCTCGAAGTATTTCTCCCGAACTTCCGCTCGGAGTTTAGTCTTTGCATTCCACTCGTGCTTTTTCGCGTCATCGGTTGGATAAGGCGGCAGAACACCGAGATCTTTCCTCGTCTGAAGGTCTGCCAGGAGTTGCGGCAGGCTAGAAGGGACGTTGGTCGAAGGATCCGAAATCGCCGCTTCGAGCGTAGGAATAATGACTTCGAGTTGGGAGGATTCGCGCAGAGTTGACGCTGCTAGCCATTCCGATCCCGCTGCATCAACCCGCCGCAAATAAACCTGTAGAAGCTCTCGTACGGCATCTGGTGTGTCCAAGCGGCCGAGCCGGCCAACTGCACGCTCTGTCGCGCCACGCTCCGCACTGTTGAGTTCCGACTGAATGCTGCTGAGTTCGGCGGCGGCCCAAGCGAGCTCCGGTGGCAAAACGTCGAACTCGACCGCATTGGATTCGAGCGTGAACTTCTCGAGTCCGCCACCTTCTTCGGCGCTCTTGATACGCGAGACTTCCTTGCTGGTGATCGCAACCGAATAATGACCCGGCTTTTCAAACCTGTACAAACTGCACAGATCGATCTGCTGGCTTGTTGGTTCCGGACTCAGCATTCCTATGCCACCGATAACTGAGCCTGCCCACCCGTGCTCAAATCTCAACGCTTTGAGGTCGAGTACTCCATCGGTGGGCGCAATATGAATCGTGATGCCTTGCAATGCCGAATCAGAGCTCCGCTGATATTTGTCCTTGGTTGACGTGGAATACGAGATCTCCAACAGAATCGATTCGCCTCGATGGTAAGCGGGCGTCTCCTTGACTAAACGCAGTTCGAATCTAAGGTCTTGAGGGGCGGCGACCGCATGACCGCTGAATAACAGAGAAAGAAATGCGAATTTGAGAAAAAGGCGGCGCAACTGGCACCACACATCTGGCGCGAAGCCATTATACAGGCTACTCACAATGACGACCGGCAGCTTTAGATGCCGATTCCCTGTCCTCGTTTGCTTGAGAGTCAGTGAAACCGGTCGAGTGCTGACGTGCGAGTTGGCTCAGGATTGCGGCCCTGAAAGCTTGGCCCGCCTTCGGATCAGATAACGCGCCACCGACGCCAACCCAGAAAATCGAAAACTGGGGTCCACGTATCGCTCGACCACGTAGAACAGGAAGTAGTAGAAGCGGCAGAATGCCCAGATGGCGACCGCCAAGAGCGCTCCGGCCCGAAGGTTCGGCGCGCCAGCGATAAGTAGTGCCGCAGACAGCAACCCAAGAATCAGAAAAAGGATTCCCTTCGCCACAATCCATTTCGCGCGGGTCAAATCTCTCATACGCCCGATCCCCGGCGAGCACAATCCTCGCAACTCAGTTACAATAGAACACTCTGGGGGAAATCTGGTTTCCTCTAGGTCGCATCAAACGTAAAATCAAGCGGGGCCAATGCCAGTACCAGTCTCACAGATGTGGACGGTTGCCACCTACGTCCTCAAGCAGAAGCTTGCCGGACGCAAACGCTACCCGTTCGTCCTGATGCTCGAACCGCTCTTCCGTTGCAATCTCGCTTGCGCCGGCTGCGGTAAAATCCAGTATCCCGCGCACATTCTCAAACAAGAGCTCACTCCCGAAGAGTGCTTCAAAGCCGTCGACGAATGCGGCACGCCCATGGTCTCCATCCCCGGCGGCGAGCCGCTTATGCACCCGCAAATCGACAAAATCGTCGAAGGCCTCGTGGCCCGCAAGAAATACATCTATCTCTGCACCAACGCGCTACTGCTTAAGGAAAAGCTCGATCTTTTCAAGCCCAGCAAATATCTGACTTTCTCCGTTCACATGGACGGCCAGCGCGAGCACCACGATTTCTCCGTCTGCCGCGACGGTGGTTACGACTTGGCGGTCGACGGCGTGAAGGAAGCGCTTAGCCGCGGCTTCCGCGTCACCACCAACACTACGCTCTTCGACGGCGCCGATCCTAACTCCGTCCGCGCTTTCTTTGACGAGATGATGGACCTCGGCGTCGAGGGCATGATGCTCTCGCCCGGCTATTCTTACGAGAAAGCGCCTGACCAGAAGCACTTCCTTGGACGCGCCCGCACGCGCCGCCTGTTCCGCGCCATTCTCTCGAATCGCAAGAAGTCCTGGCAGTTCAATCAGTCCCCGCTGTTCCTCGAATTCCTGATGGGCAAGCGCACCTACGCATGCACCCCCTGGGGCATGCCTACCTACAACGTGTTCGGCTGGCAAAAGCCCTGCTATTTGCTCCAGGACGGCTATGTGGATTCTTTCCAGGAGCTTCTGGACACGACCGACTGGCAGAATTACGGCACGGAATCCGGCAATCCCAAGTGCGCCAACTGTATGGTCCACAGCGGCTACGAAGCCAGCGCCGTTGACCACACCTTTAGCGGGTTGCGCGGCATGCTCGCCACGATAAAAGCCACTTTTTCCGGTGACTACGGGGATCCCGACGCGCTCGCTCTGCTCAATGAACCCGTCAAGCCCGTCCACTCCTTCAACCCCCTGGTTCAAATTGATACCGCCAAGGGCCAGTTCGAGGAGACTCGCGCTTGACCGGTCCTCGCCACGCCGACCGTCCGCCCCACTCGCAAACTCCGGCGCCCGCGCAAAATCCCGATGTGCTGGAAGTCGCTCCCGGCCGCGCCCGCGAAACTCTCGAAGGCTGGATCCCCGAATTCGCGAGCGAATCTGATTTGCGCGAAGCCCTCGAAAAGGCCTTCGACTATCGCGGTGACGTCACGCTAACCACCAAAGACGGCAAGCAGTTGGAAGGCTACATCTTCGATCGGATTTCCGGCCCGTCGCTCGCACAGTCGTTCGTGCGCCTTCTGCCGAAAGATTCCAGCCCGCGCGTCAAGATTCCCTATTCCGATATCGCGGCATTAGCTTTCACCGGCCGCGACACCGCCGCCGGCAAAAGTTGGGAAGCCTGGGTCCGCAAATACTGGCAGAAGAAATCCTCCGGCGAACGCGACATCGCCCTTCACCCCGAAACTCTCGATTAGCCATTCCTGTCCACCGCGCCGCGCGTTGATCTCTACTCCCCCGCAGATGGGCAACCTTCCGCGCACTTGACGCTACTTCCACAACTCGCATCAGTTGCTCTGGCGGCTCCGCCGAAAACTGTACGCAAGGCGAGATTACGACCTACAACACCACCGGTAGCGTCACCACTCATCGCGTGAGTACTTACGCATGGGACGCTGGCTGCGTTGGACTGCTGGACTCTTGGCGCAGTTGCGTGCGCCCGAACATTCCACGTTGACTCCCGAGGGCTCCCACCGCAGTCAATTTAAGCCCTTTAGATGCAACACCTACAGGGCTATCTCGTAAGTGTTGATTCTAAACGACTTAGACGCTGCACTAACCTCTTTAAATGCAACACTTACAAGATTTGCCGGGGGGCCTTCTACATTTCAAGGGTTTTCCGCTCAGTCTCAGGCCGCACGTAGCCTCGTGAGAATGGAAAATTTGGCCCGTCCGTGGTACTATTATTGCAGCGTTTGTTGCTCTTGTACTACCTTTTGACTCGTTCGAAGGAGCTGCAAGTCCAACGCTTGCAGCCTTTTTTGTCGGGCTGAGGGCTGTCGCGGGGCTTGGGAGATCTGCGGGCATCCAGCCTGCCGTCATTCCAGCTGACGGACCGAGAGTCACAATGCAATTCCAATGCGGCCCCGGTCTTTTCGGGGTTGCGCGTGTGAGGTCGTGGAAGTGAGCAAGGAACAAGGAACAGTGAAGTGGTTCAATGCTTCGAAGGGCTATGGATTCATCCAGCGCCAGACCGGAGAAGATGTTTTCGTGCACTTCTCCGCCATCATGATGGACGGATACAAATCGCTCAACGAAGGCCAGGCAGTTGAATTTGAAGTGAAAAAGGGTCCCAAGGGCCTTCAGGCGGAAAACGTTACCAGCCTCTAGCCCGTGCATTTGGGTGCCCTCGAGCGTATCGGGGGCACCAGACCTGCGAATTCCGGCAGGATCTTCGACCCGGTTCTTATGTGTAGCGGTGAGCAGCCAAGGAGGACGTTGTGCAAGTAATGCAAGAAGGACAAACCGTCAAGCACGAGACCTACGGCTTGGGAATCGTGACCGCTTCCGACCAGGAACGCACCACGATCGATTTCGATGACCATGGCACCAAGTTATTTGTTACCAGCATCATGACCGCCGAACTCATCGGAGAAGCTCCCGCGACTCCTCCCAAAACCAAGCGACGCCGCAAGGCCTCCACGGCCGCCAAAGCTGCCAAGAAGGCCGCTGCCGCCGCCGCTGCTGCTCGTTCCTAGTTCTCTCTAATATTCTGGCCCTACCTCGCCGCTGTTGGCGCCTGCCCACAGCGGCTTTTGTTTTCTCCATAGTCCCTCGCGCGCGAAGAACTCATCCAAGCAACTCTACGTTGTGTAGAATCTGCGGCACGACACACCGCAGCAACGCAAAGGAACTAAATCCATGGACCTGCTTTCGCGCTTTCACCAAGAACCTCTTCCATTCTCCAAGCTCCTCGGCATCGAACTGCGCAGTGTGGCTCCGGACCGCATCGTGGCGGAAATGACCGTCCGCGAAGATCTTTGCACACGCCCTGCGGTCCTCCACGGTGGCGCAATCATGGCGTTTGCGGACACTCTCGGAGCCCTCGGCACCGTCGCCAACTTAACAACGCAAACCGCAGCGCGTACTGCAAGTGCCACGCCCGGGACGGTCACAATCGAAAGCAAGACGAACTTCGTTGGCGCTGCCCCTCTCGGTGCGCGTCTCACCGGCGAAGCCACGCCCGTGCATCTCGGCCGGCGTACTATGGTCTGGCAAACACGAATTACCACTCAGGACGGAAAGCTCGTCGCGCTCACAACACAAACGCAACTCGTCCTTCCGCCTGCGAAGTAGCACCATTCTCCGAGCGAAAGTGGACGCGGCCGCAGTCCGCACATTCGTCTAGTGGTGGTTCTTCAGAAGATATTCTGCATTCCTTAATTCGCGCGAATCGCCGGTAACCAAGCAGATAGTAAATGTGTTACACAGAGGAACGGGTGGATTCAGCGCCGCGACCAGCACTCCCTGTGCTACATTCTTCCGCATGAAACGCCTCGCACTCCTTCTTGGCCTGGTGCTGTTCATTGTCGGCATCGTGTTTACCGTGCATCCGTCATTCGAGTATCAAAAGCACGACGAAATTGCCAAAATCGGTCCCATCACCGCCACCGTTGAAAAACACGAAGCCGCGCAAGTCCCCGTAGCCGTCACCGTAGCAGTTCTCGTCGCCGGGCTCGTCCTCATCGTCTTCGGCTCCCGCTCCAAATAGCGGCCACTCGCAAATTTTTGCGCGCGACACCCCGCGCATCCCCGCTGCTTTCACGCCGTTCGGTGGCGCTCAGCGACTCAATCTCATCCTCCTCCGGAATAGCGTAACCAGATCCCGGTTCCGTAACTATCATGGACCAGAGCGCGTTCACGCCCACGGTTCCCACACCGTCGTCAAGACCACAAGACATCGTTCTTACCGGAGCCGACGGTGTGGACTACACTCTAGAGAATGCAGTCGTTCTCCCTAAGTCGAGTCTGCTCGGTAATCGCTTTCGTCCTAATTCGTTCGGTGAGTGTTTCAGCGACCGGTGCTCGCGAGGCGCGCACCGCCGCTCCGCAAGACAACACGCCGCTCGAAAAACTCCATGGCGTCGTGTCTAGTGGGCGGCTGACTCCGCCCCTGCGCAGCGCGCACGCGACTCTTACTTACAGCCGCGACGGCCGCTACTTGGTGCTGCAAGACGGCGCCGGCATCTATCTGCTGACGCACAACCCGCTTCGCGTCCTCGGCTACCTCGAGGCGCCCAACAGTTATGCGGCGCGATTTTCCGCCGACTCGCAAAGCGTCGTCATGGTCTCCTTGGCATTGACCTTCGAGCGCCGCAACATTGGCAACGGCCAAATTCTGGACCACAAAGCGCTGCCCATTCAGGAGGGCTGCGTGGACGCGGAGCTCTCGCCACACGGCTTGATGCTCGCCTGCTATCGTCCGGATTTCTCCCTGGGCGTACTCGAGCTATCTAGCGGTGAATGGATTTTCTCGGAAAAGATCTACGCCCCGGACCCGCACCTTTCCATCATTCCGGTTCCTTTCGATCTTGATGCCCCGTTCGCGGGAGCGCTCGGATTCACGCCTTCTCGCGACATGCGGCTGCTCGCGAATCGCGGCATCTCCAAACTGCCCATGAGCTTCTCCCCAAGCGGCGGCATTTTAGTGGCGGGCGACGTGCGCGGCGCGCTTCGCCTGGACCTTCGCGGACGCAAAAAGAGCAATCTCCCAGGCGCGCTTCAGAAACTGATGACTGGCGCAGTTGCCACGCCGGACGAAACCCGTGTGCTTTTGAGCGCGCACGGCGCAGCCAGCCAACCCACGATGCGATCGCTGCAGGATGGAAAGGTACTTGCCACACCCAACTTCACTGCGGACTCTATTCGCTTGGCCTCGGATCCTCGCTACGCTCTTCTTCAGGATTTCAACGCACACGGCGATCGCGTCTTCGATCTTCAAGACAATATTCAGGTGGAAACGCCTGAAAATATTGCGGCCGATGCTTACCAAAGTGAACTGGCCGTAGTCACTTCAAAGGGCGAACTGCTTCTTTTCCGGAAGGGCGAGCACTCCCCGTTCGCTTCCGTCTCGTTACCTCCGGAGAGCCTGCCGCCGTTGCGCAGCGCCGCGGTCGCGCCAGGCCTCGAAGAGGTCGCGATCGCAGGGGACGGAGAGGCTGGCCTGTTTGAAATCGCCACCGGACGGCGGCTCTCGAATCCCCAAGAATTCGCTGCCGTTAACTTCATCGACGCGTCCTCAGCATTCTTGCTCTCTTCGGCGCCCCACTCGGAACCCGCTTGGGAACGCGAATACTTAATTGACCGCGTCGACGCGCAGGGATTGGTGCACGCTTCTCCCGTTGACATGGAAGCTACCCGCGCACGCACACGGCAAACCGTCTGGCGCTTCGACACCGCAAATGCAGAAACCTCGCCCGCCTGGAGCGGCGGCGAGACTCTTCTGCGCGCTGGAGGTCCTGTCTTCTTCGATTATTCTTTCGAAAGCCTCGCGGGCCGCGGGGTCTTCTTGCCCGGCGCGGACAATGTGCCCAATCGCCTCGGCGTGCGCTTGACCGAAGGAACCCCCGTGCCCTTTCGCTTGCGTGCCCTTGACCCCGCGAACGGGGGCGAGCTCTGGAGCCGCTCCTTCAGTGGACTACCGCCGGTTCCCTTCGCCGACCCGCAGGGGGATCGATTGGTCCTAAGCTGGCAGGCCGATAGTCCCGGCGCCTTCGCCGCCGCAAGGCGCTGGACGACAACCAGAGACGCCCTGAAAAAAGCCAAGCTGACGGATCGAGATTCTTTCCTCGAAGTAGTGGATGCACGCACGGGCAAATATCTGGGCGGAGTGTTAGTGCAAAGCGGCGACGGTCCTGCGCGCTTTGACTCTATCTTTTCCGTCGGCGACGCCGTTAGTTTTACGAGAGATGGCGTGCGCGTTCATATCTATTCGCTCGCCGATGGACAACTGCGCGCGAAACTCCTGGGGATCCGGCCTGCAGCGAACGCCCAAAGTAACCTCCTCGCATTGGACACAGGCTCGGGCCATCTCGTCATCTACGACCTCAAGACCGCTGCAAAGCTCGATGAGCAGGTGATTCCCGACCAGATCTCCTACATGCATTTTTCAGCCGACGGCCAACACCTCTTCGTCCTCACGCAAAACCAATACGTCTTCGTTCTCGACATGGCCGCCGTCCGCCAACCGCAGACGCATGGGCCCTGATCGGATTCCGGCTCGACGACTCTCGTTTCAGGCCGGCAACTCGCGCGGGATGGTTGCCTATTTCTTTGCGGATTGGCGCACCAATCTCGAGCGGGCTTCGATTTCGGGGCGGCAATGGCGAAGGACTTCGTCGGTGTTACGCACGGATTTGCCGTCGAGATCGTCGGCGTCTTCGGGGAGCAAATCAATGACGTGCCCGAATTCGTGCAGCAAAGTCACCATTTGCGCTTCGAGCGTGCTGCCCATGTACGCGCCGACGGTGAGCATATGCGTACCGTCCGTCCGCAATGGGCCCCCATCCTCACGCAGCATTTCCACCGTGCCTTGTTCCCGGTAAAACGCGCCATTGGCATTAACAGTAATCTCCGTGTTTGCGCCGCTGTCTTGTGTGGCGCGCGCCACGTAGGGCTGCCGAAAATACCGCAGAGCGTTCCTTGAGTTTGACTCCAGAACTTTCTCCTGGCCGTGGCGGTCGATGGAAAACGTCAGAGAGCGAAACGTATCGGCGGGCGCCGGATCTCTTGATTCGAGCCATTCCGCGCACGCGTTATCAGAACCCAGGATCGCCAGCACTTCCTCGCGGGCACGCGCGACAGGCGCGCCGAACTTGCCGAGCGATGCGAGCTGAAGAGCAGTCGCATCCACGGGCGGTGTGCGTCCCATTCGCGAGGCACTGTCGGAACGAAAAGCGTTGGCTGCGCTTAGCGTCTCCTTCGCCGGAGGCCTGGGATCGGCTTCGGCGCACGGACTCCCGGGTGCGGCGGAGGGATTCCTGCCTTCTCCCCACTCCTTTGCCGAATAGCGGGACTCGGCGTCGATCGCGAAATGCGCCCACGTGGGCGAACTCGCCAGGCGGAATGCGCAGTTTTCGTGCCACGGCTGAAAGTCAGAGCGAATCTTCGACGCTTCAGTCCAACCGTACTCCGCTCGCGTCTGCGGATAACAAGTGGCGGGTCCGAAAAAGCTTGCGAATAAAACGAAGAAGATCGTGGCCAAACGCCGGTGCCTGGAAAACATGGCGTGCCCCCCCGCCCGGAATTCGCAACCACCACAGGCCGTTTGCGGGGTAGCTGCTTCAGGTGGCCACCAACCCGAAGAAGCCAGGCAAGCGGTTCCAACACTGCCGGGACTAGTTAGAAGAACGGATGCTTTTCAGATAGGTCTCCTCAATTGTTCGTAGATTTCGTGTGACATGGCGATGAAACAAATCAAGGGCGGCTGAATTAGACGGTCTTCGGGCGCGATTGTAGTGAAGCGCTTTCCCTGGCGACGGAAATTGGTTTTACGGCTGCGGAGCCCGTTGCCCCGGCGGCGGGGCGGAAGCTCCCGCCCCTTTCGGGAGGTAGTAGGGCGAAGAAACGGTGAAGATGCGCTCATTACCACGGACGAGCAGGGTCCACTCCAAGAGGCGGCCGCGCTGGTTGTGAAGGAAGTATTCGAACCAGTGGTCTTCGACCAGTTCCGGAATGACTACGACGATGCTGCGCTCGCGGTTTTTTTCGGAGAGATCGAGTATGTACTGCACGAGCGGAACAATGACGAAGCGGTATGGCGAAGGTAGCACGTCGAATTTCGGAGGCGTGGCGCCCGCATCGCGGAACGGCTTCTCCACGTAGCGCTCCCAATCTTCACGAAGGAGCTCGGAATGCTCGCCGGGCTCGACGTGAATAGCGATGATTTCCGGCGAAATGCGTGAAGCAAATTCCAGGGCCTGTTTGCAGATGCGGCTCCAGCGATCCACCGGCACGACGACGATGGGCGGGCGGCTGTGGTTCGCGGGAGCGACGGCAACGAGGCTGGTGGTGGAAACGACCACCGTATGGTAATGACGGCGGACGAGGCGGAAAAAGAAAACGAGGAAAGGGATGAAGAGCAAAGTGATCCACGCGCCTTCGACGAACTTGGCGACGAGAACGACGACGACCGTGACGCCCGTAACCAATCCGCCGAGGCCGTTGACGAAAGCGCTTTTGACCCAACCCGGGCCGCGATTTTTCCTCCAATGGACGACCATGCCGAATTGCGAAAGCGTGAAAGCGAGAAACGCGCCGACGGCATAAAGAGGAATGAGGCGGTCGGTGACGCCGCCAAAAATAATGAGCAGCGCGCCTGTAAGTACGGCAAGAACAAAGATGCCGTACGTATAGACGAGGCGGCGTCCGCGGTAGCCAAAGGCGTGTGGGAGGTAGTTGTTCTGTGCGATGGCTTTGCAGAGCCGGGGAAAATCGGCAAACGCGGTGTTCGCGGAAAGCGAGAGAACGAGAAGAATCGAGGCCATGGTCACGTAGTAGAAGATGCCTTTGCCGAAAACGGCCGCGATGAGCATCGAGAGCAGACTTTGGTAGCCGGGCGCGCCGGGATCCGTGGCGGCGATGCCGTAGACTTTCACCAGATAAGAAATTCCCGCGAGCAAGAGCGCTAACAGGGCAATGATGATGGTCAGTGTGCGCTGAGCGTTTTTCACGGCGGGTTCGCGAAAGGCTTTGACGCCGTTGCTGACGGCTTCGACGCCCGTGAGCGCAGTGCAGCCGCTGGAGAAAACCTTAAGCAGCAGCCAGAAACTGACCGCTTCGGTGACGGCCGGAGGCGGCGGAAGCGGCGTGATCGGCGCAGGATGACCGCCGCTGAGCAAGACACGAAGCAAGCCGCCGGCGATGGTGATGATGAGCGTGCCGACAAAAAGATAGGTGGGAAACATGAAGGCGACGCCGGCTTCGCGCACGCCGCGCATATTGACGATGGTGACGATGAGCAAGATTGCGACGCACAACGCGACGGTATGCGGAAGCAGCGACGGGACTGCGGAAACGAGCGCGCCGACTCCGGCCGAAATGCCGACGGCAGCGGTGAGGATGTAGTCGGTGAGCAGCGCGGCCGCGGCGAGGAGGCTGGGAAACGCGCCGAGGTTATACCGGGCCACAGTGTACGAACCGCCGCCACCGGGGTACGCGGCGATAGTCTGGCGGTAGGAGAAGTAGACGATGACCAGAAGCGTGATGATGGCGGCGCTGACAGGAACGATGTACCGCACGCCGAGCAAGCCGAGAGGAATGAGCAGGCTGAGGGCAGCTTCGGGGCCGTAAGCCGCGGAGGAAAGACCGTCGAGGCCGAAAATGGGAATGCCCTTGGCCGGGCCGATCTGCTCGGCGCGTTCGTCACTGGTGCGAATCGGCTTGCCAACGATGAGATCCAGAATGTTCATGGGCGGGTTGATCCAAAGGCCGGCATTTTGTTAGCCGTACATTTGTAACGAGACAGGGAGGAATGTCAACGGGTGTTGTGAACGCAAAATACCGCAGACCGTAAGGGAACTACGGATGCTTGACGGCGTATAGGTAGGTGGTACGCTCCAGCGACGGGGAGCGAGACGATGGCGATTAGCGGGCCCGAAATTATCTGGCGACAAAGCGGCGGTTATTCCGTCATCTAAGACGGCGGTCGGGGAGGATCCATGAGAGCAGCGCAGCGGTGGACGGCATTGGCGGGGACTCTTTTCGTTCAAGCGGCGTTAGTAGCGGGTATGGCGCAGGCGCAAAGCTTGACGCCGGACATGACCAAGCGCGTGGATAGCGTATTCGCGAAGTGGGACCGGCCCGATTCGCCGGGTTGCGCGCTGGGCGTCTATCGCGACGGGAAAATCATCTATAAGCACGGCTACGGCATGGCCAACCTGAACGACGACGTGCCCATCACTCCTTCGACGGTGTTTCATGTGGCCTCCATGTCGAAGCAGTTCACGGCGGCTTCAATCGTTCTGCTGGCGCAGCAGGGGAAGCTGTCGCTGGATGACGACGTGAGGAAATACCTGCCCGAGCTGCCCGACTTCGGGGAAAAAATCACCATCCGGCACCTGGTGCACCACACCAGCGGGCTGCGGGATCAATGGGAGCTGCTGGGATTGGCGGGATGGCGATACTCGCTTGATTTGATTACGGACGACGACGTGATGTCGGTGATGACGCGGCAGAAGGAGCTGAACTTCAAGCCGGGCGACCGGCATGTGTACTGCAACACGGGCTACACGCTGATGGGGCTGATCGTGAAGCGCGTGAGCGGAATGTCGCTCCGGGAGTTCACCACGAAGAATATTTTCGAACCGCTGGGAATGAAGAGCACGCACTTCCGAGACGATCACGCGGAAATCGTGAAGCATAACGCGCTGGGCTACGCGCAGGAAGGAAAAGACAAGCCGTTCGAGCTGAGCGTGACAAATTTCGACACCGTCGGAGCCACCAGCCTGCACACTACGGTCGAGGATTTGCAGCTTTGGGACGAGAACTTTTATCACCCGAAAGTGGGGAGCGAAGCATTCCTGAAGCAGATGCTGGAACCGGGAAAGCTGAATAGCGGCGAAGTGCTGGATTATGCGTTTGGCCTCGTCGTGGGAAAGTACAAGGGCTTGCCGACGGTGGACCACGCGGGCGGAGACGCGGGATACCGCTCGGATATGACGCGCTTCCCGGAGCAGCATTTTTCCGCAGCAGTGCTATGCAACTCAGCGGACACGAACCCTCCGGCGCTCGTGCGGCAAGTGGCAGACGTCATTTTGGCGAAAGAGATTGCCGTAGCGGACAAAACCGCGCCAGCGCCAGCGAAAGAAGCAGCGAAGGGCGCCGCTCCGGCGACAGTTCTGCTTAGCGCGGAGCAGATGGCGGCATATTCGGGAATGTATTGGAATCGCGAAGACGACGATTTCGTGAAAATTGTCGTGAAAGACGGAAAGCTCCAGGCTGAGGCAGGCAGCGACGACCCGCTGGTGTTGAAGCCATTCGCGGAGTCGCGGTTCCACATTGCAGACAAACCGTGGGGAGACATGGTCGAAATTCATTTTGTTGCAGCGAGCGGAGACAAACCTAAGCGCCTTGAACAAAGTTTTGGCGATGGCAAGCCCACGCTGTTTGAAGCCGCGGAAGCAGCCACGCCGGGCGCTTCGGAGCTCGCACAGTACGCGGGCGCGTACGTGAGCGAGGAAATTGATCCGGTGTACCGAATTGTTATGGACGGAGACAAACTGCACCTGACGCGGCTGAAGCATAAGCCGGATACGCTGCGACCGACGGTGCGCGACGTTTTTGCGGGAGACATCGGCACGGTACGGTTCACGCGCGATGCGAGCGGGCATGTTTCAGGATTTACGCTGAACGCCGGGCGGATTCAGAATTTTCACTTTTCGCGCAGGCCGCAGTAGCTGCGCGCCTGCACCGCACTTCGGAAACCGCGCTGCCCGCGTCGTAGCAGGGTTCAGCGAGGCAAGCGCTGCCGGCTATTTCGCGGGGATAAGCGTGCTCTGGCTGGCGACGCAGCGCCACACGCCGTCGCGCTTGATCCAGGTATCCGTGAAGCGCGCGCGGACGGTGTACGGCTTGCCCTTGTTCTTTCCCGATTCGCGATAAATGCCGGTGGCGACCGCGGCGTCTCCATACACCTGTACGGTCACGCCCTCATCGTAAATGTGATCGGCTTTTTGTTCCGGGTCGACAATCCACTTCAAGTAGTCGGCTTTCTTGAGGAAGGAGCCGTCGTAATCCGTGTACGCGAGAGTGTCCGCGACAAGATTCGCAACTTCATTGACTTGCTGGTTGGCCTCGGCCTGATTCCAGGCGCGTTCGAGTTGGCGGATTTGAATTTCGTCGCCGGCCGTGGATTTTTCCTGCGGAACGGGAGCTCCGGGGAACAAGAGCGCAACGAGAGCTGCGAGCAGAAGGCGGTTCATGGAGTGTGCCTCTTTGCCGAGTGAGCTGCCTCTATGCTAGCAAGAACACACGGCGGAGCGCCGCGCGGGCAAGAGTGTTGTGCGCTAAGAGGCGCGTGGAGAGCTTGACGCACACGGGCGGCTGGCCTATGGTTTGGCGCGTTGGGCGAGACGAAAATTCGAGTGGGCGGAGATGGATATGAAAACGCAACGGCCCTACCTGATAGCGTTGACGAGTCTGGCGACGGCAATCGCGGCCTCCGGCACGATTGCGCTAAGCGGAGGGTTCGCGCGCGCGCAACCGTTTGCCGTTTCGGCGGTTGCGTTGCGTCAGGAAGCGTCGACGGCCGTCGTGGTACCGAAGATGTCGGCGCTGGGTGCGCCGAACGATTTGCCGGATCCATACCTTGCGGGCGTGAGCTGGGGACAGTTGCCGGACGCGCGGAAGTGGGGCTCGACCGCGGGCATCGCGGTTGGCGCGGACGGAAACATCTGGGCGATCGATCGCTGCGGAGTTTCCGGTTCGCGCGGGACGAACTGCGCGGATTCGCCGCTCGATCCCATTCTGGAGTTCGATCCTTCCGGGAAATTCCTGAAAAGCTTCGGGCACGGAATGTTTGTGAGCCCGCACAAAATCACCGTGGACCGCGACGGGAATCTGTGGGTGGCGGACAACGGAGCGAAAGACGGAAAGGGCCAGCAGGTGTTCAAGTTCGATCAGAACGGAAAAATTCTGCTGACGCTTGGCAAAGCGGGCGTGGCAGGTCCGGGAACGGATACGTTCGATCAGCCGACGGAAGTAGCGGTTGCCGCGAATGGCGACATTTTTGTGGCGGACGGGCACGGCAGCGCGCCGACGGCGAATGCCCGGATCATGAAATTCGACAAGAACGGGAAGTTCCTGAAAACGTGGGGCAAAAAGGGGACGAGCATCGGGGAATTTGATTGCCCGCACACGCTGGCGTTCGATTCGCAGGGGCGGCTCTTCGTTGGCGACCGGCAGAACAATCGGATACAGATTTTCGATCAAAACGGGAAATTCATCGCGGAGTGGAAACAGTTTGGCCGGCCGAGCGGGATTTACATTGATAAGAACGACGTGATTTATGTGGCTGACTCGGAGTCGCGCGAAGGCAAGCCGGGATATGGATACAACCCGGGCTGCAGGCGAGGGATCCGCATCGGAAGCGCGAAGGACGGGACAGTGAAATATTTAGTGCCGGATGCCGCGCCGTATCCGGCGACGGGAGAATCCACGGCGTCGGAAGGAGTGGCCGTGGACCGCGCGGGAAATATTTACGGCGCGGAATTTACGATGGACGTGAAGAAGTACGTAAAGAAGTAAACGTTACGAGTTTTTTCCGTCAGACAAGTCGCCGGTCAATTTCGCAAGGCGCGAAGCACGAGCGAGAGCCTTGCGGGTTTACTTCGGCCACAAATAAGCGAATGTGCCGGCGGTGAGGACGGCGTAGACGGCCCCGTCGAAAACTTCCTTGAGCGTCATGCCCCAGGGCTGGCCTTTCCAGATAGCGTTGATGAGCGTGCTCAGGCCGTAGGCCATGAAGGCGGCGGTTCCGGCGACACGAAGTACGTGACGAAAGGGAGCCGCAGGCACGACGGTGTGACCTGCAAGGTAAGCGACGAACACACTGATCAGCGCACAGTAGACCAGCCACTGAACGAGGAATTTCCCAAGGTTAACAGGACCCGTGGGATAGATGGTCAGGAATCCAACCGGGCCCTGCTTGAATTTTTCCTGCACAGCAGGCGTTTTCATGTCTTTGTGTGTGCAAAACGGAAAGTTGTAAAGCCCGCGCGTGAGGTTAGCCGAACGGAGGACCGAAAGGATCTTGTCCTCGTCGGGAAGCGGGCGGTAGTTGCTGCGATGGTATGGCAAAACCATGTGCATGATGGAACTCGCGAAGAAGACGACGACGGCGGAAACTAGGATCGGCAGCCAAAGAGAAACAAGATGAACCATTCGCGGCCTCCGGAAAGTTTTACGTGACGACCAGGATGTTGGGCGGCAGGCTAACCCCGGCGCAAGGTGGAGTCAAGCGGGACGAATGAGACCCGCGTCCGTACTTTCAATTGACGCCGCTGCCGGGAGTCGCAAGCAGGAGATTTGGTTAATGGAGGTAGAAGATGTTTAGCGGGGCGCATATTTTGCTGTATAGCGAAGAGGCCGATGCGGATCGGGATTTTTTTCGAGACGTAATGGGTTTTTCGAGCATAGATGCCGGAAGTGGATGGCTGATCTTCAAGCTGCCGCCGGCGGAGTTAGCCTTGCATCCGAAGAATAGCGAGACCGGGCCGGGACACGCCATGATTGCGGCACAGCTTTATTTTATGTGCGAGGACTTGCCGGCGACGATCAAGAAACTCGCGGCGAAAAGTGTCCGCTGCACTCCGACGAGCACGGAGAGGTGGGGGATTCGCACCACCATCGTGCTGCCGAGCGGCGCGGAAGTTGGGCTGTACCAACCCACGCATCCGACGGCAATTCATATGGGGCGAGAGAGAAAAAACAAACCACGAGCCAGAGCCGGAAAAGGCGCAAAGCGGAAACGGCGTTAGACAGAGGTGAATAGCTCGTTATCTGCGCAAACGTAGCCGTAAGCCATGCGTGGTGTGTTGAACGCCATGCCGGGATTGCCGTCGCGATCGAGGAGAATCAAGCCGCCAGTACCGTGACCGTGCTGCGCAAGCTGGTGAACGGCATGGCGAGCGGCCATCATCGCGTGAAAATCCTCGCCGCAGGGTTCCGGGAGACCGTGATTTGACGGGCTGTCGGCGACGAGCTCGATCAAGTGCCGTTCGGGTTTTTCCGGCACCGGGCGGGCGTGCTGTGCGGGAGGCGAACTCCGCAGATACTCGACGGCCATCTTCGCCATGACGATTTTCATGATGGCTTCGCCGTAGCCGGTGCACGAGACGCCGCCGGCAGCGCAGTCCGCGTAACACCCGCAGCCGATCAACGGAGAATCGCCGATGCGTCCAGGTAGTTTGCAGCACGTTCCGCCGGTGGAAGTTGCCGCAAAGAGTTTTCCGTGCGCGTCGAGCGCCACGGCCCCAACCGTCCCTTGTTCATGACCGCGATGGTGCGCCGCGGCGTGCTTGTCGCGGCTGCAGTGCCACCAGGCATCGCGTTCGGCGTCACTGATGAGTTCCTGGGGATCACAGAGATGGATGCCGTGGTCGCGCGCGAAGCGTTCCGCGCCCTCCGCGACAAGCATCATGTGCGGGCAGTGCTCCAGCACGGCGCGCGCCAGGCGCACCGGATTGCGCACCCGTTGCACGCAAGCCACGGAACCCGCACGCAGCGTGGCGCCATTCATGATGATGGCATCGCACTCCACGCGGCCATCTAGATTGAGGTGCGAGCCGAAGCCCGCATCGAAGACCGGATCATCTTCTAGCACGACGATGGCGGCTTCGACCGCGTCAAGCGCCGAGCCACCGCGCGAAAGAATCGACCAGCCGCCTTCCAGAGCGCGACGGCAACCGGACTTGCAGGCGTCGACCGCCTCGTCGGGAATGTCCCAAGCACCTCCGTGCACAATGAGCGACGGTTTCATCGAAGGGAGAATCGCAAAGAGGAGAAACTTTGTCCAGAAAACACGGCGGAGGCGGCGATCATGCGTCAGATAAAGAAGTCCAACGCGAAAAGCAGAACGCCGATGGAAAGAAGCACGAAACCGAGATGAACGTGGCGCCGCGGAAACCGGCTGAGAGAAGTCAGGCACTGCATCGGGACGACTTTCAGCCGGGATTCTTCCCGGAGGCCGTAAAAAGGCCCGATCACCGTATATCGCGACAGGCTGCGGCGCACCTCGCCGAACTCATCGTGCGCCCACACATAGTAAACGCCGCGATTGCGCCAGATCAGCAAGGCGCCAATGGCGAAAGCGAGATACCCAAGCAAAGTGAGAAAACCGAGCGCCGAACCCGCTCCCCAGTACATGAATCCTCACAAACTCAGTTTGTTGCCACGAGCATTGGACGACGAGGAGCGAACGAACGTTACGCGTCGTCGTGAATGGTCACGAGGCGGATGACTTCAAATTCCTTTTTGCCCGCGGGAGTCGCGACTTCGACTTCGTCCCCGACGCGGCGATTGAGCAGCGCCTTGCCGATCGGAGAAGTCGTAGAAATAAATCCTTTGTCCACGTCGGATTCTTCGGCGGTCACCAGCTTATATTCGATCTTGATATCTTTCTGCGTATCCAGAACCACCACGCGCGAGCCGTATCCGGAACGATCCTTCGGAATGTTTGAAAGATTGAGCATGCCGAGATCGCCCATACGCTTCTTGAGTTGCCCGATGCGCGCGTTGACGAAGCCCTGGCGTTCCTTGGCAAATTTGTACTCGGCGTTTTCGGACAGGTCGCCGTGCGCGCGAGCTTTGGCAATTTCCTTGGGCAATTCGATATTCAGCTCGTGCTCGAGCTGATCGATCTCGGTTTGCAGGCGCTGCTTAATTTTTGAAATAGGGTCAGACATGGTCGTCGCTGTGGCCACCGGGAGCCGAGACTAAAAAATGTTCGCGGAATCCGGATAAGCAGGATGGCTCGCCGGACCCCGCGCGAGCAAGCATTATAGATGTTCGGGAATTGCCGTCACAAGGGGCAGTTGTAAGTGGCTAGCGGACCTCGAGATCTACGGTTTGCGACTTCGACTTGCCGGCCGCATCTACGATGGTAAGCGTGTAAGTCGTTGTTTTTGTGGGAGATACAGAGACGCAGTGCGAAGGCGACGGCCATACGGGATTCGCCTGCGGTTCGAGAGTGACCGTCTTGGCGTTAGCCACGCCGTAGCACAGTTTGGCAGAATCGCCGCGCCGGATGGCGCGCGGGTTGGCGTAAAACATGATGATCTCGAAGTTTTTGCCGCCCAGTTGCTCGACCGCGATGCGATCTTGTTCTCGCTGCTTTTCCGCGCGCTGCTTTTCCGCCGCGCGGTCGATGGCGCTGGAATTAATCCATCGGGACAGCATGGTGAACATCACCGCGACGAGAACGATGGCGACGGCCACCGACGAGTAAACGATAGGGTTCTTGAACGGAGATTTCGGCTCGGAAGGGGGCTCACTGAGCATCGCAGCGCTCCGGAAAAGCGTACACAGAAAAAATAGCGTGAAAGGGGATGCCAGCGGAAGAGCGGATTCACGCGAATGTGCTTACGAGATGGGAATCGCCGGACGCGTGGAGTCAGCGCGAGAACGCCTCAGCAAGCTGCCGCCAAGTGACAAGTTTGAGGTTCTTGTCGCGCAGAATAGATTTGAATTGAGGACTTGTGAAGAAGTCGAAGTCGCGTTGCCGCCAGGCGGCGCCCCAGGTGTCGCGCTCGCGCGTTGCGGCGCGCATTTCGTCATCGGCGAAGGCCAGATGAATGATGAATACCGTGACTCCTGGCTGTAGGTGATTGAGCTCATCGGCGTAAAAGTCGTTCCACTTGTCGGCGGAAACGCCGGGGCTGATCGTTACAGTGTGGTCGACGACGAGATCGCTGGGCGCCAGTGCGGGTTCAAGATACGGATAGTCCTCGAACCAATCGCGGACCATGAAGAACGGCAGTTTGTAATCGTGGGCGACGCGGAGCAGCGCCTCGAACAACTCTTTCCCGGATTGAAATAGGCGGTATTGATGCGAATCGAGGTGCGTGGGGCGAACGCCCATGGCCAGCGCGCGGTCAATTTGCGCGCGCAGCTCGATTTCGACTTCTCGTGCATCAACGCGATTTTGCGGCGTCCAGTTCAGGAAAAAATAGCCGTTGCTGTCAACGAGGCTCGGAAGGCGGTCTTTGGATGCGACCGGTCCCCAGCGATAGTAGACGCGCTCGGACGTGAGCGTCAGATGCAGGCCGAAATCGGTGTCGGGATGCGACTTCGCGTAATCGGCCATTTCCGGAAACCACGGGCAAGGCACCATGATGCTTGCGGAATTGACCAGACCGGACTCGAGAGCTTTGATGGACGCGGCGTTAACGGAGTGCGTCATGCCCAGATCGTCGGCGTGGATGATGACGAGTCTGGCGTCGGGGGCATAGCCGAGTTTTTCGGCGAGCGTTTTCTGTACGGATTGCGCGAGCGTGTTGCTGGATCCGCTTAGAAGCAAAGCTGCGCAGAGGATGAAGACACGGTGCATTGCGCCGCTCCGGAGCGCGAAATTCATTTCTGGCCGGCGGCGGCGGTTGCCGATGCCGGCGGATTCTTCACGTACGTATTCAGCCAGTTGTTCATCTCCCAGAACATGTGCAGGACGGATTCGCGGCCCTGGTAACCGTGCGACTCGAGCGGCAGAAGCACAAAACGTACCGTCGCGCCCTGCCCTTTCAAGGCGCTGTAGAAGCGCTCGCTCTGAACGGGAAACGTGCCGCTGTTGTTGTCTGCTTCGCCGTGAATGAGAAGGATGGGCGTTTTGACTTTGTCGGCGTAAGAAAACGGCGACATTTTGTAGTAGACCTCCGGCGCCTGCCAGTAGGTCCGTTCTTCGTTTTGAAAACCGTACGGTGTGAGCGTGCGGTTGTACGCGCCGCTGCGCGCGATGCCGGCCTTGAATAAATCGCTGTGCGCCAACAGATTGGCGGTCATGAACGCGCCGTAGGAGTGGCCCATCACGCCGACGCGGTTGCGGTCCACAACGCCCAGGCGCACTCCTTCGTCAATCGCGGCTTTGGCGCTGGCGACAAGTTGGTCGACGTAGGTGTCGTTGGGTTCAGCGTTGCCTTCGCCGATGATGGGGATGGCGGCATTTTCGAGCACCGCGTAGCCCTGCGTGACGAACGGAACGGGCGAGCCCCAGCTCAGTACCACGAATTGGTACGGCGAACCAGTGACTTCTCCCGCCGCCGCGCGCGTTTTGTACTCGGCGGGGTAGGCTTCCATCAATGTGGGAAGCGGACCGTCAGCCGGCTTGTAGCCCGGCGGAACGTACAGGTTCGCGCTTAGCGGCACGCCATCGGGACGTTGGTAGTGGAGAACCTGCTTCTTCGGAAGCGGCGCGTCGCCGTACGGATTGGGAAAAGACGTGACTTGCGCGGCGGAAGACGAGCCCGGTTTCGCGATGAAGTAGTTGGGATTTTTTTCCGGTGATTCCCGGCGAATCAGAATTTCGGAGGCGCGCGAGTCCAGCAAGGCTTCGGGGATTTCGTAACTGGGTGGTGTGGATTGCCAGAGGCGCTTGGACTCGCCCGTTGCGGCATCCATCACCGAGAGGAACGGCTTGTCGCCTTCCGGTGAAGCGCCTTGTCCGCGGAAATAGATTCCGTGTGCATCGTGAGTGGTGACGAGGACGAGCTTGCCCGCGGAGTTGCGCTCGGTGAGCGGCGAGCCAGGATCCTTGTAGCGGTCTTCAAATGAGCCCTCGAAAAGTGTGACCGGCGCAGATGGCGCAGAAGGAGAAACGGCGAGGACGATGCGTTTGCGGTCCTTCCAACGGCGCTCTTCGACGAGTGCGAGCTGGTTGGTGCCCCAATCGATGCTGCGAAAACGCAGCGGCAAATCAAGGAGTTTGCGAGGCGTGCCGTCGAAGGGTGCGTCCCGGAGAAAGAGCGAATCGCGCACGGCAGAATTCTTGCGGGGATCGCCCCCGTCCTGAGCTTCCACCCAGAAAACCGAAGCTGGAGCATCGCTCCGCCATTCGTAATCACGCGGCCCCGGCGGGACCGCGTCGCGCACGATGGAAATGTTATCTGCGAGCGGCTTGTCACTGAGCTGGATCGTTTTCCCTGTTTTGGTGGAGACGACGGAGACGCGCTCGGGAAAAGACTCATATGGGCGCAAGAAAGAATAAGGATGGTGGCGTTCGGTAACCAGGACGTATTCGCCGTCGGGCGATGGCACGGCGCTTTCGATGACGCCCGGATTGCCGAGCGGCCGAGAAGTGCCGTCGAGCGACACGAGCGCGACCTGCGCTGATGCGGAGTAATCGAAGATTTCCACGTCTTCGGGATTTTTCAGGAGATCCTCAAATGTAGGAGCCGGCGTAACGCGGCCAAGATTCTGCTGGATCACCGGGCCGGTAGGCACTTCGCTGCGAGCGGGCAACGAGCCGCGATTCGCCGGAACCGTCTTGCAGATGAGCGCCTTGCTGTTGCTAAGCCATTCGCACGGAACGTCGAGGTCGCCACCTCCAAATCCGGCGCGCGCAAAGATACCGTTCAGAGCGACGCCAGGAATGCGACGGGCCTGCGCCGTGGCGACATCCACGATCCACAGGCTGAGGCCAGAATTTTCACGGTCGTTGCTGATGTTTACGAACGAGACTTTGCTGCCGTCGGGAGACCATTCCGCAAAGTGAATCTCCGCGTTCGCGGGCAAGCCGGAAACAGCGGCAGGTTTTCCGCTCGGAAGTGCCTGGATTTCGAGCGACGTGTCGTAGCGGCCGCGGCTGGGCCCATCGGTTTGGGGGTTGAAGCGCAGGCCGGCGAGGCGAAGCTCCGGACGCGCGAGTTCCGCGATGGTGGGCAACCCCGCAAAATGTTCGATGAGCAGCCAGCGCTTTCCGTCGGCATTGGCCGGAGACAGTTTGACGCCGGGTGTGGGCTTGGCGTCCACGATATCCACAATGGCCCTTGGCGGGAGCTGATACTGAAGATTAGTTTGCGCGCGCGCAGGAACCACGGAAAGCGCAAAGGACAAAAAACCAGCCGACACGGTTGTGCGAACTAGCGCAGATTGAAAAGTCATTGCGGGACCACCCCCAGCGAGAATTGCGGAGCCGAACATCGCGCGCATTCTGTCTGCAAACGCCGCGATGGGCAAGATGATTTTAGGACGCGCAGCACCGCGAGAGGGTTACTCCGGCCAGCGGACCGCGGCGAGAAAATCAGCGCAGCGCAAGCGCGCATCGGAACAGGCCGCACCTACTGCGCGTCCGGCGGCTTCGCGGCAGCATTGCCGTCGAGATATTTGCTGAACCAGTAGAGCTGCCAGTTGAGGCTTTCCACGAGATGCTTGGGCTCGCCGGTGCGTGTCAAATTGTGATTTTCGCGCGGAAAGAGAACGAGTTCGGACGGAACGCCGTAGTGCTGAAGCGCGCGGAACCATTGCTCGCCTTGCTCGATGGGCACGCGAAAATCGTTGTCGGAATGAAGAATGAGCGTCGGCGTTTTGACGTTGCGGGCATATTTGAGCGGTGACGCGTCCCAATACTGATCGAGGTCGTCGAAGACGATGCCCTTGAAATATTCCTCGTGGCCGTAAGCGCCGTCGCGCGTGCCCTCGTCGCTGACAAAATTGGAGACGGAGCGAAGCGTTACGGCGGCTTTGAAGCGGTTAGTGTGGCCGACGATCCAGTTGGTCATATAGCCGCCGTAGCTGCCGCCGGTGACGCCAAGATTGTTGGGATCGACCCAGGGATATTGTTTTAGCGCGGCATCCACGCCGGCCATGATGTCCTGATAATCCATGCCACCCCAGTTGTTGATTTCCCCGCGCTCGAATTTTTCGCCGTAACCGGTTGAGCCGCGAGGATTGCAGAAGAAAACCGCGTAGCCCTTCGCTGCGTAAACCTGAAACTCGTGATACCAGTCAACGCCGAACATGCCTTCCGGACCGCCGTGAATCACGAGGACCATGGGATATTTTTTGCTGGCTTGCCAGCCGAGCGGCTTAACGAAGAAGCCGTCGATCGCCCAGCCATCGGTGCTTTTGTAGGAAAGGCGTTCGACGGGCTGAAGATCCAGTTGCGACCAGAGTTCGGCGTTGACGTGAGTGAGTTGGTGTTCGTTGGAGGCGTCCATATTGGCGACGTAAAGATCGTCGAGGTGCTGGAAGTCATTCGCGAGGTACACCATTTTCCCGGATGCTTCGTTGACGTCGAAGGCATGGACCGCGCGCGCGCCGGAGGTGATGGCGGAAAAAGTGTGCGCGGCAGGATCAGCGCGGAAAATGTGAGTTTCGCCTTTCACGCCGGAAGCGAAAAGAATTGTGCCGGCAGCTGGCCAGCGCAACTCCGTGGGGATGGTGTCCAGATCTTTCACGGCGAGTTGCGAAGGCGACCCGCCGGCGGAATCGGCGATATAGAGTTTCGGGAATTGGTGGCGCGCGGTCTGGCCGGCGAAAAGGATTTTTTTGCCGTCGGGGGACCAGCGGGGACTCTCGTCGTTAAACGCGTGGTCGGAAATTCTTGTGAGAGAGCCGCCGGTGGCTGGGATGGTCCAAACGTCCGTGTTGTAACTGGCGTCGTAGGCTTTTCCGGTGCGATCGGAAACGAAGGCGATGCGCGAACCGTCGGGCGACCACTGCGGATCGGTGTCGTTCCAGTCCTGGCCATCGGTGATTTGTTTGGATTCGCCGCCCGGAACGGCGACGACCCAGAGATGACGGCGCTTATCGTCAAACCAGCCGGTGTCGTTGAACTTGTACTGAATGTGGGAGTAATGGCGAACGTCGCTTTTGCGATCGGCAGGAGCGACGCCATCGAGCGGACCGGAAGAGCTGACGAGAACGATGCGCGTGCCGTCGGGAGACCATTGATAGGACTGAACGGAATTTTTGAGTTTGGTGAGCGGCAGGCCTTCGCCGCCGCCGGTCATCGAAAGAAGATAGATTTGCGACCTGGGAGATTCCGAGGAAGCGCTTTCAGAAGCGCGAGCGGAGAGAAACGCGAGCGTTTTTCCGTCAGGACTCCAGCGCGGCGCAGTGGAGCTGAAATTTTCCGCGCTGAGGCGGCGTGGAGCAGCGGAGCCGTCCGAGGGAACAATCCAGATGGAAGATTCGCGGCGATTTTTCTTCTGGTCTATGGTGGTGAGGACGTAGGCGACGAATTTGCCGTCGGGAGAAAGATGTGGATCGTTGACGAACTTGAAGGCGAAGTAGTCTTCTGGAGTAACGCCGCGCTTCGTCTGCGCGTGAGACGGGCTCGAGGCAAAAAAGATCAGCGAAGAAGATACAGAAGCAACAAACAACGCTCGGATGTTTTTCATGGCGCGGAAACTGTAGCACAGGATTCATGGCTTGAGAGGGGGCGGAGAAGCGGACATGCGGTGGGCGACGTCTTCTTCCGCTTTATCGTGCAGTTCGCGGACGCGGGCGAACTCTTTCTGCGCGGCGGGCTGATCGCCCATGGATTGATAGGCGCGCCCGAGGCGGAAATGCGCGTCGGGCTGTTCCGGGTCGAGCTGCACCGCCCGCTTGAGATACGCGATGGCGTCCTGATACTTGCCTTGCTGGGAAAGAATCGCGCCCATGTCCAACTGCGCGATACGAATGTCGCTGTGGGCGCGCAGGGCCTGCTGGAAGAGATTCACAGCGGTGTCGTCGTCATTTTTCTTCATGGCCACGTCGCCGAGATAAGCGAGCGCCTGCGCGTTGGACGGATCGATTGCCAGTTCGGCCCGGAACTCGGGCTCGGCCTGGTCATACTGCTTGAGCTTCCAGTGAAGATAGCCGAGGCCGAAATGCACATCGGGCTCGCGGGGACTGGCCTTTGCAGCGGCCTCGAATTCGGCGATAGCTTCTGGAGTGCGGCTGAGACCGTCTAGCGCTTCTCCGAGGAGCATGTGCGCCGCGGCGGAATCGGGATTCTGCCGAAGGATTTTCTGAAACTCCTCGAGAGCGCAGTGGAAGTTCTTGGCCCAGAGGCAGCTTTGCGCCAACACGCGGCGCAGCTCGGTGTTCGCGGGATCGGCGCTGGAAGCGATGCGGAGTTGCTCAACGGCCTGCGGGAATTGGCTAGCGCCGTAGTAGCTGAGGCCGAGGAGGGCGCGCGCCTGCGTATTAGAGGCATCGGCGGCAAGAGCGGCTCGGAAGGGAGCGATGGCGCTCTGGAAATTACCCTGCTTGAATTCAGCGAGGCCGAGATTCAGCGAGATGCCGGGAAGATCCGGGTTGAGGGCCAGCGCTTTTTTGTAGGCGGCGGCGGCCTCGGGGTACTTCTGTAGTTTCGAGAGGACCACGCCGAGGCTGGCGAAAGCAGCGGCGTCGCGCGGATTCTGCTGGACGACGGCTTGCCAGGCGTGCGCGGCCTCGTCGAGCTTGCCTTGCTGCTCAAGGGCCTGAGCCTGCGCGGGGCTTTGAGCGGACACGTCAAACGGCAAAAACACAGAGAGGGTGAGCAGAAGCAGGTGTGCCGAGCGACTCATGGCTCTGACCCTACCCCACCCGGGGTGTTTTCGTAAGAGTGGCAGGGAAAGGACTTAGCGGAGGGGGGAGTCTGTAAGAGTGGCAAACAAAGGGCTTGCGGAGGTGCGTTTTTTGCAACCGGTGCAACGCGAACGGCAGAAAGAGGTTGCGGGTCGAAAGTTGAAGGAAGAGGAGCGGGAAAGCGGCGAGTTGAAGTAGAACTTGAAGAAATGGCAGTGGCGCGCCCCCCTACCCCTATTGACGATGGAGAGTGTCCGCAGGCGATTGATAGAGAAGGGTTTGCAGGCGAAGTGACCGTGGCAGAAATGTCGGGTTGGGGGGTGGTTAGGGGGCGTAACGAGTTGACAAACTTGGAGGGTGGCCGAGGGACGCTCCCCCCGGTTTTTCTGTAAGTGTTGATTCTAAAGGACTTTAAGTGCCGTAGAATCAACACTTGCGTAAGTGCAGATTCTAAAGGACTTATGGAGCGGCTGCAGTTGTTAAATGGTAACTGCGCTAGGAAGGGATGCTTTGGGGGATCTTGCAGGACGACCGAGCGGACAACCATCGAACTGGGGGAAGGATAGCACGGAATTGGCGAAGAGCTAAGTACTTTACAGCGAACGGTCGAAAATCGGGGTTGAACTGCTATTAGGGGTATTGAACTGCGGTGACATGTGAGTTCAGAAAGGAAAACGCCCCGCTCGCAGGGGTGTGTGCGAGCGGGGCGCTGTGGGTTCCTCCCGAAGAGCACAGGTAACAGCGCCTGTGCTACTCAGGAGGGCTAGAAGTAAATCTTTCCGCCGAGCTGGAGAATGCGCGGATCGAAGGCGGAAGTGAACTGTCCGAAGCGGCTGTCGCCGAGACCGGTGTCCACGCTGTTGAACTCGGTATGGTTCCATGTGTTGAAAGTTTCCAGACGGAGTTCAAGGCGGCTGCCACGGGATTCGCTAAGGGTGAAGCTCTTGAAGAGCGACAAGTTCCAGTTGTCCATTCCAGGTCCACGGAGGGCGTTGCGGCCCAGCGTGCCCCAGGCTCCGAGCGTCGGCAGAGAGAACGCCGTTGGATCGAAGTACTGGATTTTCTGCTGGCCAGCCAGGACTTGTCGATTGTAAGAGATCGTCCCGGTAAGGTTGGGGCGGTTGTTTCCACCGACGAAGTTTCCGCCCTGGTTGTTTGTGAGGCCGATGTTGATCGGAAGTCCGGACTCCATGGTGACGATGCCGGAAACTTCCCAACCGCCGAGCGCTGACTTCACGAAACGGCTGTCGCTGTGACGGAACACGGGGATGTCGTAGACGAAATTGACAGCGCCCACGTGAGTGCGGTCGTAGCCGCTGGGGCCGACGTCGTAAACCCAGCCTGCATAGGGGTTAGAAACGCCGCCCAGGTCGCCGCCGCCGCTGCCGCCCGTGGTCGGATCCACAGCCCTCGACAGCGTGTAATAGGCACGGAACGACAGGTCTTTGCTGAACTGCGAATTCAGGTCAACCTGGAGGCTGTTGTAATGGGTGTTGGCTTCGTTTTCGGCAAGGTTAATGTTCGTAAAGCCGGGATAAGTCAGGCCAGACGTCTGATAGGGAGCTTTGGCTGCAAGAAGAGCACCCAGATTGGCTTCCGGAGGCAGGTTGACCTGGCGATAGTCGTTTTGATGCCTGCTCTGGTTGCCCACGTAGCTTACGGACAGCACAGTCCTCGTGCTCAAAGCGTGCTGAACGCCGACGCTGTATTGATAGGCGACCGGAAGCTTGTAATTATCCACGGCCAAGCCAGTGATGGCACCAGCGTTGATGGGACGAGCAGCCGCCGCGCCAGTGGCAAGAGCCAGGCTGGGATTGGTCATCTCAACGCTGTTCAGGTTAACCTGCAAACTGAAGGGAATGTTGGGGCCGGCATTGTACATGTCGTTGCCTTGGATGCGCTCGTACATGACGCCGAAACCGCCGCGGACGACGGTCTTACCTGAGCCGGTGAGGTCATAGGCAAAACCGAGGCGTGGACCGAACGCCGCCCAATGGTTGTTGACGAGGCCCTTGGGAACGCCGTTTTGACCTGGGATGCCGATGCCGTTGAGGTAGAGCGGGACGCCAGCGAGAATTGAATTGGGGCTGGTGCCGAGTCCGGGACTCGCCGCAGTGCAGCCCGGGTCTGAGGCGCTGCTGCAAATACTGTGGTTGTTGTCAAACGTCGCGGCATTGGCGGCGTTATAAAGGCTGGGATAGAAGTTGCCCATGCGGTCGTTGGCTTCGTAAGTGTGCGGTACGCCATCCCAGCGCAAGCCGAGGTTTAGGGTGAGCCGACGATTCACGCGCCAGTTATCCTGGACATACGCAGCCCATGAAACGTTGTTCCAGAGTCCGTGGTCCTGAACAGCAAGCTCCTGGTACGAGTTGGGCGTACCGAGCAAATAGTCCGCAAAGCTGTTGCCGGTGTATTGGCCGTTGAAGTTGAAGCCACCCTGAGTCTGGCCAAAGAGATCCTGGATTTTCTTGTAGAGGGCCCAGCTTCCGCCCATCTTCAACTGATGAGCGCCCTTGGTCCAAGAGACGTCATCGCGGATCTGGTAGTCATCGGCCTTGTTGTGCCAGGGCCAACTGGAGATCTCGAATTTCGAGCCCGCGCCGCCGCTGAGATCGATGTTGGGCATGCGAGTCAAGTTGTTGGGTCCCGTAAACAGGCGCGAATTCGTCGAGGTGTACCCGCTGGGTATGGCCAAGCTGGTCAGTCCGGTAGCGGCATAAGGCACGATGTTAATGCGGTTGCCGTTGTAGTTGAAAGCGACTTCGTTAACGAGCGTCGGGCTGATGGTGTAGGTGGTGTGAATGACGGCGCTGTAAGAGGGATTGCCGAAGGTGTCGCCAACGGTGGGGAGATTGTCGCCGCTCCACTGGCTGGTGGCGAAGCCCTGTGTGACCTGTTCAGCGATGAAGTGGCCGAACACGGAAAATTTGCTGCTGAAGTTATGGTCAATGCGGACGACTTCTTCCTTCAAGTTCGTGGGAGTGTTGGCGCCGCCGACGAATGTTCCGATACCGTTAGCGATGGTCCCGGTAGGAGCCGGGAAGATGCCAGCCTTAAGCAGCGCCTGGGCGTTTGCGTTCAGCATGCAGGAAGGAATGATATTGCCGGGAAAAGGAGACCCTTGCACGATACCGGCAGGGGCAACTCCGCCCGGGCAATTGGAAAACAGGACTGAGGGCGCGACGGCCGACGTAGCCGGTACGTTGATCGGCGTGGTAACGGAACTTAGATTGCCACCGTACGTCGCCGTGTCCGGAACGGTCTGGTTGGTGCCGCCCCCCTGGATCAGCCTGCGCCATTCCATGTTGTAAAAGAAGAAGGTTTTCTTCCTGTCGGGATTGTACAGGTGGCCAAAAGTCACCGGACCGCTGACGTTGAAGCCGAACACGTTCAGACGCAGCTCCTGAATCTTATTCGGGGCTGGCTGAAAGAAGTTGCGAGCGTCGAAGGCATCGTTGCGGTTGAATTCCCAAGCGGAAGCGTGGAGCGTGCTGCTGCCGGACTTGAGAACCATGGTCATGGTGCCGGCGGAAGAGAGGCCGTAGTCCGCGCTGTAGTTGGAAGTGAGCTGGCGGAACTCGGCGATGGCGTCTGTGGAGGGGGCGATGCTCATACCGCCCGCGCCGCCGCGGTCATCATCTTCGCCGCCGTCCAGCAGATAGATGTTGTGGTTCTGGCGCATGCCGTTGAATTCGACGCTGGCATTGCCGCCGACCGGCGTGTTGACGAAACCGGTGATCTGGCTGGAAGCGCCGGGCGAGAGAGCGGCCAACTGATAAATGCTGCGGCCGTTGATAGCGATCTGCGACATCTGCTGGTCGCTGATGAGGTTGCTCCGTTCGCCGGAATCGGTTTGCACCTGGACAGCGTTGGCTTCGACGGTGACGGTTTCCTGCGCGGCACCCATCTGCATCTGGAAGTCAACGCGGATGCGGTCGCCGACGGTGAGAACGATGCTCTTCTGTTCGGCAAGTTTAAAACCAGCAGATTGCGCCTTGACGTCGTAGTGACCGATCTGAAGATCGGGAGCGACGTACTGGCCGGCGTCGTTGGTCGGAAAGACGCGACTCCAGCCGGTGTCGATATTCGTGATGGTAACATTCACATTGGGAACAACTGCGCCAGACGGGTCAGTAACGGTGCCGACGATCGTCGCTTGTTGCGCGAACGCCGGCGCGGAAAACCCGATGAGCGCGACCAAAAGAAGCAAGAAAAATCGCATGCGGAAATGGGATCCCACAAAAACGATATTCTTGATAGAACGCACAAACACTTGCATAGGTATGCCTCCACACCCCGACGGCGGTTAGAAACGCCGTTAACGTAAACGGAGCTTCTCTCGCGGGTGTCAGAGTTGTCAAGAACTTTTTTGAATTTGTCGGAGCAGCCCTCTAGATGCTTACGAGCAAGTTCTAGGACTAGCTCAGAAGAGCGGCGCGAAAGAAAGTGCCCATGAACGCATCGAATATTCCGGGCCGATCTATCCAATTGAGAAAATGCGAGTAGTTAATCGATATAGCGACGGATCGGCTGGACAGAAGGAGGAACGAACGCGCCGCCGCAGCCGGCCGTTTTTGCGAAGAGCGTGACTTCGATTAGGATGCCAGCATGACCAAACGTGCCAAAGAGCCGCAAGCCAACAAATTGTGCAGCTCGACCATTGTTGCGAGTGTCGTGGCAATTTCTTGCGCGATGCTGGGAGTAGCGTATCTGGCGGCGCAGCAAAATCCAGGCAAACAAAATCCGGCACAAAGCGGATCGGGAATGGGCGTGGCGACGGGCGGAGCGCATCCAGCGGTGAAGGATGCACTGTCGCGGCCGATCACCGCGGGAGGATTCGTTGACGGCGCGACGGTGGTGTTCAGCGACATTACGAAAGGAAGCGGGCTGGAGAAATTCCTGCAGCAATCCGGCACGCCGCAGAAAAAAACGATTCTGGAGACGATCGGTTCCGGCGTGGCGTTGCTCGACTACGATAACGACGGATGGCTGGACATTTATTTATTGAATGGATCGACGGAAGAAGCGCTACGTGGAAAAGCACCGGCGCCGCGAGCGATGCTGTTCCACAACAATCATGACGGAACGTTCACGGACGTAACGGAAAAAGCGGGCGTGGCGAACGAACAGTGGGGCTTCGGCGTGGCAGTAGGAGACTACGACAACGATGGCTGGCCGGACATCTATGTAGCGAACTTCGGGAAGAACCGGTTGTATCACAACAATCACGACGGCACGTTTACGGACGTCGCGGAAAAAGCGGGCGTCGCGCTGGGCGGATGGTCGGCGGGACCGACTTGGGGCGATTACGACCATGACGGGTTGCTCGATTTGTTCGTGCCGGGGTACGTGAAATACGACATCAATAATCCGCCGATTGCGGGGCAGGGCGGCATTCCGCCGAACTTTTGCCAGTTTCGCGGCATCGCGGTGATGTGCGGACCGCGCGGCTTGCCGGGAGAGGGCGACCACTTGTTTCACAACAATGGTGACGGAACGTTTACGGACGTGAGCGTGAAAGCCGGTGTTTCCGATCCAAGTCATTATTACGGCCTGGCGTCGGTATTCGTGGACGTAGACGATGACGGCTGGGTGGACCTGGCGGTGGCGAACGATTCCACTCCGAATTATTTGTATCGCAACAAGCACGACGGAACATTTGAAGACGAGAGTTACGCGTCAGGCTTTGCGCTGAGCGAGGATGGGCGGGAGCAGGCGTCGATGGGAATTGCCGTCGGCGATTACCAGAGAAAAGGGCGAGTGAGCCTGTTTACGACAACCTTTTCGGATGACTACAAAACGCTTTATCGAAACGATGGCAAGGGAAGTTTCTCGGATGTTACGTACCAGGCGGGACTGGCGGGCCCGACGATTCCATTTTTGTCGTGGGGAACGGGATTTCTGGATTTTGACAATGACGGATTGCTGGACCTTTTTATTGCGAACGGGCACGTGTACCCGGAAGTGGACAAACAGGATTGGGGCACCACGTGGGCGGAGCGGCCGCAACTTTTTCGCAATCTCGACGGGAACAAGTTCCAGGAAGTTCCGCCGGCGACGGGCAGCGGACTAGCGGACGTTATTTCGGCGCGGGGCGCGGCGTTCGGAGATATTTTCAACGACGGCGAAATCGACGTGGTCATCAATAACATCGACTCGCACCCGACGCTGCTGCGAAACGTGCTGAAGACGGGACATCACTGGCTGGAGATAAGACTTATCGGCGGCGGGAAAAGTCCAAGGGACGGGAACGGAGCGAAAGTGTTTTTGACGGCAGGGGGCGTGCGGCAGCGCGCGGATGTTTACAGCGGCGGGTCGTACGGATCAAGCTCGGACCAGCGGGTGCATTTCGGGTTAGGCACGGCAACAGCCGTGGAGTCGCTGGAAGTTTTATGGCCGAGCGGGACGAAGCAAAAATTCACGGCGCCGAGGATCGATCGCGTCATCACAATTCGCGAGGGGCAAGAGAAAATCGATGACGGAAAGTAGGACCGAAGCGACGGTTCCGCGGTGGCGCGGCACAAATCAGATCGTAAGTTGCACTACGGTGTAGGAACGTGGCGGAAGCTCCAAGGTGGTGCGGCCGGCAGAGTCGGAAGGCTTGTCGCCCTGCTGCGGGACTACGCGCTGAGGTTGCTCAAAAGAATTTGTGGCTTTCAAGTCCGAACCAGTCAGCACGGAAACCTCGCCCGTGCGCGGCGCGGAGGCTTCCCACAGAATCTCAACTTTATGCGGCTTCTCCAGGTCACGATTCAGCAGGAATAACGCGCCCTTTCCAGTCTCCGATTGGAGGGTCGCCGCGGCGTCGACGAATTGCACGTCACCGAGTCCCTTGACGTCGTGCGAGGGCGATTCGACGAGCAGCTCGAGGGCGGAACCGCGCGCGAACGCCAAAGCCCAACTGTACGGGTAGTAGATGGTCTGGCGGAAGAGGCCGGTCGAGTTTGTCATGATGGGCGCGATGACGTTGACAAGCTGCGCGAGGCAGGCAAGCTTCACACGATCGGACTTGCGGATTAGCGTGTTAACGATGCCGCCGACGAGGAGGGCGTCTTCCAGGTTGTAGACTTCTTCGAGAAGATGCGGAGCGACCTGGCGATGGCCATTTCCATCGGTCTGGCGATACCACACGTTCCACTCGTCGAAGGAGAGCCAGAGTTTTTTCGGCGAGCGCTTGTGGCCGCGAACCGTGTCGCAGACCGCAGCGACTTCTTCGATCTGGCGCTCCATGCTCAGATTCATGGCCAGGAACTTGGAACTGTCGCCGCCGGTTTCGCGCTCATTATTAAAGTAGCGATGCAGAGAAATCGCGTCCACGTGCTCGTAACACAGTTCGAGCACTTCGCGATCCCACTCGAGATACGTAGGCATGCCGGGGCCGCTCGAGCCGCAAGCGATGAGCTTTAGCGAAGGGTCGACCGCGCGCATCTGGCGTGCAGAGTCCTGCGCTTTCATTCCGTATTCCGTTGCGGTCATGTGGCCGATTTGCCAGGGGCCGTCCATTTCGTTGCCGAGGCACCAGTGTTGGACGTTGTATGGATCGGCGTTGCCGTTCTTGCGCCGGAGTTCGCTCCAGCGCGTGCCTTGCGGTTGATTGCAATATTCCACCAGCGCGGCTGCTTGTTCCGGAGTGCCGGTGCCGAGATTCAGACCGAGCAAAGGCTGCGTCCCGACGAGGCGGCACCACGCGAGATATTCGTCGGTGCCGAATTCGTTGGTGTTGATGCTGTTCCAGGCCTTATCCAGCACGCGCGGCCGGCTGGCTTTGGGACCGATGCCATCCAGCCAGTTATAGCCGGAGACGAAATTCCCGCCGGGATAACGAATGATCGGCACGCCGAGCTTGCGGATTTCTTCCGCAACGTCTTTGCGAAACCCGTTGGCGTCGGAGAGTTTGGATTGCGGATCGTAGATTCCTTCGTAGATGGCGCGGCCGAGGTGTTCGAGAAAAGAGCCAAACAATTCACGGCTGATCGGGGCGATGGTCCGGCGAGTATCGGCGTAGATACGGATGGGTTGATTGGGGTCCGACGAGTGGCTTTGTCCAAGCAAAGTGTGAGGTTTTAGCGAGTTAGCCGCGAGGGCCAGACCCGCGCAGGATGCATTTCGAAAAAAGTCGCGCCGCGAAACAGAGGGCATGGTTCAGCTCCGAGTACGAATCGTACGGCAAAATCATGCGAGGCGGCTACGGCAACCCCGCTCGGGAACGGAGTTTCGCAATCGCATGCGAACTTCACATTCGCCGGGCCGATTGTACCTCGCGAGTCAACCGGGGAAAGCATTGGCCGCCCACTAGGTGTCAAATTGCTCGCGCCGCGGTTCTGCCGCAGTTTCTGTATTAAATCGTGTTAAGGTACAACAGCTATATAGCCTTTCTTCCGTACGCCGCTTCCCAGGGGTGGGAGCGACGGAAAGAGGACGGCGACGTCCAAAGAAATCGACGAATTGCTGTACGTCGTGGGCCTGAGTCCACTGAGCCGAGGTGTCGTGCGCGAATGCAGACGCGACATGGTGGAGCATAGCGGATGAGCAAGGAGAAGCAAGGGATTCAGAGAATCGCGGAAATGGCGAACGTCTCCATCGGCACGGTGGATCGAGCGCTGCACGGCCGCGGTGGAATCAAGGACGACACGCGCAAGCGGATTTTGCAAATCGCGCAGCAAATCGGATATTCCCCGAATCTTGCCGCGCGCGCCTTGTCAGTTGCGAAAGCCACCGCACGCATCGGCGTGTGCGTTCCGAAAGAAATTCACTATTTCTATGACCAACTGTGGAGCGGAATTCGCGATGAAGCGGGACGCTTCGAACAGCTGGGCGCACACTTCGTCAATCGTCCAGTGCAAACGTTGGGTGAAGGGGACAGGGAGGCATTCGAAGAGTTGGTGGAAAGCGGCGTCGACGGAATCGTGTTGACCGCCGGCAGCCCAAAGACCCTGACGCCGCTGATTGACAAAGCTGAAGCCGCCGGCATTCGGGTGGTGTGCGTATCGACGGACGCGCCGGAGAGTAAACGCTCGGCCATTGTCTGCGTTGAGCCGCATTTGAACGGCAGCCTCGCTGGCGAATTGATGGGCAAGTTCGTACCGGCGGGTTCTCATGTCGCGGTCGTGGCCGGAATGCTGACGGCCGAAGACCACCGAAAAAAGACCGAGGGCTTTGCCGAAGGCTTTTTGAAGCAATGTCCCAGCGGGAAAATAATAGAAGTCATTGAAGGGCACGAAGACGAGCACGAGAGTTTTCAGAAAACTTCCGATTTGCTCCGCCGGTTTCCGAAACTCGAAGGACTTTACGTCAATACCGTGAATTGTCTGCCGGTGTGTCGCGCGCTAGTTGAACGACGGCTCGAGGGACGAATCAAACTGATTACCACCGACCTCTTCGCCGAGATGGCGCCCTATTTTGAAAAAGGAATGATAACGGCTTCGATTTATCAGCATCCGTACCGGCAAGGGCAGATCGCCGTGCGAATTCTCGCCGACAATTTATCCAACAAAATAATTCTCCCGCCGGTCGTGCACTTGAGTCCCGGAGTGGTTATGAATTCCAACTTGCAGCTATTCCGTGAAATGAGAACGACCGAGTCGAGATCCGGCGAGCACGGTTCCAGGGTATCAGTAGTGCTGCAAGCGTAAGCCTGCGTTTGTAAGCGCAGCGTAGCTCTAAGAATCCGCGACAAATCAACCGGCCGACGAAATCAGGAAGAATTCTGAAAATCGCGCGGGGATTCCATCGGACCGCAGCTAATCCGGCGTACTTTCGATTTCGACGTAGTCGAGAGGGGCGCGCTCCTCGCCATCCGGGAAGCCCTCGATGCGAATCAAGTCGCCGGGCCGCAATGGCAAGCCAGGAATGCGCCTCCGCGTTGAAGAATCACCGCCCAGTTTTGGCGCAGGCAAATGATCGTCGGCAACCCATTCATCCAACACTTGATCGCCGAGAAGTACGCGGAACTTCGAGCGGCCGTTATTCTGATCGAAATACTCGACATCCAATTCATACCAGCCAGGCTGCCCGGCGAAGTGAAACGTCGCGGAACACTTCTGCGCGGAGGCCGGACATTCGATGGCCTGGCCTCCGGAAGCGTTTTCCCGAGGAACGACATCGATGGGAACGTAGCCATCGAGTTGCATGGCCTCGGCCTCGATGCGGCCCGGATAGTGCCCGACGCGCCCATGTTGATCGGCGATGCCGGAAATGCGGAAGAACCAATTGCACACCGCGTCGCGCCAAACGATGGCGTGCCCAGCCTGAAATTCGAGGCGTGCCAGTGTCGCGGCGTAACGCTCGTCGTCAATATGACCGCGAAGCGACTGCCATTGCTCGACGAGTCCGGCTGCGCGTTGCGCACCGTCGTAATGCGAATCGTAAATGTGCTGGATCACGGTTTTTCCGGAATGCAGCACGTAGGTGTACGGAACATGGTGGAAGAACAACAAAAGCTCGTCCGGAGTCGTTTTCAGCGACTCGTACATCTTCGCGACGGGCAGTGGATATTGATCGACGTAACCTGTGCCCGTGGCTGACGTGCGGTCCATTCCGACACCTTCATGATCGGCGCGATGCCACTGGCCCCAGCCATTTCGCTCTGACGATTCGACGCCGGGACCGAAATGGCTACCAAGAATATCAGTCAACGTTCCGGCGCCAAGCGGTCCGGTGTAGCTTTCATAGATCGGCCAGGATGCGAGCAGCATGTTGGTAATCGTACTCACAACGAGTGGCTCATTGCCGAACGTGAGACGCGTCCATTCTTCGGCGATAGTCTTCGAATCGAGATCGGGGTTCCACGCGAGACGGCCGTAGCCGTAGAGATTCGACATCGCCAGCGGATGGCCGAGCCAGTTCGCGTCCATGCCCACGTTTACGACCGCGATGTAACCGCCGGTCGGACGATGAAACGTCGTCCCCGCGACAATCTCTTTCAAAGGGGTAGAATGCCGGCCGGAGTGCAAATCGAAATCGAGCGCTTCTTTCCACATTGGCGGAAGAAAACACAAGTGGCGCTGCTGCCCGGTATATTCCTGCGTGACTTGCACTTCAATCGCGGCGTTTGTTTTCTCGAGTCCGCTAAACAGGGGCGAAACCGGCTCGCGCACCTGGAAATCGATCGGGCCGTTCTTGATTTGAATGATTACGTTGTCATCGAATTTGCCATCGAGCGGACGAAAGATGTCGTAGGCCGCTCGCGCGCGATCGTTTTTCAAGTTTTGCCAGTCCAGGTGATGGTTGTAGACAAAAGCCCGGTAAAAGACGATTCCGCCGTGCGGCTTCAAGGCGCGTGCGATGACATTCGCGGCATCGGCCGGTGAGCGACCATACGTCGCCGGGCCAAGACGGCCCTCGGAATCGGCTTTGACGACGACTCCTGCGAAATCCGGTATCAGCCGGTAGATGTCCGCGAATTTTTTCTGCCACCACTCGGCGACGTGCGGCTCCAGCGGATCGAACGTATCCAGTCCGCCGACGACCTTGGGGCTGCTCACGTCCACAGCGATGGATAGCCGAACGCCCCACGGGCGAAATGCGTCGGCGACGCGCGCGAGTTGCGGCAGGAAACTGTCTTCTAGCACACGGGGATTGGCGTTCACGTTGTTGATGGAGCAGCCGTTTAGTCCGATGGAAGCCAGCAGGCGGGCGTAGGCGGCGGCGCGGGTTAAATCGGTGCGAACCGCGCCATTTTCGAAAAAGATGGATGCTCCGGCGTAGCCGCGCTCGATGCGGCCGTCGAGGTTGTCCCACTGGTCGACCCAGCGAATGGGCGCGGACGGTTGTTGCAGATCGTGAAGTCCGGCGAGGTTTTCGCTTCTCGCGATTTTGCTGAGGAACGCGAAGACGCCATATAGCACTCCTCGATCATTCGGAGATGCGATTACGAGGCAGTCGAGCCCGTGGATTTTTTCCGCGGAAAGCAGGAAGCCGTCTTCGCGCAAATCTGCGCGGCGCGCAAGTTCCGGAGCAAGATCCTTCAGTGCTGAGAAGGTGCCAAGAATAATCGAGTTTTCGGGGGGAAGAGTTTTCTCTTCGCGCAGCGTGCGTCCCAGCATTCCCCGAATGCTGCGGACCAGTTCAGATTGTGCGGAAGCAAGAACGGCGGAATCGCCGACGGCTACCACTGACGCGGGCAAACTGGAATAGTTTTCCGCCGATTGACGGTCCAGCGGAGCATAACGCAGCCAGGCTGCCGAGCCGGTTTCCGCGCTGGCGTACGCCGCAAGCACCAACGACAGAAGCACCGAGTAGACGATTTTGAGCCCTAAGGCCCGCATTCCGGACACCAGCACTTAAGAAATCGAGACCAGAATCCGGCCCTACTGGACTCCCAGAAGCAGGTCCACGGTCAACTGGTCGAGACGCTCATAGTTAAGGCGCTTCTTCGCGAGCGCCGCGCGATCGAACTCGTGTTCGAGAAGTTTTTCCGCATGGGCCTTGGAAAATCTTTCCATCTGCGGTGATTTCGCGCCGGGCGTTTCGATCTCGCGCAAAAACTGCTGAATGCGCTTGTCCTGTTTCCAGAGCCGCGCCTTTTCTTTCAAAATCAAATAGGTGCGCATGCATCCACGCGCAAAGTCCTTGACGCCTTCGTAGTCCTCGGTGCGGTAAGCGTGGGCATCGAAATGCCGCGGCCCTTCGTACCCAACGTCCTCTAGGAATTTCACGATGTGGAATGCCGATTTCAGATTGTGAGAGCCGAAGCGAAAGTCCTGGTCGTAAGTCCCGGTCATTTGGTCATTCAGGTCGACGTGGAACAATTTTCCGGCATCCCATGCAAGCGCCAGCGCGTGGGTGCAATTCAAGCCGGCCATGTGCTCGTGGGCCACTTCCGGATTTACCCCAAATTGTTGGTGGTCGTCGAGAGTCGCGATGAAAGCGAGGTAGTGGCCGGTCGTCGGAAAATAAATGTTGGCGCGTGGCTCGTTGGGCTTCGCCTCGAGAGCGAATTTGTACCCGTATCCGCGGTCCGCGGAATACCGCGCCATGTAGTTCAGCGCTTCGCGATAGCGCTTAATGGCTTCGAGCGGGTCGCGGCAGGAATCCGTCTCGACGCCGTCGCGGCCGCTCCAGACGACGAAAATCTTCGCGCCAAGTTCCGCGCCTAAGTCCATCGCACGCAGTACTTTTTGCAGCGCATAGGCCCGCACTGCCGGATCGTTCGACGTGTAGGCGCCGTCGCGAAACACTGGATCGAAGAACGCATTCACCGTGGCCATGGGAACCACAATTTTGTGGCGCTCGCAGGCTTTCTTGAAGCTGGCGACGATGCGGTCGCGCTCTTTGGGCTTCGCGTCAATCGGAACGAGGTCGTTGTCGTGGAAATTCACGCCCCACGCGCCAACCTCGGCGAGCAGCGCCACGATGTCGTCCGGAGGCAGCGCTTCTCGGACGAAGTCTCCGAACGGATCGCGGCCGCGATTCCCGACGGTCCAAAGGCCAAAGGAGAACTTATGCTCTTTCTGAGGCTCGAAAGGACTTTTGCTCATTAAGGAGTTCCTCGACGAAGTTGGGGATCTGTGCGCTGCACCGCACACAGAATAGTCAGAAAATTGGCCGTGTACGTTAACGGGCCGTGCTATAGTACCACTCGTTTTTCAGATTGCAAGCATCGCTATTTCTTTTAAATCGTTTTTTGCCTGCTTTTCGGAGGCTTCGATGAAGTCTTTCGCGCGCATTCGAACGGCGCTCGCCGCAACCGCAGCGCTCACGATTGTGTCCGCGGTAGCGTTCTTGCCCAGCCGCGCGCAGGAGGCTTTTCCGTATCGAGATGCCAAGCTCCCCATCGAGCAGCGCCTCGCCGATTTGATTTCGCGCATGACGCTGGAAGAAAAAGTCGCGCAACTCGAGGGCGTCTGGGAGAACCCGGCGTTCATGCGGACTCCGGAGTCCCGCTTCGTGGATGACAAAGGCACATTTCTGCCGGAGCGGGCCGCGGTGCTCCTGAAAGATGGAATCGGCCAGATGTCGCGCCCGAGCGAGGTCACGGCCGGCCCTCGGGAGATGGCCGAGTTCACCAACACGATGCAGAAGTGGGTGAAGGAGAATACGCGGCTGGGAATTCCCGTGATGTATCACGAAGAATGTTTGCATGGCCACGTCGCTCCAAAAGGGACGTCGTACCCGGCGGCGATCGGCTTGGCATCCACGTGGGACCCGGCGCTGATTCACGACGTATTCACAGCTACGGCAGCGGAAACGCGCGCTCGTGGGGCGCAAGAGTGTCTTGCGCCGGTGCTGGACTTGGCGCGCGATCCGCGGTGGGGACGAACGGAAGAAACCTACGGCGAAGATCCGTACCTGGTGTCGCGCATCGGAGTCGCCGCGATTGAAGGCTTCCAGGGCAACGGCCCGTTCATTGACAAAGCGCACGTCATGGCCACAGCAAAACACTTCGCGGTTCACGGGCAGCCGGAGGGCGGCACCAACGTCGCACCGGGAAATTATTCCGAGCGCGTTGTTCGGGAATATTTCCTGAAGCCGTTTGAAGCCGCGGTGAAAGAAGCCCACGTACAAAGCGTGATGGCGTCCTACAACGAAATCGACGGTATCCCGTCGCACAGCAATAAATATTTGCTGACAGACATCCTGCGGCACGAATGGGGATTCCGCGGCGTGCTGGTTTCGGATTACTTCGGGATCGCCGAGTTGATCAGGGTGCATCACGTTGTTGCCACGAACGATGCGGCCGCCAGAATGGCGCTGGACGCCGGCGTGGACGTCGAGTTGCCATTTCCCGATGCGTATCCCGGCCTGGTCCAGCAAGTGAAGAACGGCACCGTCGCGGAGTCCGAAATAAATCGCGCCGTCGCGAACCTACTGCGCGAGAAATTTCTTGCGGGACTGTTTGACAATCCGTACGTCGATCCTGCGTACGCGGAAAAAATCACCAACGACACCGAACACCAAAAGCTGGCGCTGCAGGCGGCGCGCGAAACCATCACCTTGCTGAAAAACCAGGACCACCTGTTGCCGCTGGATCCCGCGAAGTACAAGCACATTGCGGTCATTGGTCCGAACGCGCACGACGTGCATCTCGGCGGCTATAGCAACAAGCCCGGACGCGGCGTCAGCATCCTGGACGGCATCAAAACCCGCGTGGGCTCGAGCGCGGAAGTGCTCTACGCCGAAGGCACGAAGATCACCGAAACAGAACCGGACTGGAACGCGGACAAAGTTGTTCTCGGGGATCCGGCGCTCAATGCCAAGCGCATTGCCGAAGCCTCCAAAGTCGCGCAGAAGGCGGACGTCATTGTGCTCGTGCTCGGCGACAACGAGCAGACGTCTCGCGAAGCCTGGGCACCCGAACATAAAGGCGATCGCGACGACCTCACTTTGCTCGGCAATCAGGACGACCTGGCGAAAGCTATGCTGGCTACGCGCAAACCAGTGGTTGCCGTCTTGCTCCACGGCCGGCCAAATGCAGTCACCTACCTGGCAGAAAATGTTCCCGCGATTCTCGACGGCTGGTATCTCGGGCAAGAGGGTGGAACGGCGCTGGCTGAAGTACTTTTTGGAGAATACAACCCGGCGGGCCGGTTGCCGATCACGGTGCCGCGCACCGTGGGTCAGCTTCCCGATTATTACTATCAGAAGCCTTCCGCAAAACGCGAATTTCTCGACGACACGACCAAACCACTCTTTCCATTCGGCTGGGGCCTGAGCTACTCGACATTCAAATACGAGAATCTTCGCGTGACACCCGATACGATCGGGCCGAAGGGGACGGCGAAAGTCAGCGTGAGCGTGACCAACACCAGCCAGCGCCGCGGCGACGAAGTCGTGCAGCTTTACATTCGCGACGAAGTCAGCTCCGTGACGCGGCCGATCAAAGAGTTGCGCGGATTCCGCCGCATTTCGCTCGATGCGGGCCAGACACGCGACGTTGAATTCACGCTGGGATTCGACGAGTTGTCGTTCTTAAACCGGGACATGCATCGCGTCGTCGAGCCGGGCACCTTTAAAATCATGGTCGGAGGAAACTCCGTGGACTTGACAGAAACGATTTTGACCGTCGCGGAAAGGTAAGATGGCGCCATGGCATTCGGTTTAATTGTTGGCAATCGCGGTTTTTTCCCGGATCACCTCGCGCGGTCAGGCCGGCAGGAGATGCTCAAGGCACTGACGGGCGCGGGCATCAAACCATTCGCCCTGGAAGAAACGGATTCCAAGTTCGGTGCGGTCGAAACGCGGCAGGAAGCGGCGCGTTGTGCGGATTTGTTTAAGAAGCACCGCGACGAGATCGACGGCATTATCGTGACGCTTCCGAACTTCGGGGATGAGCGCGCCATCGCCGAAACTCTACGCATGGCGAATCTTGCCGTGCCAGTTCTGATGCAGGCGACGCCGGACACGCCGTCGCGAATGACTATTCGCGATCGGCGCGACAGCTTTTGCGGCAAGATGTCCGCCTGCAACAATCTGGCGCAGTACGGAATTCCTTATTCGCTCACCACGCTGCACACGGAAGCACCGGATTCCGAAACGTTTCGCAAAGATCTGGAGTGGTTTCTTGCGGTGTGCCGCGTCGCGAAGGGTTTGAAGCGCCTTCGCATTGGAGCCATCGGCGCCCGCCCGGCAGCCTTCAACACCGTTCGTTACAGCGAAAAAATATTGGAAGGCTCGGGCATTTCGGTGGAGACGCTGGATCTGTCGGAAGTGATAGGACGGATCGGACGACTGAAAGACGACGAAAAACCCGTGACCGAACGGCTGGCCGCGATTCGCAAGTACGTCTCGACGCAGAGCATCCCCGAGACCGCGCTCGTGAAAATGGCCAAGCTTGGCGTGGTGATTGGCAACTGGATGCGCGACACGGAACTGCATATCAGCGCGATTCAGTGCTGGACTTCGCTCGAGGAGTTTTTCGGGGTCGTGCCGTGCACGGTGATGAGCATGATGAGCGACCAGGGACTTTCGAGCGCGTGCGAAGTGGACGTCGCGGGCGTGATTGGCATGCACGCGCTGCAGCTCGCTTCGCAGACTCCCAGTGCGCTCCTCGACTGGAACAATAACTACGGGGACGATCCGGACAAAGCGGTGTGCTTCCACTGCAGCAATCTCCCGAAGCATTTTTTCCAGAATGTGCGGATGGATTTCCAGGAAATCATCGCCGGGACCGTGGGAAAAGAAAACACATTTGGCACGTGCGTCGGGCGCGTGAAGAGCGGCGCGATGAGCTTCGCACGCTTTTCGACAGACGACCGCCAGGGACGCATTCGGGGATACGTCGGCGAGGGCGTGTTTACGGACGATCCGCTTGAAACGTTCGGCGGGGCGGGCGTGGTGAAAATCCCGCACCTCCAGAAACTGCTGCGCTACATCTGCGAATCAGGATTCGAGCATCACGTCGCCGCAAACTTCTCGACCGCGGCGTCCGCCGTCCACGAAGCTACGACGCGCTATCTCGGCTGGGACGTTTACTGGCACAACCGGGAGTAATCGCTGCGCCAGGCTGCAAGGCGCAGTTTACGGATTGCTCGGCGCCTTCGCGGGAGTTTCCGTCGCGGCGGCCGCGCCCTTGCGATAAATAATTTTTTTCGATCCGCCTTCACACGTGCCAACCGCTTTCCCGTCGGTAACGTCTTTGTCTTTATCCACGATGTCGAGCGAATATCCCTTGACGTTTTTTGCGTCAAGCTTCGCGGCAATTTCCGTCTTGAGTTCTTCACACGGCTTTGGTCCCTGCGCGTAGCTGCACGCAGGAACGAGTAAAACCGCAGCAACTGTGAGCAATGCTTTCATGCGGGGATCTCCTTGCTGGGGATTTGAGGGCCTACGCAAAGCATAACAAATCCAGCCGGACGTGGAGCTTCTGTTGCAGGCGGCACATAGAACTAGATACGTCTGCCGCACGGCGAATCAGCGGGAAAATATGACTGCCGTTGGATCTTCGTAAACCAGCTTCCAGTTGCTTTGCGTGCGAAGGAAGCGCGCAAGATTGGACTGCGGCTCCACGAGAACGGTGCGGATGCCGTCGCGATCCAGCACCGGCCGCGGATCGTCGGTCACCTCATAAACTTGGAGGAATTGGTCGAAGAACGCGCGGCCGTAAAGATCCGTGCGTCCATCGATGTAAACGCGGTATCGCGGATAAAGCCGCCAAATAAGGTATCCGCCGAAATCGTAGGCATTGAAGATGGGAGCTGGGAGCTTCTGCGTATCAAGAAAGGAAGCGGCGCGCGCCGGAAAACGCGACTGCTCGCGATCCAGCTCCGCACCGATGTGATTGCTAACGATTTTCGCGCTCGCGAAAGCAATCACAAGCAGGGCCGCAGCCTGCAAGCCCGTCTTCAACTTGTGATTCAACGCAGGCAATTTCCAATCGGGCAAAACCGCATACTCGCCGAGCAGCGGGAAAGCTACGAGCACGAAAAAGGGCAAGTTGCGCATCCCGTACAGAGCACTTAACGAAAAGAAAACGAAGAGCAATACCTGGCTAGGTTTGGGCCGCTTCGGCGAAAGCGCGAGAACAGTAATTGTGAGCAGCAACAGCAGCGCGAAAGGCCGAAAGATGGCCAGGTGGAAGTCAGGAGAGCGCCACTCGAAAATATCGGTTTGCGCGCTCCACGCGCGGAGCGTTACGACGGGATAGACGTAAAGTTCCAGCCCGTTCGGATTGAGCGGTACCACCGCCAAGCAAGCTGCACACGCGGAGAGTAAAGCGACAACGCGGCGCTTCGTTGTCGCTTTATCTTCGCCGCCGATGAGCCAGTCGGCAACGGCGCCTGCCGCATACAAAAGAATTATCGTCAGGCCGAGGACGTACCCGCCGTGGAAGTTGACCCAAAGAATGGTGAGCGCGGGCAGCCAGAACAATATCTTGTAACTGCCCTTTTCGAAATAACGCGTCAAGACGACCAGGAAGATTGCAGCCAGCGCGTACGTGAAAATTTGTGGCCGCACCGAGAAAATCGGCGTGGTCGCAGCGACGCCCAAAGCCAGCGCAAATAGCCTGGCAGGTAGCGGCCCTTCGGACCGTTGATAGGAATACCAAAAAGCGAGCGTGAGGACGCACGCCGTTAAAAGCAGCGGACCTGCGGATCCGAGCAGCGCGTACGCAAGATAAAAGACGACGCCCGAGAGCCACTCGTGCGCCGTCCAGGGCTTTCCTGCAATGGTCGCGGAAAAGGGTTCAGTGTGCGGGACCGCGTGATTCTGCACGACGTAGCGGCCCGTGCTCAGATGCCACCACATATCGGCGGATGGGATTGTGGGTACAGCGAATGCAAAAATGGCGAGAATGAGAATCGTTGGAAGCCAGATACGCAGCAGTCCAGTGTCCTGAACGTCGCCCGCAGACGGAAGTTGCGATACGCCTTGCGACAGCGAATTGCCGCGATCTGACGCCAGCATACGAGGACCCTTCCCGGAACGGGCGGCGCTTGCGTTAAGTAAGCGACGAACAATCGGAAAAGTGCAGATTAAGAGGAAGTGGCGCTCGGATGCGAAGAAACGTCGCGGAAGTGCCTAAACCTACAAGCTGTTGGCGTTTCTTACGTGGGCTTTGCAGTACGTCATTGCCCGCGTCGGGCCGTGGCGCTATCGTGGAGTCACCGACGAAAAAGGATAGCAACCCCGCATGACCAGCGCGTTTCGCCTCTCTGTTGCCATTCCGCTCCACAACGAGGAGAGCGTATTGCCCGAATTGCTGCGGCGGCTTCGCGACGTTCTGGACGGTTTGCCGGGCGGCCCACACGAACTCGTATTTGTAGACGACGGGAGTTCGGATCACACCTATGAAATCCTGCAAGCCGCCGCTCAAGAGGACGAGCGCATTCTTGTGCTTTCTCTGTCGCGAAATTTCGGCCATCAGGCGGGAATCACCGCGGCGCTTGATCATGTCACCGGAGACGCCGTCGTGGTGATAGATGGAGACCTGCAAGACGTTCCGGAAGTAATTCCACAGTTCGTGGAAAAGTTTCAGCAAGGCTTCGACGTCGTCTATGCAAAGCGTGTGCGGCGCAAAGAACCCTGGCTTCTGCGGATGTGCTATTACGTGTTCTACAGAATGATGGCGAAGCTATCCGATATCCGATTGCCGCTGGATTCCGGCGACTTCGGGCTGATGTCGCGTCGCGTTATCGACCAGCTGCGCGGCATGACGGAACATCATCGTTATCTGCGCGGTATGCGCAGTTGGGTCGGCTTCCGCCAGGTGGGCATCGAAGTCGAGCGAGCGGAACGCCATTCCGGAAAAAGCAAGTACAGTGTGATGCGGCTTCTAAAACTCGCCTTTGACGGGGTTTTTGCGTTCTCTATCGTGCCGATCCGCGCGGCGGCATTGCTCGGCGCATTTGTGATGTTCCTGTCCACGCTGTACGTCCTCTATTCGTTGTACGCAAAGCTGTTTCTGCAGAAATCGCCGCAAGGATTTACCGCGCTGATTGTGGCGGTTACGTTTCTCGCGGGCGTCACGCTATTTTTTCTCGGCGTTATCGGCGAATACGTCGGCCGAATTTATGAAGAGACAAAAGCACGGCCGCACTACATCGTGGCGAAAAAAGCCGGCCGGGCCCTGAACGGACGCGGCATGAACAGCGCCGCGGAGCACTCGCTGGAAAAAGAATTCATCCGGTGACCACGAATTCTCCCGCTTTGAAATCCGCAGACACGACTGCAGCGCATTCCGCTCCGCGGACGATTGAATACCTTTCGCCCGCAGCCCAAGTCAGCATGGCCGACCGCTGGTTTGAGATAGCCTCGATTGACCACTTTTGGATTCGCCGCCGATTTCAAGTTCTCCAACGGCTGGCTGGCGATTCAATCGGCCTGGCAGAGTCGGTGGCCGAAATCGGATGCGGGCATGGACTGCTGCAGCGCCAGCTCGAGGACGCGTACGGCAAGGGCGTAACCGGGTTCGATCTGAACGAATATGCCCTGCAACACAACGTCAGCAGGAAAAGCAGAGTCTGTTGTTACGATATTTTTCAAACTCAATCTGATTTTGCGGCACGATTCGACTCGATTTTTCTGTTTGATGTGCTCGAACACATTTCCGACGAAGACGGCTTCCTGAACGCCGTCCTTTTTCACCTCAAGCCGCAAGGCAAACTCATCATCAACGTGCCGGCCGGGCAATGGGCGTTCTCTTCGTACGACAAAGCGGCCGGCCACGTCCGCCGTTACACGATGTCTACTCTCAGGCAGAGCGCGGCGCGCAGCGGGCTGGTTCCCGTCACGTGGACCTACTGGGGCCTTCCTCTTGTGCCGGTGCTGCTGTTGCGGAAGCTGTGGCTGCTGGGCCAGCGCGACCAAAGCAAAATTATAAGCGCAGGATTCGACTCACGTTCATCGGCGGTAAATAAGCTCATGCACTTGATGTCGAAGATTGAGCCACTCCCACAGCGAATTCTCGGAACCTCGTTGATGGCAGTACTGCAACGCTGACGAGCGCGATTGGCTGGCCTATCCGGTAACTCCTTTAGAATCGCAACTTTTGCAGACCCTGGCAGATAAGTCCTTTGGAATCAAATCTTTCCGAAAAAAGGGGAAGGGGTGGAGTGCTTGCTTCTATGGACAGTCTCGGCTGCGGTGCACAATCCCTCTCTGGGAGCGGAATCGCGAAGGAGTGAGGAACGTCCCAGCAGTTCATATCCAGTAACAGCAGAACAAGTGTACCACACAATTACTCATCCGTCAAGAAAAACATATAGAAATATTGTTAGCACATCGAGATGTCCGGGGGAATTAGCAAGTGCTCTGTCCGCGGTTTAAGTTGGCAGTTCCTTGGGGAACTGCGTTGCTGGAGAGCGGGAAGCCCGCGGGGGGTGCGGGCTTCCCGCTCTCCACAGAACTTGTCGGCACCGGATGGCTGGCGGTGCCGTCAGCCTCGTAGCGGCCCACCTGGTGCGGCCCAAAGTACACCGTAGAGCGTCCGTCCAAATGTTCGCACACCAGCACCCGGCACTTGGCCAGCGTGCCGCGCCATGGGGTCTTTTCGATTTGCAGCGTGCGGTGCGCGATGTTCACGGTGTTGTCCTGGTTCACCGTGCGTTCCTGCGGCACGCTGAAAATACGCTCCAGATCGTAGCCGCTGCAGGGCACGAAAGCGCTTTCCGGCTGCGCCGCCGGCACGCGGAACTTGCGGTTGAACTCCGCGATGTACGCCTCGCGCAGAAAACGGTTGGCGGCTTCCAACGTAGGGATGCCGCGCAGCCGCAACTCCTGCGGCAGCCGTCCTTGCCAGGTGCCGAAATTGCGCTCGCTGCGCCCGCGTGCTTGCGGCGAGTACGCCGGAATCATTGCGATGTTCAGCTCGCGCAGCGCGCGGCCCACCTGCGTGAGCCGCTGGCGATCGACCATCTCCCCGGCCTGCGGCGTCAGCCAAAAGTGCCTGCCGCGATCGCTGTATAACGCGCAAAAACGGCCGTGTTGCTCGACGACTTCCCGCAGCGCGGCCAGCACCGTGCGCGTGGACTCTTCTTCCACCAACTGCGCGTAGTACACCTCACTGGTGGCGTCGTCCAACACCACTACCAGGTCGTACCAGCGCGCACCGCTGAACCACTGATGGCGGCTGCCGTCAATATGCAGCAGCATGCCGACCACAGGCTGCCGCGCGCGGCGCCGCCGGTGCGCACCGCGCTTATGCGCTTTCTCGACCAATCCGGCTCCTTGCAGCAAGCGCTTGATGCAGGTGTAGCTGTACGGGATGCCGTGCTCCTCGCGCAGCTTCTCGTGAAAATGCCGCACGCTGAAATCAAAATATTTTTCACGGTACAACTGCAGCGCCTGCTCGGCCACCGCCCACGGCATGCGCTTGGCGCTGGGCCGGCCGGTGCGCCCGTCCAGTAGCGCAGGAAATCCGTGCTGGCGATAACGCTGCAGCAGTCGCCGCACGTGCCGTGCACGGCGGTTCAGTATGCGCACCGCCTGCCAGA
>Ga0209166_10000128_pt1 | contig 97885 bp, 81 predicted proteins | sample Coa_R1_3_FD_187151 | JGI IMG/M metagenome (GOLD analysis project Ga0209166, IMG submission 187151) | Surface soil microbial communities from Centralia Pennsylvania, which are recovering from an underground coalmine fire - Coalmine... | ecosystem: Environmental > Terrestrial > Soil >...
CCGTTGTTCCTGAACATCCATCGTCTTCCACGCCATCCCGGTTGCACCCCAGCGCGTGCTCCGCACGCGCCGGGAGTGTAAAGGATGTCCCGGGACAATGTGTAAAGGATGTCATGGGACTGAACAGATTTTCGAAGGGTGGGCTTACGATGCCCCCGGGGCATAAGATATCTTGGACTAGTAAGCGGTGGTCCGTGAACACTTGTCAGGTTATTCGGATCGTGGTGGCGACTGATCGCTGGCCACTGATCAGTGAATACTGAACTAGCTCACTGCACATACAACTTGACAGTCTCGGTGGTGCCGTCGTAGACGGCTGCCGCCACATCCAGGCGTCCATTGTTATCAAAGTCCGCGGCGGCGACTCCGTAAGCCCGGTCCGGATAAGGATCGAAATTGTAGAGAGTTTGAAACGTACCATCTCCTTTGCCCACCAGAATGCCGGTGCCGCCGGCATTCAAGCCGGTAGCCACGTCCAGAATGCCGTCGCTGTTGAAGTCTCCGGCGACCAGCCCGTAGCTGCTGGTTTGATAAATCTGCATCGGCTGCAAGGTTCCGTCGCCATTCCCCAGAGCCACACCGGTCCCGGCTAGATCATAGCCAGCGGCGCGGGCCACGTCGAGTTTTCCGTCGCCATTGAAATCGCCCAGGATCACGGGGATCGGGAAATCCCCGTTTTGCCCCTCGGAATAAAGCGTAGCTGGCTGAAAGGTTCCGTCGCCGTTGCCCAACAAGATAGCAATCGTATCGTCGAGAGTCAGCACCGCCAGGTCGGCGAACCCATCACCATTCAGATCGCCGATCGCGACCGAATACGGCGACGAGCCTGCCGCATAAGTGATTGCAGGCTGGAATAGGCTGCCCGCCTTGCGAAGATAAATATGAACGTATCCGTTCGAGTCAGCTTCCACCAGATCGAGTAAGCCGTCACCATTCACATCTGCTGCGGCCAGCGAGAGCACAGAGAGGCGGCCCGGCAACACCTTTCGGGGCGTCGCAAAAAACCCACTTCCGTTATTTGCCAGCATGTAAATGCTATCGCTGACAACAACGATGTCCGGCTTGCCGCTGTTCAGGAAGACACCTGTAATCATCGAATGGACCGGCAAAGCGAAGGGTATGCGCTGAGGCGCCGCGAAATTTCCTCCACCGAGGCCCAGCGCGATGTCCACCTCGAAGGCCTGCTGCATAATCAAATCCGCGATTCCGTCTCCATTCAGGTCGAGCGCCAGCGGATCCGCATTGGTAGTCAGGCCAGTGTCGATGGTGTTCATCGTGATCGTCTGCTCCGGAGCCGATACTTGCAGGTAGGCGGAGTTGGAGGTGTGATTCTTTCCCGGATTCGCGACCGTGACGATCGCTGTGGAGGCGGTCGCGATATCTGAAGCCGGAATGCTGGCCGTGAGCAGAGTGTTGCTGAGGAAGGTGGTTTTCCTGGGAGCGCCATTCCAGAAGACGCGCGAGGCGCTGATGAACCCGTTACCGTTTACTTTTAGAGTGAAACCGCGCGAACCAGGTGTAACCGCGGAAGGAACAAGCGGCGTGTTCACCAGGGGGACCGGATAGGTTTGAGCGGAAAGAGTCGCCGCATGGGCGAGGATGAACAGGGCCGCGAGGGGTAGCATAGGCAGCTTCATACTTAGCTCCTTGAATAAAACAATTGACTTGCTCGAACGCCCCGAGGGAAGTGCCGAGGATGGTAGCGCGTCCTGCGCGAGGAAGCAACATCAGGCGTAAGCGTGTGTCAAAGCTCGTTAGAAATGTCCCGTCGTTAACTCGTTAGAAGGGTCCCGAGGCTGGCCGCACCCTTCGCGATTTTCGAAGGCTGGGCTTACGACGCCCGCGGCATAAGATATCTTCAGCCCGTGGCCGATAAGTCCTTTGACGGCGGAGTTCGGACCTTCATCTCCGCGCGTAATGTCTCATGGATCAGGAAACGATGGGCCGCACCCCTCATTTTTATTGCGTGAGGCTGAATACTACGCCGCAGCCGGTGGGAGGTTCGCAACTGAGGTCGCCGCCGAGATAGGTGGTTCCGTAGAGAGTGCCGTCGCTGGCCTGTACTACAGCGGCAAAAGGTGTATCGCCATCGGCACAATTGGTCTGGGAACAAAAGCTGTAAATGGTCTTCAACCTGCCGCTGGGCGTCATCTCGAAAATGTTGCCGCGGAGATTCATGCCGCCCGATTGCGTGGTTCCGTACAATCCGCCGTTTGCGCCTGCAATCAATCCGGCTGCGGGATTGGCACCGTCGGAGCAGTATGCTGCGACACAAAAGTTGTAGATCGTCTTCAGCGCTCCCGCCGTCGTCATCTGGAAGACCGTGCCATCGTTACGCAGGCCGCCATAAACGGTCGTCCCGTAGATGGCCCCATTTGAGGTTTGTAGCAGCACCGAAGTGGGGCCGGAGCCGTCGGTAAAGTCGAAGCTGTGTAAGGTCTGGAACTTCCCGGATGGAGTGATGGCGAAGACCGTCCCTGCGCCATGGGCGCCGCCGGCAGAGGTGGTTCCGTAGAGTGCGCCGTTGGAAGCCTGCATCAATCCGGCGAATGGAGCTGATCCGTCGGTGCAGTTGGTTAGCGCGCAAAAGCTGTGCAGCACCTTATATGTCCCGCCAGGACTGACCTGGTAAACGACGCCCTGGTTGTAAGCGCCGCCTTGCAGGGTTGTGCCGTAGAAATTTCCATTGCTGGCCTGCACCACTCCGGCGATGGGATAGGATCCGTCGGTGCAATTGAGTTGGGAGCAGAAGCTATAGAGCGTGGTCAATTGTCCTGTCGGCGTGACCTTGTAAATGGTGCCTTCGCCAAAGAGCGTACCACCCAAGCTGGTTGTGCCATAAAAATTGCCGTCTCTTCCCAATGTCAGCCCGGAGTACGGCAGGAGGCCATCGGCACAGTTGTCTTGAGCGCAGAAGGTATAGATGGTTGTGAGATTGCCTCCCGGCGTGAGTTCGAAGACAGTGCCACAGTCGAAGCCCTGGCCATTCGAACAACTGGTAGCAATATCGCCTCCGGTGACGGTAGTGCCGTAAAAATTTCCATTCGCACCCTGTACAAGAGAGACGTAGAAGGGGCTGTCTCCGTTGGCGCCATTGAACGTTGTGAGTGTGGTGTAGGTTTGCGCGTTCGCGACCAGAGCTGCGATGAAAAAGAAAGCAATAAGTGCGGCGGGAATTCTGGAGGAAGTGAGAGTTCGCATTGAGGCCTCTCTTGTGATTCTGCCGGGGAAAGGTACCCTGCCGAGCGAAGTGTGTCAATTGTGCAGAAAGTTGCAGGCAGTGGGACTGGGAGCGTCGCAATTTTCACCTCTTGCTCCGCTGAGACACCTTCGACGCCAGCGCAGTAGCTACTCGCATTATGCTACCGCCGACCGATCCTGCACTTAGATGTCGTTTTCGATGCTCTGCTGCCTAGCGGCGCTCCCGCAGCTTGTCGGCGACGCGGTTGGCTATCTGGTCCATCAGGTGGGAGATTACCATCGCGTCCGGCAAGGGATCGTGCGCGGTAAGGATGTCGGACGACCAAGGCTCCAGTTCGCCGGCCCGCATGATTCGGTACGCGATGGTGGCGCGGTTATCGTCGGCAGAATCGGCGCGAGGATCGTCGCGAGCACTCCCGATCTCGACGGGGCGGGGCCGCGACGAGCCGGCGTCCGATGTGCCGGAATCGATTATTTCAAGCACGTTGGTGTGCAGGATGAACTGGCAGTTGTTGTCGCGCACGGCTGGATCGGTTTCGCTATTCGATTCCAGCAGTACGGTGCCGATGCGCGCAGCTTTTCCCTTGGTTACGTCCTTGCCCTTGTTGATTCGCTCGAACATCTTCATGAGTTGGTTGCGCTGCCATGTCGTGTCCAGGGCACTATGCGAGCTGTTCTGCAGAGTGGAGACGCAGAGGCGAATGGGTTCCGGCCGGTTCTGGGCATTGGCCAGGTACGCTAATAAGAGGAAGGACAACAGAGCGGACAGTCGTCGCATCGAGGCTCACCCTTGGCCGGAGGAACGGAACAGCAACGAAGATACACACCTGCGGCCGTCGAAGCAAAACTGAGAGTGCTCCTGTTGGCTGGGCTCTGGCGAAGTTCCTTTGAGGAAAAAACTAATGCCCGGGTCTGGGGGTGAGCACCGAGACCCGGGCTGGCTGTTCCTGTGCGAGTGCGAACGGAGAGGGGAGATCCGGCGAATTGGCCAGTGGCCACAGGAGCCGGAGAGCGGATCACTCACCCTCGCGTAAGTCGCGCCAGCCTGGTTGGGCGGCGCGGTTCGCGTAAAGGAACAGCAATCCTTCGCAACCTATTCCGCTTACTTCTTCTGCGCGTCGCGAATATAGGCGATGACCATCTTCACATGGTCTGGGGGCATGCCCTTGTTGGCGAACGCGTGCATGGCTTTCTTGTCTTTGCCGCCGTTGGCAATCGCGTCCGTCAGGTCGGCATCGGAAGCCTTCTTGGCATCGTCGGAAACCAGGCTGGGGATCTTGGCGGCGGGCTTGCCCGCGAGGTCCGCGCCGTGGCAGGCGGCGCACTTGGTCTTGTAAATAGTTGCGCCATCATCGGCGGCCCAGGAAAGGTTTGGCACGATCAGGAATAAGGTCACCGCGATCATCACGATCAGGATCACGAGCTTCGTGGTTTTCATGACTGCATTTCCTTTCACCGCTTGTGTCTGGCCAGTCGGTCCACTGAAGCAGAGCAATTGGCAGACCGGCTTGTCAGACTGGAATAAAAATTTATTAACCCTGTTTTAGTTTCTACGCGAGCGCTCAAATGATCAGTGATTCCAATCACATTCGCTGGTGATCGAGGGCGCCTTCCAACTCACTGAAATAGTGGCAGATCGCGTCAAAACACTCGCGATTGGCGTAATATGCCGCACGTGTTGAGAATTTGAACACTCACTTTGTTCCCCGCTTCGGTACAAGCCTCTGAAAACAAAAGCTCCGTAGCATTGTGCGGCCAATGGTCTTTGGCAGCGGGCTTGCCTTTCTAATATTGCAACCTGCGCCCGAGGTGTTCGTCGTGGAACCCATGCTGATGGCGATCGGACTGAACCACCGCACCGCCCCGCTGTCCATGCGAGAGCGGTTTTGGATCAGCGAGAACCGGCGCTACGAAGCTTTGCGGCAGTTGAAACGGGCCGAGGGCATCGAAGAAGTTCTGGTCCTTTCCACCTGCTGCCGGACTGAATTCCTGTTATGGGCCAGTGAACCGACCCTGGCCGCAAACTCGCTGGTTCACTATCTGAGCGCCCAGCATGGCCTGAAGTTGAGTGAGTGGGAACATTTCTACCGCCTACTGGACGACGCTGCCATCGCATATTTCTTCCGGGTTACCTGCGGGCTGGTTTCCCCGCGATTGTGCGAAGCCGAAGTGGCTGGGCATGTGAAGGAAGCATGGGAGCAGGCACGGGGCGTTGGAGCCAGTGGCGAGCGCCTGAACGCGGTGGTGGAGAAAGCGCTCAGCATCTCCGACCGAGTGCGGCATGCGAGCCTGAGCGGACAACCGGCAACCACGGTGCCGATCGCCGTGCTCCATCTTGCACAGGGAATCTTTGGATCGATTCAGGGCCGCAATGTCCTGCTGCTCGGAACCGGCCAGATGAACGAGCTAGCTGCGCGCGCCATGATCGAGAGTGGGGCAGCTGCGGTGGTGGTGGTCGATCAATCCGCATCTCGCGCAGAGGAATTGGCCCAGAAACTTGGCGGCACGGCGGCGACCATCGCGGAACGCTGGCGCTGCCTGAAGCAGGCCGACATTGTGATCAGCGCCACCGGATCTCCGCATATCGTGCTGACGCGCGAGGAAGCGGAGCGAATCGCGGAAGAGCGCAATCGCGTCGCGCTGCTGATCATGGATCTGGGCGTGCCTCGCGACGTTGACCCGGATGTGCGCCGCGTAGATGGAGTGATTCTCTACGATCTCGATGGCCTGGAACGGCTGGTGGAAAGCGAGTCCGGAGATCGCACCGCCGCCATCGCGGAAGCAGAAACCATTGTGGCCAAAGAGGCGCAAGCTTTTCGTGGCACGCTGCGGGCCGACAGCGCAGTTCCAACTGTGCTCGCGCTGCGCCACCGCTTAGACGAAATTTGCCGGCAAGAACTGCAGTCTTTCCTCGAGGAACGCGGACCTTTTACCAGGGAACAGGATCAGTCGCTACACGCAATCACGAATCAAGTTATCCAGAGGATTGCCAGTTTCCTGGCGCGCGAACTCAAAGAGCTGCCAGAAAAGGACGAGCAGGAAAAGATGACCGCCGCGGTCACGCGCCTGTTCCACCTGGAATCGCCACAAACGGCGCTTGCCGGCACCAGATTGGGGAGAGAGGAAAATGAGCGAAGCAAAGAGCACCAAATCGCAATCAACTACTAGCGTCGCAGGTAAGGGCATCGCATGGACGAGCGCGCAGGCCTATCTGTTGGCGGCATTCTGCCTGCTGTTGGGAGTCGCCCTGGGATATTTATTCCGGGGATCTGCGTCGCCCGCTACCTCGGCAGCCGCCGCCAGCGCAATGCAGCCGGGAGCCGCCCAGCAGGGTCAGCAGCCGTCCGCCGAAGCCCAGGCCATGGTGGAACAGTCGGCAGCGCCGCTGCTCGATGCGGTCAAGAAGAATCCCAGCGACTTCGACTCGCTGGTGAAACTGGGGGACGTGTTCTATGACGGCCAGCAGTTCGCAAACGCCATTCAGTATTACGAGCGGGCGCTGGCACTCCAGCCGGAGAATGTCGACGTTCGCACCGATATGGGCACGGCTTACTGGTACAGCGGCAACGCCGACAAGGCGCTGGCAGAGTTGCAGATGTCACTGAAATACAAGCCGGGACATCCCCAGACGCTGTTCAATCTTGGCTGGGTGCGATGGCAGGGCAAGGCCGATCCCAAGGGCGCCGTCGAGGCCTGGCAGCAATTATTGAAGACGAATCCCGATTATCCGCAAAAAGAGCAGGTCGAAAAGTACATCGCCAAGGCGAAGGAGCACGCGTCGAGGGGATAGATGCGCCCGCGCGCATCGCAGAGGCGCTCATCTCATAACCCTTCATAACGTTCCTAAAGGCCCCGGGGGCTTCCTGAGAGGAAGCCCCTATGCTTCAAGACCGCAAGTTAGCAGGCGTGACTGCGCGCACAGACAAAGCAAAATTTGAGCGGCTAGCCTGATTAGAAGGCAGGAGGCATTCATGAAGCGCCCCGCTTTGTCAGCTAATTTTTCCGCTCACTTGCTGAGTCTGATTTCCACTGTTCTGATTGGCGGTTGCGCGCTTGTGTCCAGCGGTTGCGGCGCCAACCCTTCGTCGAGCACGCCGAAGCTCGCGGGAAGTACCAACCTGGCGGTGATGCTGTCAAGCACAGCCAATGACCAGCTTTCCCAGTTCAATCTGGAATTCGAAACTCTCACCTTAACCAACCAGTCCGGGGCGTCTGTGAACCTGCTGATGAACCAGCAACCCGCCGAGTTCATGCATGTAAATGGCGGCACCGAACCACTCACTGCCGTGACCATTCCGCAAGATATTTATGTTTCTGCGAAGGCCACCATCGGAGGCGCAAGCTTCACTTGCGTGACGATCTTGCCGCCGGGATCAGTTGCCCCAGGTAATCTGGACACGAGCACCTATGCTTACGGCTACACACCGGATTCCGACGTGACGGTAAATTTGCCTTCACCGATTACGATCACCGGCGACAGTATGGTCCTGGTTCTCGACCTGCAGGTCTCGAACTCGGCGAGTTACCCCGGCGGCTGCTACCCGGTTGGGACGGAGCCATATTCCATTACTCCCACCTTCAATTTGATGGCAGCCACGTTTTCATCTCAGCCATCGAATCCGACAAATGGCAAGGTGACGCAGCTTGAGGGTCAGATTACAGCCATCAGCGCAACCGACAACAGTCTGACGGTGTCATTACCTGAGCCGAATCCGGAGAACACAAGAACCCTCGCCGTCAGTGCGAACGAGAGCACCATCTATCAGGGAATTAATGGTTTCTCGGCGCTAGCGGTGGGAGCATTCGTGGACATGGACGGCACCATTCAGAAAGATGCTTCGCTCCAGGCTACGCGCATCGCCGTAGAAGATCCGTCGGCAGTGGACGTCTTGATCGGCCCGGTAATGCACGTCGCGCCAGACCAGCCGACCGTCAATGAGCCCTCCGCCGTATTCTTTAGCCGTTTGTCAGCAGGAAAAGATCCCATACCGTTATCCTGGCCTTACAGTATCTCCGGTGCCCTGTTCCAAGTCTCCCAGCAGATCAGTTTGCAGGGATTACCCTTCGTGCCGGTCTTCAACGCCTCCAGTATGGTAGCCGGCCAGAACGTGTACGTTACCTCCCAGGACCTGAGCTACATCGGTGGTGTGTACACACCTGCGACCACAATCACCCTGATGCCGCAGACCATCAACGGCACGGTTGCGGGATCTTCCCGAAGCGGCGACTTTACTGAGTACACGGTCTCGCTTGCGGCTTATGACCTGTTTCCCACCCTGGCCGTGCAGCAGGGACAGACTACGTTGCTCAGCAATCCGGGTGAGGTGCAAGTCTACGTTAACAACAGTACGAACTTGCTGAACATACAGCCACTTGCGGCAGGCAGCACGCTGCGCTTTTACGGGTTAGTCTTTAACGACAACGGCACGCTACGCATGGCTTGCGCGCAGGTCAGTGATGGAGTCGCGTTCTCCACGCAATCGAGTCATGTGAGAGGCCGACAGAGTGGACAAGTTCAGATCACACGCCGAGCTGGCGCCGGCCGGATGCAGCAAGTGAATACACTTAATAAGTCCCGGTAAGACGAGGTGCTTCTCGAGGGAAGCCCTGATTTTTGTGGTCTTGTGGCAAATCCGATTTCCACGGATCACTCTCAGCCCAGAATTGCGGGCTGGCGCTGGGTTTCTTCGGCGGAATATGCGCTGGCGAAGTTGCAATGATTTAGCAGCGCGGCAAATTGCGAATTAGAACGCAGCGGGTTCCACTTGTGATCCAGCAGGAAGGTCATGTGCACGTCGCGTTCTTCAAACGCCTGTTGTAAATAATCGAGAGCCTTTTCGTGTTGCCGCAGTCCCGCGAACACTAGGGCAAAATTGTACGGGGGCACGTAACGTTTGGACTTCTGCTGCTCCAGTTGCGAGACCCTGGCCTCCGCTTTCGCCGGCTCTGCTGAGATCGCATAGATGTAGCCTGCCAGCGACAGCGCCTCCGAATTGCCGCCCGAGAACTCCCACGCCTTCTCGCACGCAGCCAGCGCCTCCGAGTAATTCCCGAGCTGTTCGTGCGATTTGGCCAGACAGATGTGCGCCACCCAGAATCGCGGTTCCATCTCGAGTGTGGACTGCAACTGACGAATGGATTCTTGCACTCTTCCGGCGTGATAGAGAAATTCTCCCTGCAACGTATTAGTAATCAGCGAGAACGGATCGAGCAGGCGAGCCTGTTGAATGGCAACCAGCGCCTCTGCGTGCCGGCCGGTGTTGGAAAGAATGTGTGCAAGATAGAGGTGCGCCAGCGCATAGTTCGGATTCAAGTTTATGGATTTGCGCGCCGCCGCTTCGGCGCCGGCGAAATCCCATTCAAACCAGAACTTGATGGCCGCGTCGGAGCAGTGCGCCTCGGCCGAATCCGGATCCAACTCGAGGGCTCGCTGAAGGGCAATTCTGGCTTCCGGAAACGCATCGCGCGCGCGAACGTCGCTCGTAATCGGCAGCCGGATGAGGGAGTCAGCGACCCCCGCGTAAGCCGACGCATATTTCGGGTCGATCTCGACGGCTTTGCGGAAATAGGCGATCGCTTTCTGTAACTCAGGATAGGTGACCTTCGCGTGGTGAAAACGTGCCCGCAGATACAGGTCGTATGCCTCGGGATTCTCGCGGCGCGGAAGCCTGAGGTGCGATGTCTCTTCCCCAGTCAGTTTGAGCCGCACCTGGGCAGCGATGGCCGCGCCCACTTCGCCGTGAATGTCGAGCAGGCTGCGGGGCGGGCGATCGAAGTTGTCCGCCCAAAGATGGATCTGGTCCTGTACCCGGATCAGCTGCGCCGTGACCCGCACGCGATCCGGTTCCCGCCTTACGCTGCCCTCCAGTACGTAGTCGACACCCAGCTCTTCTCCGATCTGGCGAACGGATTTATGGGTGGCCTTGTAGGCCATTGAAGAGGTGCGCGCGATGACGCCCAGGCGGTGAGGCGCCATCTGGCCCAGCCGCATGATGGTTTCTTCCGTCAGCCCGTCGCTGAAATATTCCTGCGCGGGATCCCCGCTTAGGTTCTCAAAGGGAAGCACGGCCAGCATGGCGGCGGGCCTTTCCACTGCCGGCGATGGAACTGCCTTTACGCCGTCAGGCACTATCTTGAAGCGGTAGCCCTTGCCCGGAACGGTTTCAATGTATTGCGGCTGGCCGAGGCCTTCGCCGAGCGCACGCCGGATTTTGCGGACGGCCGTGTTAATGCTGTTATCGGTATCGAAGAAAACGCCTTTGCCCCAGAGGCGCTCGATAATCTCTTCGCGTCCCACCAGCCTGCCGCCTTCCCGGACGAGAAGGATGAGCAGGTCCATCGGGATTCGTTCCAGGCGCAGGGATTCGCCGGCGCGCGTCAGTTCGTACCGCGCGATGTCCAGGGTGAATTGTCCGAACTGGAATCTATCCGGTGGCATGGTCAACCCGCCGAGCACAGAGTTCGCACATTTTACAACCTTCGCCGCCGGAATGATCAGCCTTCCTACAGACAATCTACAGACGCCCTCCATTGTCTGGGGCTGAGGAATGCGGCAACATCACGGCCTGATCGGGCATGAGCAAGGCGGCTCGATTCCCAACTCAATTTCCCAGGAGAGCGTCCATGAAAAAACTTGCAACATTTCTGTCTTTTGCCGGATTTGTGCTGCTGGGGCTGGCTGCATCCGCCCTGGCGCAGAGCACCAGCCAGCCGCTGCAGTTCTCCCTGGTCGGCGTTACGAAGAATCAGACGCTGCGCCTGAGTGCCATTGGGGGTGACGGTGGCTGCCTGGCCACACTCAGCTTCATGGATTCGACCGGCACCGCGGTGGGACGCAGTGCGCAATTGAATCTGCAGCCGGGGCAGGCCACGTGGCTCGATCTGCCGGGGAGCCTGGTAGCTACTCGGCTCGGCCAGCGGGCCGAGATTCAGCCGCTGGTCACGCCGATACCGGGCACAGTCGCCGACTGCATCGCCGGCGCCGAAGTTTTCGACAACCTCACCACCTGGGATCGTGTTTACCGCCCGCCCAACCCTAACTTTAGGCCGCCCAACCCGAATCGGCTTCCCGCGGTGGGCGTCGGCCCGGTACAGACGCTTCGCCTGAAAGCGTTGGCAGCGGGCGATGTGTGCGTGGCCACGCTCAGCTTTACCGACTCTAGTGGAAACGCGATCGGCTCGCCGATGGATATTTCGCTGAGTCCCGGGCAGGGGACGTGGCTCGACCTCAACGGCGGCACGTTCGCGGGCCGCACGGAGGTTGCTCCTGTGACGAATCCGATCAGCGGAACTTGCGTGTTCTCCGCCGACCTGTTCGAGCAGGTTACCGGCAGCACGCTGGTGACGGTGGAAAAGGGCCCCGGGCCGGTTGGCTTTTAGCAGGAGCGCAATCAAGGCTGCTGTTGCTTGGAGTGGGGCAGGCCAGGGTCGCTCTGGGGGAAGTCAGAATTTCCGAGAGGAGGAAACATGTCAGATCAGAGAGAGTTCGTTCCGTTCAACATCGAGTCGGCATGCGAAAAAATGCAGCGAGGGCTGGCCGCCTGCCTGGTGTTCCTCGTGCTGGCGTATTTGCCGGCCCATGCGGATCACATCCACCACCTCTGGTACAACAATTCGAATTGGCAGAACGACGACCTAACCGCGCTGACTGGCGGCGGTATAGCGACGCCATTCGGCGCAATCGCGGCGTTCCGCACAACGCCCAACAACCAGTTGCACGTCTACTACGTCGATGCCAGCGCTAACCACGTGCATCAACTCTATTTCAACGGCACCAACTGGAGCGACTCCGATCTCACATCCTTCACCGGCGGCCCACAGGCCAATCCCTATGGAATCTCCGGCTTCGCCGTGGGAAACCTGCAATACGTGTTCTACGTGAGTTTGGATTTACACGTTCATGAGCTCAACTACAACAATGCGAACTGGAGCGATCAGGACCTCACGGCGACGGTCGGCGGAAATTTAGCGACCCCCGTGCTGGTGGCTTTTGTCACGCCGCCAAACGGCCAATTTCACGTTTACTACCAGGACGCATCTACCCTGCATGAGTACCAGTTGTACTTCAACGGTACCGCCTGGACTTACCAGGACCTCACGTCTGTAATCGGCGGCGCTTACTGCTATGCCGACTGGATCGCCGGCTTTGCGGTCGGAAATCAGCAGCACCTTTTCTGCGCAGGATACGGCAGATACACGGGGAATCTGGATTTACTCCACATCCATTACAACAACTCAAGCTGGGTCTATGAAGACGTAACCTTCCAGTCGGGCGGGTCTGATATTCCGATGTACCTTGGGGCTGGGGTGGCCGCGTTCAAGGTTCCGGGCGTGAACGAGTTGGACGTTTGGAGTGTCACCGACAACACTCACTTTAACCGCTACCAACACCTGGTGAATCCTGCGCAGTGGATCGATTCCGATTTAACAAACAGCATTGGAGTGCCAACGGACGCTCAATATGGGGGCATCACGGCGTTCGTGACCACGCCCAACAACCAGTACCACGTCTACTACGCCCCCGGCAGCGAGGTTTACCAGATCTTTTACAACGGCCAGACCTGGTTCATCCAGGATCTGACCGGCGGGGCGGGCAACGCGGATCCCACTAGCGGGATGGCGGGCTTTGCCATCGGCAATTTGCAGCATGTGTTCTACATGTCCAACAACTAGGTAAAAAAATCTGCGGGAGGAAACCATGTTCAGCCAATTCACGAATCGAGTCTCTGCCACTATCAAATATCTGCGATCCAGGGCAATCGTAGGAGCCGGCGCTCTGGCCTTCATCGCAGTCTGCATGATTGCCGCCCAGTCTCCAGTGGGCGCTACCAGCACGCTCAGCCAGATCAAAGGCTTTGGAACCCCGGGGTACATTTCAAAATTCCTAGACAACTACACGATTGTCGCCAGTGGGATTTTTGAAAACCAGGGCAATGTCGGCATCGGAACAACCAATCCGACCGCCAAGCTGGATGTAGTCGGCGGTATTCGCATCGACGGACAGGGTAGCGGTCTGACCTTCGCCGACGGCTCTTCTGTCTATAACCGCGCTGACCTGATCGGTCCACAAGGACCGATGGGCCCGCAGGGTCTACAAGGACCCGCAGGACCGCAGGACCGCAGGGACCCATCGGTCCGGGTGGACCTCCGGGTCCAGCAGGACCGGCAGGGCCGAGCGGCACCAGCCATGCCTGGATCGATCGATTGACTTTGGTCGCCCTGGGCAAGAGTGACACGACGGTTGCTCAAGTAATCGTTCCGGCCGGTACGTACGTAATATTCGGGAAGGTGGGGGTCGAGAACACAGACACCAGTGCAGGGTCAACAGTTACTTGCCAGTTGAGCACGGGGGACCAAACAGCGGTCCTGTTGGACAACGCAAATGATGTTGTCTACCGGGGCTCGATTTCAGTCCAAGATACAGCCACATTCGCAGCAACATCTGCCATAGGAATGACGTGCAGGTTAGATAATGTCGGTAATGCCCAAAACGCAGTCCTGACAGCGATTGCAATCGACCAACTCAACTAGGATTTCAACGTACGCAATACGCTCTGAGATTGAGGCGGTAGTGGCAACTCAAGCGGATTGATGGGCAGCCCAAAGTCTCTGCGGGTATAGTCGCCAATCTCGGAAGACAACTTTTGCGGGAGGAAACCATGTTCAGCCAATTTAAAACTCGGATTCTAGCCACGTTAAAGCAGATGGAATCGAGAATCATGACTTCTCAAATGAAGCCAAGGATCTTCTTGCTGTTGGGATTGCTGTGCGCATTTCCGGCGAGTGCATGGTCCGCAAACCTGCTCCTGAATGGCGGTTTCAACAAACCCGCCCAGGGAGTTCCTCCGGGCACGATCGTTTCCTATAGCAACTACTGCTCTGCCGGAAACTCAGCCGCCGCGGATTGGACGATTTTCGTGAATTCCTGCTCGACCGGCTATGACGATATCTCCACCGTGTTGGTTCCATCTACCTTGCCGGGGAGCACCGGGTACATGATGCACGTCACCACTGACGGAAATGCCAATGGGATTGTGCAGACATCCGGCTTCAACGAAACGAGCACGGTTACGTCGATCTGGATCTACATCAACAGCGGCTGCGTGACCGTCGGAACCGGCAACGGCGGCGATACCGGGACCGACGATACCTTCTGCGTGGCGGGGAAATGGTTCCACATGACGAACGTCCCCAATGGCGTGAGCCCCGCCAACGAGATCATCGTGTACTCCGGAACGCAGGTCGGGGGCGGCAACGGAGCGGATTTCTACGTGAAGAACGCCGCGGTCAGCGCGGCGCCGTGAATCGCGTTTGACGGGCTGGAACTTGGAACTTGGGGGAGGAAAAGTTCCAGCCCGGAAGCGCGGTGGCTATGATCTCAAGGCTGCCTTTGATTTGAGGGGGCGCCGTCGACGCTGGCGAATGGAAGAAGATTTTTACTGAGTGGAAGAGTTTTCACTCGGAACGGAATCTGCGGTATCTTCGTCACCCGCGCCGACCAGTTCGAACTTCTTTAACTTGTAGCGCAGGGCGTCACGGCTGATGTCGAGCAGGCGCGCGGCGTGGGTCTGATTGCCGTTCGCCTGGCGCATGGCGAGCTCCACCATGGCGCGTTCGATTTCTTCGAGAGACGTGCCTTCTTCCGGAATATACAGCCGAGGCAGCACGCGGCCATTGGCGAGCTGTTTGCCTCCTCCGTCACCGCCCGATGCGCTGCTGGCCTCGAAGGCGGTTAGTCCGCTGCGAGCCGCTTCGCCCACAGCAAACGGCATGTACATGGGACGCAATACCGGCTCATCTTCGAGGATCATCGCGCGCTCGATTGAGTTTTTCAGCTCGCGCACATTCCCCGGCCAGGTGTGAGCCAGCAGCAGTCGGCGCGTCTCAGGAGTGATACCGCGCACCGACTTCTTGAATTTCCGGTTATACCAGTCGATAAAGAAATCCACGAGCGGAAGAATGTCTTCAGTGCGCTCGCGCAGCGGAGGAATGAAAATCGCAATAATTGCCAGGCGGTAGTAAAGATCCTGGCGGAAGTTGCCCTCGCGCACCGCCTTCTCCAGATCGCGGTTTGAGGCGGCGATCACGCGCACATCCACCTGCATATCGCGCACGCCGCCGATCCGGCGAATGACTTGGTCTTCTAACACGCGCAGCAATTTGGCCTGCAGCAGCGGCGAGAGTTCGCCAATTTCGTCCAGAAACAGCGTGCCCCCGTTCGCCGTCTCGAACAGGCCCTTCTTCATCGCCTTGGCATCGGTGAAGGCCCCTTTTTCATGGCCGAAGAGTTCGGCCTCCATCAGGGTTTCGGGGATGGCCGAGCAGTTGATGGCCACAAACGCACCGTTCTGCCGCGAACTTTCGTAGTGAATGGTCTTGGCGATCAGGTCTTTGCCGGTGCCGCTCTCGCCCTGAATAAGGATGGTCGTAGCCTCGCTGGCCGCAACCTTTTCGACAAAACTCATGAGCTCGGTGGTCTTCGGCGAGACGGCGACCACTTCGTGATAGCCGGTGTGGCGGCGGACCTCTCCGCGCAGCGATTGCACTTCAGTGCGCAGGCGGTTGGCTTCAAGCGCATTCTGAATAGTGATGCGTAACTCTTCGAAATCAAGAGGCTTACCGATGAAGTCATAGGCACCGAGTTTGAGCGCGCTCTTGACGTCGTCCAGTTGCGGATCGGCCGTAATCATGATGACCGGCGGCGCGTCGGGACCCTTTTTGATCTGCTCCAGCACCTGGATGCCGCTGATATCGGGCATGCGGACGTCGAGCAGAACCAGGTCGGGAGACTCGTGCTGGGCCAAGCGCAGGCCGGGATCTCCGGCGGCGGCCTCGACCACCTGATATCCCCATTCTTCGCACTTCTGGCGCAGCGACCAGCGCACCAGGCGCTCGTCGTCGACCACCAGAATCTTCTCCGCTGGCATGCAGTTTTAGCTTACTACGGATGGGAGGGCGAGGGCACGCCAGGCATGCGGAGCGAAGCATCGGGACCCGACGAATTGGTTACGTTGTCGTAAAATGCCGTTGGGGGGGTGCGCATGAAGCGTGCGTTCAGGATTACTCTGGCCGTTGTAATTGTTCTGATTGTTGTGGTCGCTGTTGCCGCTTGGAAAGTGCTGGGACCGCGAGCCTTTCTTGGACCGCGGGCAAGACCGCTAAACTCTCGCACATTCGAAGTTACGCCGGCACGCCTGGAACGCGGAAAATATCTGGCGAATTCCATCGGCTGCCTGTACTGTCACTCGCCGCATGATTGGAGTCAGCGGGAAGATCCGATTCTTCCGGGAATGGCAGGCGCCGGGCAGCAACTGCCGTATACCGATCTGCCCGGGAAAGTCTTCGCGCCCAACCTGACGCCCGATAAAGAAACCGGCGCTGGCAACTGGACCGACGACATGCTGGCGCGCGGCATTCGCGAGGGCATTGGCAACGACGGGCGCGCGCTGTTCGGCATCATGCCCTTTGCGCATTACCGCAACATGCCGGATGAGGACTTGGCGTCGATTATCGTGTACCTGCGATCCCTTCCGCCGGTGAGGAATGCTGTTCCCAAGACGGAGATTATTTTTCCGGTGAAGTACATCATGCGGAATGATCCGCAACCGATTACCGCTCCAGTACCGGCTCCTGACATCTCCGATCCGGTAAAGCGCGGCCGGTTTCTGGTAAATCTGATTGGCTGCGCCGACTGCCATACGCCGGTAGACAATCACCACGTCCCGATCCCAGGCCTGGATTTTTCAGGCGGGCAGGTTCTCCGCGCACCTTGGGGAACTGTTGCCAGCGCGAACCTGACGCCTGCCGCGTCCGGAATTTCGTACTACGACCAGGCGCTGTTCATCGAAGCCATGCGCAGCGGTGTGGTGCGAGCGCGCGAGTTGAACAAAACCATGCCCTGGTCCGTGCTGCGTGACATGACGGACGAGGATCTCGCGGGCATTTTTGCTTACTTGAAAACCCTGAAGCCAATCGGCCATCGCGTGGACAATAAGGAACCGCCGACGCTATGCCCGCTGGATGGCGCGCTGCATGGGGCAGGGAATCAGAACCGAAAAGAATGAGGGATCGAAATTCGAATCTTCTGCACCTTCATTGACTTGATGCAGGTCAGCCCATAAGATTCCGGGACTCCATGATCGGCCAAACCATCTCGCACTACCGCATCGTCGAGAAACTGGGCGGTGGTGGCATGGGAGTAGTCTACAAGGCTGAGGACACACGGCTGCACCGCTTCGTCGCTCTGAAGTTCCTGCCAGACGAGGTGGCACGCGATGAGAACGCCCTGAGCCGCTTTCAGCGCGAGGCGCAAGCGGCTTCGGCGCTCAATCATCCCAACATCTGCACGATTTACGACATTGGCGAGGAGAACGGCCAGGCGTTCATCGCCATGGAGTATCTCGAAGGCATGACGCTGAAACACCGCATCGGGGGCCGCCCGCTGGATCTGGAAATCCTGTTACCCCTCGCGACTGAAGTGGCCGATGCGCTCGACGCCGCTCACGCCAAGGGCATCGTGCATCGCGACATAAAGCCGGCCAACGTTTTTGTAACCGAGCGCGGGCACGCCAAGATCCTCGACTTCGGGTTGGCAAAGGTCGCGGCCACCGGCAGAACTTTGAGCCAGACGGCATCCGATAACACCCAGACCCGCACCGTGAGCGAACAGCAGTTGACCAGTCCCGGGGCTGCACTCGGCACGGTGTGTTACATGTCGCCGGAGCAGGTGCGGGCGAAAGAGTTGGATGCGCGCTCCGATTTGTTCTCGTTTGGAGCGGTGCTGTATGAGATGGCAACCGGAGTGTTGCCGTTTCAGGGAGAGAGCTCGGGCGTCATCTTTAAGGCGATCCTGGATTCGACTCCACCGCCGGCGATGCGGTTTAATCCGTCGCTGCCGCCAAAGCTGGAAGACATCATTAATAAAGCCCTGGAGAAAGATCGCAACCTGCGCTACCAGAGCGCGGCGGAGATGCGCGCCGACCTGCAACGCTTGAAGCGGGACACCGACTCCGGCCACTCCGGCGTGACCTCAGCCTCACGTTCTGAGATTTACCCTGGAGATCATCCGTCAAGCGTCGCCGTTGCCGCCCGCCCGAAACGTGCCACATGGAAATTATGGGGAATTGGGGCTGCCGTTGTAGTGGTCGCGGCCGTTGTTCTGTACTACTTCCAATCCCGTCCCCTGCCGTTGCCCAGGGTTTCCGGCTACGTTCCGGTGACGCACGACGGAAATCCCAAGTTTCTGGTCGGAACCGATGGCTCGCGAATCTATCTTGCCGAATTTGCGCCCGAAGGGCCGGTCATGGCGCAGGTGGCCGCAAACGGCGGCGACGTGGCACGTGTTCCGCTCCCCACTCCCACCATGGCCCCGCTGTCTGTCTCTCCCGACGGCTCAACTCTACTCGTCGCTGACGAGGTCGGGCAGACGGCATTCCATGGTCCGCTCTGGTCCGTGCCTGTGCTGGGCGGCTCTGCCCGGAAGTTGGGCGACATCGACACGCACGCGGCTGCATTTTCACCGGACGGTCAGATGATCGTCTATTGTTCCGGCAACGAACTGTTCGTCTCGAAAAGCGATGGCAGTGAATCTCGCAAAATCGTCTCGCTGCCTGACGGCGTATTTGATCCAGTGTGGTCGCCCGATGCGAAGTCGATTCGCTTCCGGCTCGGCGGAGGGTCCAACTCATTGGGATCCCTATGGGAGGTCGGGGCTGATGGAACGAATCCGCATGCCTTATTGCCCGGCTGGCACAGCCCCCCTTCCGAATGCTGCGGCCGGTGGAGTCCAGACGCGAATTACTTTGTATTTCAGTCCGGCTTGAACATATGGTCGCGGGCGGAAAAAAAGAACTGGTTCGGAAAGACCATTTCCCAGCCAGTCCAACTGACGTCGGGCCCGTTAGGGTATTTCGCCCCGCTGTTGAGTAAGGATGGAAAAAAACTCTTCGTCGTCGGCGCGCTGCAGCACGGCGAACTTACGCGCTACGACGTGAAGTCCGGACAATTTTCTCCGTTCCTCTCCGGGCTTTCCGCCGATAGCGTCAGATTTTCCAGAGACGGTCAGTGGGTCGCTTACTCCACCTACCCCGGGGCGAGTCTCTGGAAAAGTAAGCCGGACGGCAGCCAGCGCATTCAGCTCAGTTACCCGCCCCTGCAAACGCTGCTGCCAAGTTGGTCTCCCGACGGCAAGCAGATCGTGTTCTACGGATTTTTGCCCGGGCAGAATGCGAAGATGTTTATGGTCTCCGCCGACGGCGGAACTCCCCGTGAACTGATCGCCGACGATCCCGAAATGAAATACGACGCCGATTGGTCTGCCGACGGAACCCGAATCGTTTTCGGCAACGGACCCGGGAATCTCAACAGCAGCATCCGTATCCTCGAGCTGAAAACGAATCAGCTTTCGAGCTTGCCTGATTCCACCGGACTCTACTCTCCACGCTGGTCGCCGAACCGACGCTATATCGCCGCTATGAATTCTGATTCGCGCGTCCTGATGCTGTACGACTTTCAGACTCAGAAATGGCAGGAGCTCGCGCGTGTCTCGATGGGTTTCCCGAACTGGTCAAAGAATTCAGATTACGTGTACTTCCTGCACGAAGAAGATCAGCCCTCTGTGATGCGGGTCCATCTCACGGACCACAAGGTCGAGCGCGTTGCCGATCTGAAGAATTTCCGCCAAGCTGGTTTTTTCAACGTCTGGCTTGGTATGGCACCCGACGATTCGCCGCTGCTTCTGCGCGACACCGGCACCCAGGACGTGTACGCTTTGAACTTTGAAGAGCCGTAAAACCAGCCAAAAACGGCTTTCTTCCTGTAGTTGGCGGTTTTCTCTCAACCGGCTTGCTGGCGCGCAGCATCACACTCACGCTGTTTCTTAAACTTTTTGTGAGGGCCCCTTGAGCCGTAAACTTTCCGTCATCGCGATGCTTTTTACAATCGCTTCCTTGCTGATCGCCGCAGGCTGTGGCGCCACCTCTAAAACCACCACCACCACCAACCCAAGTCCGTCGCCGCTCCCGTCCCCAAGTCCGTCTCCGAGTCCGTCCCCCAGCCCCGCCCCTTCCACCGCTCCCGACAACTTTTACGCCATGATGTATGAAGTGATTGTGCGGAACCCGATCCCATGGAAGCCGATCATTGTCGACACCACTGCCAACAACGGAGAAGGCAGCATGGAAGCAATCTACGAAAGTCCGCAGACGGAGACCTACACCCTGCAATTCTGCCCGTTCGCGAAAGGTTTTCAGGAATGCATCGACTTGGCGACGTATAGCGGACAACAGGATCAGAACACGCCGCCGACCATCAACTTCACGGTGCCGAAAGGCAATTGGGCAGGTGCGTTCCAACTCGTGGCCCTCGGCACGCAAGACGATGCCTCCAGCATCGGCAATGCGCCAGTGTCGACGAATTTCCGCGCGGCGATGCTGGCGGCTGCGACATTGACGGGCGGCACGGATACGGCTGTTGGAACGGAGAGCGGATCCGGAACCGTCGAGACCACCGGCTACACCACGACCATCAAGATAAGCGGGGCCAAACCGAACAATACCTACAAGGTGCAGTTCTGCACTCTGTACAACAGCTGCAACGATCTGGGTGCGGCGACAAGCGACGGCAGCGGAAACATTTCCGCGAGCGTCGACACCCGCACACAACCGGGAATTATCGGAACTTTCGCGTTGTCTGACGCCGCGGGTTTCGAGTACGTGGCTGGCTTCCACGTGCAATAACGCAACAGGACAAAACGCAACGGACAATAAGAGGCACGGTTCCCATCCGTGCCTCTTCGCTTTTTCCCGAACGTGCCGAGACCATACTGACAGCATAAAATTATTCCCACAGAGATCGGAGTGGAGATGCGCTGTTTTGCCTGTGGCGGGGACTTCCGGGAGATGGACGGCCCGACCCATCCATACATGCTGTCTTCAGCAGGATGCTGGGCGGCGTACGGAGAGCTGTTGGCCTTGGAATATCAGGACCGGGCCTATGCAGTTCTGAACCGGCTCAGTGTCGACACCTATGCAGTCCAACATCCGGGTGTGGATACTCCGCAGGCCCGCAACTCTGTGGGGATCCACCTGTCGCGTCTGTCGTTGATCCTGGAACTGGGATGGCCTGTCAGCAAGGCAAACGACGCGATGCAGATCATAACCGCGAAGAAATTTAATTTTCCCTGGCTCACTCCACCGTCCAGCTTTGGGCCGCTGACCGTAAAAAATGTGCTGGAGGCCGAAGGAGCGGCCGAACATATGGCTGCGGTCCAGTTGTGGGCGAAGTCAGTCTGGCAAGCGTGGGCCGAGCACCACCTCGCCGTGCGAGGCTGGGTCAGTGAATTGGTGGGATCGTTTTCGATGCCTGGACAGGGTCGGGCGACGTGAATTCGATCTAGGAAGTTGCCTGGAAGCTGCACAAAAGAAAACCCGGCGCAAGCACGCCGGGTTCGTTGCGGACGACACTTTGTTCGGGAAGACTACGATGCAGATTGAGCCGCTTCGAGATCCTGTCTGGCCTGCTTATTGGCTTTTTTTGCCTCGCTCTTGGTATTCACGTTTGGGCCGCCGAGGTCCTGGATGGCTTTACCAAGGCTCTCGGTCGCCATCTTGCTCTGCAGATCAGTAAATGACAGGTTCAGGTTCTTGGAGACGTGCAGCGCGGCAATACACTGGCCGAGATTTGTGAAGCCGGAGCAGGTCTTTTGCAGATCGCCTCCTGGAATTGTGATGCCGCTCTTCGTCAAAGCATTCGTAAGCGCGGTGGTCACGTGGGTGTTGTCCAGCACCTTGCTCGGCGACTCCGAAGCCATGCTGGAATGGGCCATTCCCGCCGATCCAGGATCACTTGGCCGTGCGCCACCTTCTGAGCTCATGCCGCCTGGGCCGGCTCCCGACGGCCGTCCTCCACCGGCTCCGCCGTGCTGTGCAAACGCGGGCGCACCGTACAGGGCGACTGCAAGTGCCAAAACGAAAACGTAGCTTCTCTTCATGGTCTTTTCCTCCTGGCTTTGGTAAGGCTTAGTTCTGAGTCCTGCGATACAACTGACGAAGGTTGATGCCGATGTTGAATGAAACCGAATTCAAGTCGTAGGCGAAGCTGCGCGTAAAGCCGAGTTGCAGATCCACTGTTCGCCCGGCGAAGGCCTCTACCCAGGTTGAAAATCCATCATCGTGAGCGATGCTGGAAGAGCCGGTTGTCTGTTGGTTGTTCAGAAAGGGTGAGCCATGCTGGGGGTTTCCGCCAGCGGCTTGCGCAGGCAGTACGCGGCTGAACACCGTCTGCTGGCCGCTGGGTAGAATGTCAAATCCAGATGCTCCAACACTAACCAACTTCCAAACGGCATAGCTGGCGCCGCCTCGGAAGTGCGTATTAAATCCCAGAGTTGTGTACGGCCGAAAATAAAGGCTTGAATCGGCTGTAGTGTTTGAAATACCCGCTTCGAGAAACGGCGTTAGCCGGGAAATCGAATGATCAATACGGCTGGTCCAATCGAAAGTCGCCCTTCCCGTACTTAAGCCTTGCTTGCTGTTTCCCACAGGGGTCGTGCCAGTCAGGAACGTTGCGAAGTTCAGCGTTTCGTTGGGGTACCGCAGATGACCAACAACGTATGGATCACCTAACCCGCTGGTCGCACTCGTTCCGGTCGATGCAGCCGGTCTGACAAAGTAAATCGGCGTTCCCACAGCCAAACCGAAATGCGAACTGAAGTCGTACCCGATGCTGGGATTTAAATCGTAAATTGCACCATCGGGATTGGAGGTTCCACCAAACTGCATGTATGCAGTGATGCCGCTTTCGCTAGCGGCTGGCCGCGCCGAATTTTGCGCCGCTGCAAAAACAGCAAGGATTATGACGCTGGCGCCAGCTAGTAGAGCAGTCCGTCGTGTCATGGAGAATTCAACCCTGAAATGGAATTTGAGTTGTGGGGCTGGCCATCAAAGTTGAAATTACTTAGGTAACGTTTGGGAATAGGCTCTGCCCCTTACGCTTTTTTCTTTGCATCTTGAATGGGCCTTGCAGGATTCGCAAGTGACGAAGGTGAACGTGATCTGTATTCCAGCAACCCGCGATGCCGCCCAGGATTTGCTTGAACGAACTCCTACTCGGCGCAAGTGATTTGAACTTTGCTAAGACGCGGAGGATGGACTCGCGGCTCTTTGCAGCGGGAGCACTACCGCGAATGTCGTGCCCTTGCCCACTGCGCTGGTTACGTCGATGCGGCCCTGATGGTCTTCGACGATACGGCGCGACGCGATGCAGATCATAACCGCAAAGAAATTTACATTTCCCTGGCTCCACCGGCCAGCTTTGGGCCGCTGACCGTAAAGAATGTGCTGGAAGCCGACGGTGCGGCCGAACACATGGCTGCGGTCCAGTTGTGGGCGAACTCAGTCTGGCAAGCGTGGGCCGAGCACCACGTCGCCGTGCGAGGCTGGGTCCGCGAGCTGGTGGGATCGTCCCCGATGCCTCGACACTAGCGAATGCCGAGTAACACACCGAGGCAAGCGCGAACTTCTGTGGGCGGAATAGGACCACAGAAAGTCAGATGGTTGGAAATGTCTTACCTGGATGGAAGAATTCCTCACCGCCGTCACAATCGCCAGAAACCGCAACTCCCCAGCGTCACTACAACCAATTCTCATACAGAAGATCTTCAATGCGCGCGAATTCGTCTACGTTATTGGTCACAACCGTGTAACCGAGTGAAAGTGCGTGAGACGCAATCAATAAGTCATTAGCGCCGATCTGTCGGCCAGCTTTCTCAAGCCGTGCCCGAATGGTCCCATAAACTCTGTCAAAAGGAGTTTCGAAGGGCAGGATTTCAAGCGCCCCAAGGACGGCTTCCAGTTGAGCCGAGAGTTGTAATGAATTTCTTTTTGCTGCCCCATAGCGCATTTCGGCAGCAACGATGATGCTCGTGCAGACCTTGTCTTCGCCAACCTTGCGGATGTGCTGGGCGATTCGGCCGTGCGGATTTCGAACAAGGTCGGACACAATGTTGGTGTAAGCAGATAGCGCATCACAGATCAACTGACTCGGGCTTAGAATCAACAATGTGCGGAAAATCTTCGTGCAACGGCTTAAGTGTTTTGAGAACGGCGAGCAAGGACTTGGGAGGGGCGGGTTCAATGATCAGCCGGTTTCCTTCTTTTCGCATCACAGCATTGTCGCCCGGGAATTCAAACTCACGGGGAATGCGCACAGCTCGATTCCTACCGTTCCTGAAAACTTTAACTTGGCGTTCTGAGTTCATTTCGGATTGGCCTATGCCATAGCATATGCCAAGTTGGGCTTTTGTCTAGGGCCACCACAACCATCCATTTCAGCTGGTTAGCCCACTTTCCTGTCAGGAGGCAGAGACTGACTGGGCAGTCCGCTGCAGCGGGAGCACTACCGCGAACGTCGTGCCCTTGCCCACCGCGCTGGTGACGTCGATGCGGCCCTGATGGTCTTCGACGATACGGCGCGCCAGCGACAATCCGAGGCCGGTTCCGTCTCCCTTCGTGGTGAAGAATGGGCGGAAGATGTTGGGCAGGAGATCGGGCGGGATGCCGCGCCCAGTGTCGGATACTTCGATGACCGCATGCTTGCCCTTCCATTCCAAGGTGACGGCAATCTTCCCGTTCACGTCGATGGCCTGCAGCGCATTCAGCAGCAGGTTGAGCAGCACCTGGTGAATCTGATCGCTGTCGTGCTCGACTTCGGGCAGAGAGGGATCTTTGTGCAGCGAGATTTCAATCGACTTCGCCAGAGCCTGCTGGCGTCCGAGCATCACCGCATGCTCGACCGTGGTGTTCAGATCGCTCTTGCGCACCTTGGGCGGATGGGGGCGGGCGGTCTGCAGCAGGTCGGTGACGATGTGATTGATGCGCGCGATCTCCTGGCGAACATCTTTCACCACCATGCGCGCCGGGCTGCTGGCGGGCAGATCGCGACCGATGATTTCGATGACTCCGGCAATTCCTGCCAGCGGATTGCGAATTTCGTGCGCCAGGCCGGTGGCCATCTCGCCGAGAGTAGCGAAGTGCTCGGCGCGCGACATCTGCGTGCGGTGCAGGCGCTCGATCTCCTGGCGGCTTTCGCGCAGCTGCTCGACCATCTGGTTGAAGTTGCGTCCGAGATCGCCGATTTCGTCGTTCCGATGCGCGAAGCTTACTGAGACGCTAAGGTCGCCTGCGCCGAGTTGCGCAATTTTCTGCTGCAGTTCGACCATCGGCCGCTGCACGGTATAGGTGAGCACAACCAGCAGGGCGCCGCAGATGCCGACGGCTCCCGCGCCCGCGACCGCCAATACAATGTGGCGTTCGGGATCGCGCCAGGAAAGTGTTGCGAGCAGGAACAGCAGCATTCCTCCCAGCAGCACGCAGGCGATCGGGACCAGAGCCTTGATCTCCCAGTTGATGCGGAACCATGGCAGTTCAGGATCCGGCGGCTGCGCGGCAGGACTCGCGCTCGCGGGCTCGATCTCCGCTGTCGCGCCACTGGAGGTGCTGAAGAAGCTCTTTCTCGCCGCCGGCGCACCCGTGGTCGCATCCGCCAGCGGCTCGATTGGCTTCTCAGGCTCGGTTCCCGTTTTTTTGGTCTCAGGCATAGGCGTGCAATCCAGGCAGCAGGTACGTCACTCCGAAGAAGGTGAACATCACGACGGCGAATCCGAGGATCGCGAAGTAAGCGGCACGGCGTCCGCGCCAGCCGCGCGTGATCCGCATGTGCAGATAACCCGCATAGACCAGCCAAGTAATCGCCGCCCACGTCTCTTTGGGATCCCAATTCCAGTAGGAACCCCAGGCCCGGTTGGCCCAAAAGGCGCCGGCGGCGATCATCAGGGTGAGCAGGGGGAAGGCAATGCAAATAGTTTTGTAGGTGATGCGGTCGAGGTTGTCGGCTTCGGGCAACAGGCGCTCGAGATCTTCGCGGCGCCACAGCAGCAGCAGATAAAGCAGGTTGGCAAAGATGCCGCCAATGAGGGCGGAAAGAATGAACGGGCTGGCCGCCAGGCTGGTGGCGTAAAGTCCGTCGGCATCTAGCGAGGGATATCTTCCATCCCGCGCGCGCAGCACGAAGAACACCAGCGCCAGGGATTGCAGCAGAATGCTGATGAACACGGCGCGATTGGCGATCGCTATGAAGCCTTCGTCTTTCTTGAATCCCGCCACGATGTAGAGCACGAGTGGCGCGGCCACCGCCGCGAAGACCAGCAGCATCAGCCAGCCAAGATCGGGAATGGTCACGAACAAGCGCACTCCGCGCGAAATGAAAACTTCCGTTTTATTTTCCGTGTCCCAGGCGACCACGCTTAATCCGCCCCATTTTTCAAAGCGGGTCAGGACCGCGGCGTAGATTCCGACGGTGAAGATGCTGGTGGCGGCGAGGAACATCTCGGTCTTCACCTTGTCCTGGATCAGGAACATCATCGCCAACGCAAAGCTGAGCGCACATGCCGCGTAGGCGAGCATGGCCAAAGTCACGTGCACATGCAGCCACGTGGACTGCAGTGCGGGCACCAGCGGCCGGACTTCGCTGGGCAGTAGTTGCATCAGGATGACGCCCACGATCGCCACCGGCATAGTCACGGTGCCGATCACTTTTACGCCGTAGCGTTTCTCGGCAATCAGGGTCAGCGCGGCCAGCGTCCAGACAAAGCTCAACAGCATTTCGTAAATGCTGGCGAAGGGAGGGTGGCCGGCCTCGTACCAGCGGTGCGCCACCGCTGCCGTGTTTGCGATGAGGCCGGCCCAGGTGGCCAGAGACGCAAACTTGACGTAGGAATCCGTTCCGGTGACTCCGAAGCCGAGATACAACGCGCCCGCGCCTGCGTAGAAAATCAGGGCGGCATAGAGCAGGTTGCCCTCGTTCAGGATGTTGCCGGTCTTAACGACATTCAAAAATGCCATGAACAGCAGAAAGGCAATACTCAGCCCGACCATGACGATCAAAGTCGTTCCGGTTGCAGTTTGCGGCTGCTGCTGGACTGTTGCGCGTGCCATGAACCATCCTCCTGGCCAGACCCACTCCGGCCGTCGTTATCGTGTTACCGTGGCCGCCGGCTTTTCTTCCGCCGCCACGTGTTCCGGTTTCAATTCCTTCTGAATCTGTTCCACGACCTTCTTGAAAGTCTGCTCGAAAGCGTCTCGATTGCGGTTCGCCGATCCGCCCACCCACAGGGCTAATCCGCCGTTCGCGCCCTGCACGGGAACGATCCAGAAGCGCATGTGAACCACATAGAAAACAAAAGTCAGGCCGATGGCCATCAAGATCACTCCGCCCCATACCGCCCACTGTCCCGGCTCGTGCGAAACCTGCAGCCCGGTGAACAGGCCCGTCTTCAGGTCTTTGGGGTCGAAGGTGTAGGGGGAGGACGCGTTTTCCGCGATGCCGGGAATCTCCGGCAGCCAGTAGTTGACGGACTGCCCGGTCTTCGCCGAGGTCACAACCATGTGCACGGCCGGATTCGTTACGTCATTGCTGCGCGCGTAAACGTGCCCATCCTGCACGACGTAGTCGGGGATGAACTCGGTGACTTCAACCTTGGTGTCGGCATCGAGCGCGACGGCCTGATTCATCTTCAGCGAAATTTCTTGCGGGACGCCTTTGCCATCGGCGCGAGCGGCGTTGACCGTGAGTTGGTCGAGCTTGCCGGTGCGGCCGTAGCTTGCCTGATAGAAGCGAACGCCCTGATAGACCAAAGGATCGTTCACCACGATTTCTTTGCGCGAAACCTCGCGCCCGTTCTCCACAATGGCCAGCTTCGACCAATATTTTTTGGGCGTGCCGTCGGTGTACGTCTCTTCGCCGGTGGCGTCGCAGCGGATCGAGAAGGGGAGGGCTCGCGTGCCGCCGTTGCGTAGTTCGATCTGGTTGCTGGCGCTTCCGGGATTCAAGGTTACGAATCCATGCCAGCCGTAAAGCGCGTCCACGATGCCGCCCAGAAAAATCAGCAGCAGGCTGGCATGCACCATGTAAACCGCCATCTCTGAAATGCGATGACGCTCGGAGAAGAGGGAAAAGCTGTCGGTGCGCACGATGCGTTCTGACCGTAGGCCGAGGTGATGTAGAGCGCGCTCGGCGGCGCTCAGCCCCTGCTCATCGTCCGCGATTGGAATCTGCGCCTGAATCGGAAGCACTCTGCGGAAACCCTCGTCCGGGCTCTTATACGGACGCGCAAAGTAACGCCAGGAATTGGGGAAGCGCTCGACGGAGGCCGCAATGATGCTCAGGCTCACCAGGATCATCAGAGCGACAAACCAGGGCGCGTGGAACACATCGGTTAGGCCAGCGGCATCGAGGAAGCGCAGCATCGCCGGAGAGTAGGCGCGCTGCAAATCGTCCGGCTCGGTGATCGGGCGCTGCAGAATTACCGTGCCCGCCGCAGCAAAGATCACGACCAGAATAATCAGGACCACTCCTGTCTTGATGGAACTCAGGGTTTGCCAAATCTTGCGAACCGCGGCGCGAAGTGACGTGGCCATAATCGTTGTTCTTCCTCACCTGCTTGCAATGCACTTTCGGCACCAACGGCACGAACGCGAGTTAAACGGCGCTGAATCAATCGCTTGAGATGTAGCTTGCGAGAGGAAACGCCGCCGCCGCTGAGGCATAACACACATCGAATCAATCGCCGGACTGCGAATTCCCCCACTCGCGCAAGTGTGTGATTTCAATCACAATTGGCAGAAAACCGAAGGGTTCATAGCGCACCCGGAAGGCGAAAAATACGTGGGGCATTTCACCGGGCGGGTGTGGGAGAAAGCCCATAACAGGTGACTGGAAGGGATACAAACCGGGTGCCGCCGGGACCGGGCAGCCGTTTCAGAACTTCCTTGGTTGCAATCATTTACATTTCAGAGTTCCAACCGGCGTACCTTCCAGGTGACTAAGGCGAGGTTCGTGCAGTTGCAAGGTTGGTCATGGTGCCAAATTTTCCAAACCGGCTGCTGATGCGAAAAATTCGTCGGGCCCTCCCCCGGGTTCTCCAATTCATTTTCCTGGCTGTGATGTCGGTTGCGCCGGCGATAGCGAAAGAGCATCCGGTGCCGCTCGACAAAAATGTCGATGCCGCGAAGTGTCTCGAATGTCACGAAGACAAGACCAAAGGCAAGGCGGTGCATTCCGCGATCGCCACGGGATGTTTAAGCTGCCATGAAGTTCGCGTCAACAAAGACATCACGCGGGTCAAGCTGATCACGACGACTCCGCAGGCGCTCTGCCTGAGCTGCCATTCTGAAAAAGATGCCGCCACGCTGCACGGCACGGTGCATCCTCCGGCGGTGCGCGATTGCATCAAGTGCCATGATCCGCATACCAGCGACAACAAGAATCAACTATTGAAGGCGGAGTCAGGAGACAAAGGCCAGAATCTCTGTCTCGATTGCCACACCAAGGGATTGAACGTGCCCGAGAAGGGCAGCCGTCACGCCGCGCTCGACATGGGCTGCGACACCTGCCACGTCACCCACAAAGTGGGGGAAGTGGGCAAGGCGGAATTTGATTTTCATCTGACCAAGGCCGCTCCGGCACTCTGCGTGGATTGCCACGATGTGAAAGACGCGAGCCTGCAGAAGGCGCATCGCGACCAGCCTTTCGCCACTGTGGATTGCACTACGTGCCACGATCCGCACCAGTCGGCGTCTCCGAAATTGATGCGGCAATTCATGCATCCGCCATTCGCGGAAAAATCCTGCGAGACGTGTCACGCCCCGGCGAAGGATGGAAAAGTCGTCCTCACGCAGGCCGATGTGAAATCGCTATGCGTGACCTGCCACAGCGACAAGGCGGAAACCATCGAGAAGGCCAAGGTGCCGCATCCCGGCGCAGCCGGCGATTGCACCGACTGCCACAATCCGCATGCCAGCCGCCAGCCGGGCTTGCCGAAGACGACTGCGGTGGATATTTGCCTGACTTGCCATACCGATCAGGCCGAGCAGGGCAAGAAACATGTGCTGCATCAGCCGGCGTTCAAACAAGGCTGCGCTACGTGCCACGAACCGCACGGCGGTGAGAATGCGCACCTGCTGCGCGCGGCCAATACGAATGGCCTTTGCCTCGAGTGCCATGGGCCAGAGTCACAGCCGAAGAAGCTTGAGGCGGAACACGTGGTCACAATTTTTAAAGGCACGGTGCGGCTGCCGGAAGATTACTTCACCAAGAACAAAGTGGTGGTGCTGCCGCTGAAATATGGCCGCGGGCACCCGGTGGACGGGCATCCGGTATCGGATGTGGTCGATCCCAAAGACATCACCAAGGTGACGGCACAAGTCAACTGCCTGTCGTGCCACCAGCCGCATTCTTCGGCGCAGCCCGGATTGCTGGCGAAAGATCAGCCGAACAATGCAGCGTTCTGTGCGAACTGCCATAAAGATTTGACTCGGAGGTAGGGCTATGCGGAATAGTTTGGGGGAGAAAACTTCGGGTGCGTTTTTTGCGTCGAGGCAGCGGTCGGGGACGCCCGCTGGACAGTCGGCGGGACGCCGGCGCTACTTTGGACGGCCACGCTATATCGTCTGGGTTTTGTTGGGAGTGATGCTGGTTGCGCCGGGGGCGTTCGGGGACAAGAAGAAAAAGAAAAATGCCGATGAGCCGAAAAAGATTCCCGTCGTCGATTACTCGAATATCGTGTGGCCAAATCCGCCGGCCATTGCGCGCATCCGCTACCAGGCATTCTATGCGGCGCAGAAGCTCTCCCAGGTGGATACGCCTTCGACCAAAAAGCAGAAATGGATGGATCGGCTCGCGGGCACGCAGCCGGCCAGCGAGAGTGGGAAAGTGCTCTTCCAGCTGAACGAGCCTTATGGCCTGGCGGTCGATTCCAAAAATAATCTATATGTGGCGGATCAGAAGGTAGGAGCGATTTTCATCTTCAATACCGAAACCCGCGATGCGGATCTGATCAAGAACCGGGTGCAAGCGCATTTTGTCCGCATCATAGGGCTGGCAATAGATGATGGAGACCGGTTGTTTGTCTCGGATCCGGGACTGCACCATGTGCTCGTGTTCGACGCTAATCACAAGGCAGAGGACGTTATTACGGAAGGCATGAATGAACCCGGGGCAATGGCGCTCGATAAAGAAAACCGGCTGCTCTACATTTCGGATGTGGCTTTGGACCAGGTGCTCGTGTACGACGCGGACACTCTGAAGCAGGTGCGGAAAATCGGAACCACGGGACATAATCACGAACTCACGACGCCGGGAGACTTCGCCAAGCCGACCGGGCTGGCTTTAGACGCAGACGCGAATCTGTATGTGTGCGACACCTTGAACAATCGCATCGAGGTGTTTGATGCCGACGGCAAATTCATTCGAACGTTCGGCAAGGCAGGCGATGGACCGGGATATTTTTCGCGGCCCAAGGGCATTGCGATCGATGGGGACGGCCACATCTGGGTCGCCGACGGGATGCAGGATCGCGTGCAGGTCTTCAACAGCGACTGGCAGCTTCTGATTACGTTTGGCGGGCATGGACTGCTGCCGGGACAATTCCAGGGACTGGTTGGCATCGCCATCGACAAGAACAACCGCGTCTTCACTTCCGAGATCTATCCCGGGCGAGTGCAGCAGTTCCGCTACGTCACCGATGCGGAGGCCGAGCAACAGCGCCAGGAGCGGGAAGCGCAGCGCGAGAAGAAGGCGGGAGGCACAGAAGCTGCTCCAGTTCCGATTACGCCCACACCGGCAGCTGAGGTTAAGAGTCCGCAGAGCAAGTAGAACGAATCACCAGCCGAAGAGCACTCCAAGACAAATTGGGATTGTGCCGGGTACCGGTGGGAGGGCGAGGACGCCCTCCCGACAGCCGCCGGGACGGCGGCGCTACGTCGCTACCACGCTACGCCGCGGCGCCTGTCGCGAGTGTCGCGAGCAATGTCAGCAGATTATTTCTGTTGTCTTGGTTCTCGTCTGGCAACTGCTGCATTTTTCAACACATGCGATGCGATTTGTTCCAAGTGGGGAATTTGACGTAGTGGCATCTGTAAGTGGTGATTTTCCCCCAGAGTGACCGCGATTCTGGACCAGACTCGACAGTAACGAAGATCCTGCAAGAACAATGGATACAAGCGGTTAAGAGGTAAATGCTGCGGCGCACAGCAGCTGGTGGATTCGGGTGGGCAGTTGCAATTACTTAGGCTGAGGGGCGGTTGCAAGAAGCGCCAAGGTGCGAATTGCAGCCTACGGCCTAAGCCTCTGAGGTCTTTTTAAGACGTCGCACACATCATGGAGGTCGTAACTTTTATGAAGAAAGTATTCTTAGTTTTGATGTTCGTTCTGGCGGTCGGGGGCTTTGTGATGGCGCAGAACTGGTCATCCTCGGTTGACGTCCTCGGCGCGCACAACAATGGCGGCCGCGGTTGCGCGGGTTGTCACGCCCCGCATAGCGGCTCATTCGGCTCCGGTCATGCCGGCGGTTCCGATGCGGGCAGTTACGCATTGTGGGGCCAGGATGCGAGCCCACTGTACGGAAAATCCGTTGCGTTCGGTGATAACGGTGATTACGTCGAACTTCTGCCTTCCGGCATTGCCAGCGGAAGCCAGGAAGTCGGCGGCATCCTGCTCTGCCTGAGCTGCCATGACGGCAACCTCACCCAGAGCAACATGATGGTCAACCAGTCCTACGAACAAAAAATCGGGCTGCTGACCAACACTGCTTATGGCAGCGGAAAGATCCCAACCCTGCTCGGCAACGACGGATCTGGCGCAGGCAACTACACCAACGATCACCCGGTAGGACAGAACGCCACCATTCGAGCCGGCAACGGCTTGGTCTGGGCGAACAATGCGTTCACCGTCACAAGCGGAACCGCGTACGCACAGTTTGTAGCTAACTATGGCTGGCCGGCTCTGGCGCCTGGAAAGTGGTCGAATCCCTATGGCGTGAACGGTTCAGGACAAGCGTATGTGCTCTGCACCACCTGCCATAACCAGCACGTGATGACGGTGTATACGTCAAGCGCGAATAGCCCGATCGTTGGAGACGGCGGCGGCAAGTACTATGCCACGTACTTCTTCATCAATGGGCCATATAACCCGAACATCAACAACGTGGCCAACACGAACGCGCCTTCGACGACGCAGTTCTGCCGTCAGTGCCATTTTGGCGAGGCGAACGAAGCCAACAACACCAACAACATTACCACCGTATTCCAGTAGAGCTTGGCTGATGTGAATGCTGGGGAGAGTTCGCTCTCCCCGTTTTTTTGAGCAGAAATGCGAAAGCAGCCAGTGAGGATTTATGAGATACCAAACCCCAGTCATCGCAATGCTCGCCCTGGCGATTAGCGGGGCATCGGCCCAGATGGCCTCGCATGCGCCCACGGCGGCCGGGAACCCGACTCCAGTCTCGGCGCAGGTAGCGGCGCCGCAGGTCAGCGACAAGCCGGTGGCGCGCGTGAATGGCGCGGTGCTGACCGATCGTGATTTGCTCCGCGAAATGTACACGATTTTTCCTTACGCGCAGCAACACAACGGCTTCCCCAAAGCGCAGGAAGCTTCGATCCGGCAAGGCGCGCTGGAGATGATCATTTTTGAAGAATTGGTGTACCAGGAGGCGGTGCGGCGCAGGCTGGTGATTTCGGCGGAAAAGTTGAACCGGGCCACCGCGGAGTTCCGCCAGCAATTCAAGAGTCCGGATCAATACCAGCAATACCTGCAAAGCGAGATGAAAGGCTCGGAGCAGCAGTTGCGGCAGCAGATCCGGCGCTCGCTGCTGATCGAGCAGGTGCTGAAAACGGATGTGGAAGTGAAGTCGGCGGTCACTTCGGCGGAAGTGCAGGCCTATTACGTCAAGAATGCGGCGCGCTTCCAACAGCCGGAATCGTTCAGTTTTCAGAGCATCTCGGTGGTGCCGCCGTTGAAGGCAACACCGGAGCAGGAGAAGGCTGCCCGCAAAAAAGCGGAAGACGCGTTGAAGCAGGCGAAGGCGACGAAGAACTATCAGGATTTTGGCTTGCTGGCGGAGAAGGTCTCAGAAGACGATTTCCGCGTGAACATGGGCGACCACAAGGTGGTGGCGGCGGATAAGCTGCCGCCGCAGGTTGTGAAAGTACTGTCCACCTTGCCCACCGGAGGAGTGAGCGGAATCATTCAGATTGAGACAGCCTTCACCGTCATCCGGCTCAATGCGCACACCGCCGGCAGGAAGCAGCCGTTCGCCGAGGTGAAGAAAAGCCTCAGCGATGAGCTGCGGAAAAGCAAGTACGAGAAGCTGCGCTCGAATTTAGCTAAGCAGCTCAGGGCGAAGGCAAAGATCCAAGTGAGTTAGCAAAATTTTCGTTCAGAAGATTTCACCACGGAGACACCGAGACACGGAGAAGACTTAAATGGCTTTCTCTGTGACTCAGTGTCTCCGTGGTGATTACATCCGCTTCGTTCTTCAGTTTTGTGGCACCTCAAGTACCGCGATGAGTCTTTCAACTCCCAATTGGGTGATATAGCCCAAACGCCAATCCGCCCCCTCAATTTCTTAGACCTGGTTCGTCAGTCATCCCTTTGTCTTCAATGATTTAGGCAACAGCGGGAGGACGCCCGTTTGGCATGATTTGTGCCTTAACGAGGGTAAGTGGAAGGGGCTTTGGAACTCGCCGGAAGGGGTTGTAGCGCGGTGACTGTTGCAAAACGCATCATCGGAATGGCGGTACTGGTGGTTGCGCAATTTGCCTATTCCCAAAACCAGAATCAAGCGCCCGAACTTTCCATTGGCGAGAACACAAAGATCAGCGCCGGCGGGCTGTTCAGCTTCGGCTACAGCGGCGACTACGGCAATGAAATTCCCTCTGCGCATGGATTGACCTGGGGACTCGATGGAAAGCTCTCCGGCTACTATTACAATCCCAACTTTCTTTCCTTCACGGCGACGCCGTACTACAACCAATCGCGAGCAAACTCGACGTATCAATCTCTGACCGGCGCCAGCGGAATTGACACGACGGCTAATTTTTTTACCGGCAGCCATTTTCCTGGTTCGGTCAGCTACCACTATGACCGCAATAGCAGCGGAACTTTCGGTCTGGCTGGGCAGCCGGATTTCACGACGATCGGCAAAGGGCAGGGATTCTCGGTGAACTGGAGCGCGCTGCTCCCCAATCTTCCGACCCTGTCGGTTGGTTACTCGCAAGGCAGCGGCAGCGGAACGATTTATGGCACGAGCGAAGAAACAAGTTCGAGTACGAAGTTGTTCAACGTGCGCTCGGGCTACGAACTGGCGGGCTTCCGGCTGAATGCGTTTTATACGCACAACTCGCTGAACTCGCAATTTCCGCAATTCCTGGCGGGCCAGTCGGAGTCAGTACAGGATTCTACGGCGCACGATGTGGGAGTCGGGGCACAACACAGCTTGCCGTTCAGCGGGCAGTTCTATGTGAACTACAACCGGGCGGCGTCGGAGAGCAACTATTTCGCGGGATCAGGACAGAGCACTAATTCTTCGAACTATACCGACGACATGGAGAATGCCGGCGCCAGCTTTCATCCCACGCAGAAGTTGTCGCTGAATGTATCGGAAAACTACACCAGCAACCTGAACGGATACCTGGTGCAGAACCTGACGAATAGCGGAGCGGCGATACCGGGAATCAGCCTGGGGTCGAACGCGCACTCCACAACGGTCGGGGGAGGGGCGACTTACCAGTTCACAAATTTTTTGTCGGCGTCGTCGCAGGCGACTTACTACGATCAGCACTACTTCGGGCAGAGCTTCACCGGAACCTTTGTCAGCGGCACGCTGAACTACGGCAAACGGCTGTTCGATATGTTCACCTTCTCGGCCTCGGTGATCGACAGCAGCAACGGACAGGGCACGAACTCCGTGGGATTCCTGGGCAATGTGAATTTTTCGCACAGGTTCCTGGGATGGCAGACGACGGGCGTGTTCAGCTACGCGCAGAACGTGCAGTCGATCTTGATTACGTACACGACGTCTTCATACAACTACGGTGCAACGGCGCGGCACCGGCTGCCCTACCGGATGCAGTGGCTGGCGAGCTTCAACGGAAACCACAGCGGGTTGACCAACCTGGCGGGGACCAGCAGCCACAGCGAGGGCTACTCGACGACGCTGTCGATGCCGAGGTTCACTCTCAACGGCAATTACACGCAGTCGACAGGCGTGTCGCTGCTGGGAGCGGCGGGGCTGGTGCCCGTGGGAGCCACCCCGGGCGTCTTCGATTTCGTGACCTTTGGCGGCACCAGCTATGGCGGAGGATTTTCCGTGACGCCGGCGCGGCGGCTGGTGTTTGCCGGCAGCTTTAGCCGGGCGATCAGCAACACGATCGGCCAGACCTACTCACACAACAACATGGATATTTATAACGCGCAGATGCAATACCACATGCGCCGCATTGGCCTGCAGGCGGGGTACACGCGATTCGACCAGGGGATCAGCGCGGTGGGAACGCCCGCCAGCACGAGCTCATATTTTGTGGGGATCACGAGATGGTTCGATTTCTTCTAGGCACGCAAGACAAGTCATCGTGGGGCAGCACGGCGAATATTGCCCGGGCGATGCTGGTCGCGTGCCTGGCGCTGTGTGCGGCGAGCGCGGGAGCGGCGAAGCGTCCCAAGGAAACGGTCAAGCCGCTTTCCGCGCCCGATCTGCTGATGGACGGAGGCCGGAAGCTGACCTTCGAGCGCGCTTTCAGCCTGGAGCGCGAAGTCAAACCCAAGCGCAGCTTTTGGACAAAAGTGGTGGATGCGATCGCGGGGCAGCCGGATTTTCACTATCTCGTCAGCCCGTACAGCGTGGCCACCGATTCGCGCGGCCGGGTGATCATCACCGACGTCGCAGCGGCGGGCGTGCACATTTTCGATTTCGGGCAGCAGAAGTACAAGTTCCTGTCGCGGCGGGATGCGGGGAAAGATCCGATGCTGACGCCGCAGTGTGTGGCCGTGGATGCGCAGGACAACATCTACGTCACCGACTCGCGGGCGGGAAAGATTTTTGTTTTTGACGCGAACGGAAAATATCGGCGGGCCATCGGCAGCTTGAAGGGCGGCGAGGGATATTTCAAACGTCCCACCGGAATCGCCGTGGATTCGGCGGAGCAGCGGATTTATGTGACAGACACGCTGCGCAACAAGATTTTCGTGATGGATATGCAGGGCAGCGTGCTGAAGACGATCGGCAAAACGGGCGAGGGGGATGGCGAATTCAATTATCCGACGGAATTGCGGCTGAATGGGCCGAACCTCGCCGTTGTGGACGCGATGAATTTCCGGGTGCAGGTATTCGACCGGTCGGGGACGTTTCTTTATGCGATCGGAAAGATTGGCGATGAGGCGGGCTGGATCTTCCGCCCGAAGGGCATTGCATTCGATTCGGAGTCGCACCTCTACATCGTGGATGGCGAGTGGGGAATCGTGCAGGTGTTCGACGAGCAGGGGCGGCTGCTGTATTACTTCGGCGGGAAGGGAACCGGGGCGGAGCAGTTTCAATTGCCCAGCGGACTGGAGATCGACAAGCAGGATCGCATCTACGTGGTGGATTCATTCAACCGGCGAGTGCAGGTGTTTCACTATTACGGAATTGCGACGGCGGCGGACGGGAGGAAACAACCGTGAAGCGGCTGATCCTCTCCGTATGGCTCGCGTGCTTCGCCCTGACGGCGGCTGGCGTTGCCCAAAATACGCCGACCGTGGACGTGCTGGGCATGCATAATCTGTCGCTGCCGAGCGGGGCTTCGGTGTACTCGCAGGGAAGTTTGGGCTGCACGTTCTGCCACGCGCCGCATAGCGGATTGGGCGCGAACACCCCGCTGTGGAATCAGAAGCTGTCGAGCAAGTCATACGTGCCCTACAGCAGCAGTACGGACCCCACCCAGGGCAATACGCAGCCTACGCTGGGCGTGACCAGCAGCCTGTGTCTGAGTTGCCACGACGGCACAGTGGGCGTGGGACAATCGGCGGCTTACGGGCAATTGCCGACCGTGGGTTCCATGAACAGCATGGACTCGTTTGGCACAACGCTGACCGGTTCGCATCCCTTCAGCCTGGTGCTGCCGATGAAAGATGCGTCGAACTTGCAGGCCTCGCTGGTATCGCAGGGAAAGACGGCGGATCCGACTGGGGCGGTGAAGCTGATCAAGGGCAACGTCGAGTGCACGAGCTGCCACGATCCGCACGTTCAGAATATCGACAAGATCGCGCAGAATTTCCTGGTGCGCGACAGTTCGGGCGCGCAGATGTGCCTGGCCTGCCACGATCCGAACCGCGTGGTGCAGGGCCAGGTGAATCCGCTGGCCGGCTTCATCAACAGCATCCACCAGACGGCCACGAACCAGGTTTCGCAGGATGCGCATGTGGGCTCCTACGGAACGGTCGGAGTGAACGCGTGCGGCTCGTGTCATATGGGGCACAACTCGGTTTCTCCGGCGCGCCTGCTGCGCCCGGCGACGCCGTCCGCGCCGTCGTACGATCCGGTAACGCAGAGCTGCATGACGTGTCATGCGGGTGGAACTTACCTGTCACCCGTGGCGCCGAACATCATGGCAGAGGTGGCAAAGACCAGCCATCCACTGCCCTCGGGCAATAACTTTCATGATGCAGCCGAGGCGTCGGTGCTCAACAGCAACCGGCACGCGACCTGCGTAGATTGTCATAGCGCGCACGCGGGCAATCCCGAGGGGCAATATACGTCGCCGCCCGGAATTCGTCCTCCGCAGCAAGGGGCGACAGGGGTAAGCGCGCTGGATGGGATTACGACGATTATTCCGGCGGTGAATCAGTACGAGACGTGCCTGCGTTGCCATGGAACCAGTGTGGGCAAGCAGCGAATGCTGATTTACGGATACTCGCCGGTGCGTGTCGTGTCGGCAGCGGATCCGCTCAATATCATTCCAGAGTTTTCCTCTTCGGCGACTTCGAGCCATCCGGTGACGCATCCCCGATCGAGCCCGCTGCCGCAGCCCAGCCTGCTCGTGAATATGTTGACGGAGTCGGGGCTGGCGTCAGGGAGGGTGGTAGGGAACCAGCTGTTCTGCACCGACTGTCACAACAGCGACGACAATCGCGAGTTCGGTGGAACGGGAGCGAATGGGCCGCATGGATCGGTGAACTCGCATCTGCTGGAACGAAATTATCAATTCAGCCAGGCGGCGCTCCCGGGTGGAACGGTCACGAATCTTTTCCCCAATCCCGACCTGAGCCCGGCGGGGCCGTACTCGATGTGCGCGAAGTGCCATGATCTGACCAACAACATTCTGGCGAATACTAGCTTCACGCAGCACAATTTGCACATCGCGCAATATGGGTTCAGTTGTTCGACGTGCCACACGGCGCACGGGATGGGGGCAGCATCGCCGACGATCACCGGGGAGCGGCTGGTGAACTTTGACGGCAACGTCGTGGGGCAGAACGGAAGCACGCCGATCAGCTATAACCGCGGCACCAACACTTGCACGCTGATGTGCCACAACGCCGCGCACAATGCGGACGGAACGGTGACTGGCGGGGCGGCGGCTGCGACGAAAATCAGGCGCAAGTGACAGCGGCGCGGGGCTAACCTTACGAACTCCTATGGTCAGGGCGCGGATTCCGGTGATGGTGTTGCTGTTTTCGGCGGCCGCCGCGATGGAGGCGATCTCGCTTTCGTCGCTGTCCGCGATCGGCAACTCGGATGTGTGGTGGCATTTGAGTTCGGGATTGTGGATGCTGCAGAACCATGCGCTGCCGCGCACCGGGATTTTTTCTCAGGCTGCGGGAACGGCGTGGATCGCGTCCAGCTGGATCTACGATCTGCTGGTTGCATTCAGCTATCGTCTCGTCGGGTTACGGGCGATTCCGCTGTTGCTGATGGGCTTCAAAACGACTCTGGCCGTTGTGACGTTCTTGCTGGCCGGAGGCCTGCGGAGGAATTTCTGGCCGGCGGTGGCGCTCTCGGCGGTGGCGCAATACGTTTTGGGCGCCTTGCCTCCCGGACCGACGTATGCCTCCGTGCTCTTCTTTGGGTTGGAACTGCTGCTGCTGTTTGAGAGCCGGCGAAGGCAGCGGTGGCAGTTATTGCTTTGGCTGCCTGCGCTGATGTTGCTCTGGGCGAATGTCGATCCGCAATTTGTGATCGGCGTTGCGGTGCTGGTTTTATTTCTGGCCAGCCTGTGGTGCGAGCAGTATCTGTTTTCTGGTGCCCATCCAGTCGAGGTTGGCAAGATAGCGACGATTGCCTGCGTCGCGGTGCTGTGCACGGTTGTCACGCCGTATTTCTATCATCCCTATGGCGTGTTTTTTGGCGTGACGTTTAGCTCGGCGAATGCTTACCTGCCTGACTTTCACGCGTTGGGGTTCCGCCAGCCGCAGGATTACGTTTTGCTGCTGCTGGCCATGTCGGCATTTCTCGGGCTGGGACTGCGGCGGTCACGAGATCTCTTTTCGATTGCGCTTTTGGCCGCGAGCATGGCGGCCGCGTTCTATTCGCAGCGCAATATCTGGCTGGTCGCGATGGCGGCGGTTGCGGTCATGGGTCAGACCCTGCGCGTACCGGTCGAGAATGAAACTTCGAACAACATAATAAAGAGGCCCGAGGCCCGCAATGCGCTCGTGGTGTCGCTGATCGTGGTAGTCATAGCGGCATGGGCCATCATGCCGCGCAGCCGTGAGGCGCTGCTGGCCCGTATCGGCAAAAGTTATCCGGTGGGCGCGTGCGATTCCATTCGTCAACAGCATCTGGCGCAGCCGCTGTTCAATGCGTACGAGTGGGGAGGATTCGTGACGTGGTATTTACCGCAATATCCGGTGGCGATTGATGGTCGCAGCGATCTGTACGGCGCCGACGTCATTACGGAATATTCCAAGATGATGAACGCGGATGTGCCCTACACCGAATATGCCGCGGTGAGCGGGGCGCAGACCATCCTTCTGCCCAAGCGCGCGATTATGGCCGGGGCGCTGAGTTCGTTGCCGATTTTCAAAGTGGTGTACAGCGACGATCTTGCAGTCGTGCTCAGCCGGAGGAGCGGCGATGAGTGAGCCGCCGCTATCCACATCCGACCAAGAACTCCGCCGCGGCGACTAGCTGATCGCATGCCACCGCCAACATTAATTTCGACAGACGAAGTGAAAGCGTCGGATCGAGTGGTGTGCAATACGGCCGGGCGCAAGCGAAATTACGAGGCACTGATTGTCGCCGTATATGGGTTGGCCATGCTCGCGTCGTTTGCGGTTTGGCTGCTGGCAATCCGCGCGCCCCTATGGCTGGATGAGACCGGATCTTACTGGACGATCGCCGGCGGGTTCCGGCAAATATGGGCACGGTCGCTCGCACTCAACTCGTTTCCCGCCTATTACTACGTTCTCTGGTTGACGGATCTGATTTTCGGCAGCCGAGAAATCGTGCTGAGGATCCCTTCGCTAGTGGCCATGACGGCATCGGCGTACATGGTTTATCGCTGCGCGCGGGAGTGGTTTGCGCGGGACGTGGCGCTCATCGCTGTACTGTTGTTCATGCTCGATCGCCGCATCGTGTTCGAGGCGATTGACGTTCGTCCCTACGCTTTCGCGCTGCTGGTCACGACGCTGGCCATCTACTGTTTCCTTCGCTGGCTGAAAACAAGCCGTCTCTTCTTTTGCGTCATGTTTGGGCTGGCGTGCGGGGGAATCTTTTACTTTCATTATTTGTACGGCTGCATCCTGGTTGCATTCGTCATTTCCTGTTGGATGGCCCGAGGGCGGTTGGCCCTTATCCCACGTCGGCAATGGGCGGTGGCGGCAGGCTGTTTCGCTCTGGTGATGATTCCGGTGTGGACACGACTGGTGTACCTGCAGCAGACAAGGAATGCGCACGTTTTCGCAGATACGCCCCGATTCAGATCGTTCGCGCGGGCATTAGCGCCCGGCGGTGTGCCGTTCCTCTTTTTGGCAGTGGCTGTAATTGCGCTGCTGCTGGGGAAACTTGGCAGGCCGAGCCGCGAACGCATTGCACAGTTCCTCGTATGCGCCACGCTGGCATTTGTGCCCATCGCAATCTTGTATGGCATTACGCTGGCGACGCCGCTGCATATTTTTGTCGAGCGTTACGAGGCGGTGGCGGTGCCGGGAATCGCTCTCGCTTGGGCGTGTCTGATGACATTGGTCGATTCGCGTGCGCTTCGCCTCTCGTGCGGCGTGGCGCTGGCGATGTGGGCGGGCTATGGATGCTACACGGCGCCCCGGGCGCGGCTTCACGGCTTTACGTGGAAAAACTCGCTCCAAGCTGCGGATGCCAATGCGGCGCGAGATGGAGCACCGATTTTGATGTGCAGCGATCTGCCCGAGGCGGATTTCGAGACCATGCCTAGAGGAGCAGTGAGCGAGAGCGCGCTGTTTTCGCCCTTAAGCTATTACCGCGTTCGGGCGAAGGTGATCCCCATGCCACGCATGCTGAATGATCAGGCTCGGCGCATTGGAATCAGTTTCCTCAGCGAAGCTACTCAAAAGAACGAGCGCTTCCTGGCCTTGGGTTTCAGGGCGTCATATCCCACACTCCGATGGCTGGAAGGCGCAGCGTCCGCTGCTTACGAAACTCACCTGGCGGGTGACTTTGACGGCATTCAGATGATCGAATTTAATCCGCGAGATGCCGCTCACCACGATCACTCTGCATCGCCGAAATAATTCACAGCGCAGTCCGTGAGAGCCGGGGAGGATGCCGGCATCGTGGGTGTGACCTCGATCACTGCAGGTTCGGCAAGGACGAGGACAATCAGGAGCGTAGGGCGTTGCGTCGGAGGCTGCGATGACGCGATCTGGAATCTTCTTTTTCCCGCGATTCTCGGCGAGCATGCGAGGCACTTCGCTGGCAGCGATCTTTCTGATGATTGGCCTCGCGGCGGAGGCGCAATCGCATATTAAGGGCGGCCCCGCGGATGTGCTCGGTCCGCACAACGATGGGGCGCGCGGCTGCGTGGTGTGCCACGTTCCGCGCTCGGGCCCCTATAGCGTGGAACAGGGTGACGGCAAAACGTTGACCGGCTTGTGGGGCGCAATTTCGGCCCCCGCGTATGGATCCAGCGTTACTCTCGCGGACGGCATGCGTGTGGTGACGTTTCGTCCTCAGGCGGTCGCTGGAGGAGTGCAGGAAGTGAAAGGCATTCTTTTGTGCCTGAGTTGCCACGATGGGAATCTGACGCCGCAAAACATGATGCAGAGTTCTTCGTATGAGCACCAGATGGGATTGCTGGGGCTCACGCCGTATCGCAATGCAAAGATCGCATCGCTGCTGGGCGAGGGAGAGGATGCGGCTAAAGAGCATCCGCTGGGATTGAGCGCGAGAATCAATCCGGGCAATGGTTTGGTCTGGTCCAATGGAGCTTTCACCGTGCTCCCCGGCACGCCGTACGCACAGTTTGTGGCCAACTATGGACTGCCGGCACTGGCCGGAAAGCGCGTTGGCACATACGGAATCAGCGAAGACGGCGAGCCCTATGCCATGTGCACCACCTGCCATGATCAGCATGTGCACAGCGTGTACGCGTCAAAGCCGGCGAGTCCGATTGCCGGAGACGGCGGAGGTAAGGTGTATACCACTTATTTCTTTGTGAATGGTCCGTACAATCCCATGGCGGGCCGGGCCCAGGTGAATGCTTCTTCGGCGGAGCAATTCTGCCGGCAGTGCCACTTCGAAATCGCCAATGAAGGCAACAACTCGAATGGGGTGCCGACGTTTTTCTAAGAGCGCCCGCTATTCTCGATTGTGCGCGCTAATTCATCCCGAGCGGGATTACGGGGGATCTGCGGGCAAAGACCGTGGCGATGGAATCGCGGTAGACCAACTGAAAACGCGAGTCGACGGTGAGGACTTTGGCCAGCGGGAGGTCGGAGCTTAGCAGCACCACTCCTGCTTCGTTGAGATAGGGATCTGTCTCGTAGGATTTTTCAGCGCTCTGGGAATTGAAGAAAGTCTGGTCGAGTTCGTCGCCATAGAGATCGTTTCGGCCGTCGATGGCGACGGGGTACTGCGGCATATACCACATCAGAAATCCGCCCCAGTTGAGGTGGTTGTAGAGCGGACCAGGCAGGGGATTGCGGCGCAGGAAATTGACCGCGTTCACCGGATACTGCCCGCTGATCACACGATCCAGGCCGCGCGGAGTGAAATCGGTGGTATTGGAAGTAAGCGCGAGCAGCACGATGACGGCGGCGGCGACGCCGAGCTTTTCCAGCCAGGTTTCGATAAACCAATTCTCGGCAACCGGGGTCGCGAGTTGCGTTGTGGTGCGTTCGTCCTCGGCCTTTAACGCGAGCGTGCCGGCGATGCAGGTTGCGGCAGGAAGGCAGATAAACCAGGCGTCGCGCATGGTGCGGTAGGCGATTACAGAGGCGGCGGTCAGCAGGGCCAGCATGAACAGATCGAGCTTGCGTTTCCATCCCACCGCGAAGAATGCCGCGGCGGTGAGAAACAGTTGAAGGAAGTTGCTGAATCCGCGAAAAGTGAGTGGCTGCAATTCGAGAATGACTGCGTAGGTAAACTTCGCCTTGGAATATTCGTACACGACTTGGTAAGGGTGATAGGTGTACGGTCCTGCGAAAGTGGCGAGCATGCAGGCTGCGGCAACCGCGATCAGTGGCGCAGTGGGAAGCGATGGGGCGGCAAGAAAATCTGGAGTCACACGGAGGACCTTACCCAGCCGAAGCACGAGATGGACGGCCACGAAGAGGCCAACCAGAAACAATCCGTAAATAAACTGGATGTGCAGGTTTGCCCAAAGGCAGAAGATCAGCGGCAGCCAGTAGAGCCGTTCGATGCGGCCGGTGCGATTCGCTTCCAGCAAGAGCGTGAGCGTCACCGCAAAAAGGGCAATGGAAAAGAAGAAGGGCCGCGGCATGCCATTGAAGAGAAACGCAGAGCATGCGATGGCGGCGCCGATCAGTGCGACCCAAAATCGTCCTGAGATGCGGCGCAGCATCCAGTAGACCGCATAGGCGACCATCAGGGTGAGCAGCGTGCCGTAGAGGCCGATTCCCAGCAGGCCGAACCAGGCGTACGCGCGCGAGATCAGGAGTTCGTATCCCCAGCTATACGCGACCCAGGGGCGATTGGCTGCCGTACGCGAAAGAATGCCCGTGTGCGGGACGGCATGATGCTCGACGATCCAGTCGCCAACTTTGAGATGCCACCAGATGTCGGGATCGAGAACGCAGAGCTTGTACTGGAAGGCGAGGGATCCGACGACGGTGAGGAACAAAGTGAGCGCGCTCAATTGCAAAAAGCGAACGCGCAGGAGTTCGGGGATGCCACTTCTTGCAAATGCGGCGAGCAGTGGGGCAGTTCGCAGTGGGATATCCACGCGCACTGCGTTATCGCCGGCTTGGAGTTCTTGAGCTGCTGAGGGCATCGCGATTCCTCAGGCCGCACCTGCGTGCTCTTCTGCTGCTACAGGCGCGGAGACGTCGGCGGGCATTTCTCCGGCGCTGCCCGATTCGTGATATTCGGCGTCCTGGTTAACAGCCCACACGTCGTAGCGGCGCTCGCCCGCGAGAATATTTTTTGCGCTCAGCAGGGCCGTCATCATCGCGTGGTCCTGGTTGTTGTACTTGTGCATGCCATTGCGTCCCACGAGGTGAAGGGTGGGGAACTGGCGATCCAGCGCGGCGCGAATGGTATCCACGTGCCGCTGATATTCGTCGTCGTAGACGGGGTAAGCCTTGGGCTGCCGGATCACGCAGCCGTCCACGACGTCCGCCGCTTCGGCGAGATGAATGGCTTGCAATTCCTTTTTTGCCAGCTCGATCAAATCCGCGTCGCTGGAATTCCACAGGGCGTCGCCTTCGAAGCAAAAATATTCGAGCCCGTAGGAACTGTAAGCGGGATCGGGCACCATCTCGGGCGACCAGGATTTGTAATTCTGCAGGCGTCCGACCTGCACGGCGGGATCGTGGATGTAGATCCAGTTGTCCGTAAAGCGGCCTTGGTCGCGGACGATCAATCCGACCGTGAGAAAATCGCGATAGCGAAGAGCATTAGCCGCGTCCAGGATGTTGGCAGGAAGTTGCGGCTCGATTTGCCGGACAAGATCGCGCATAGGCATGGAGGAGATCAGGTGCTCAGCGCAATATTGCTCGATGCGGCCGTTACGGTCGTGGGTGGTGATCGTCCAGGAGTTGTCGGCTGGATTGTAGCGGCAGCCGATGACGCGTTGTCCCAGCAGCACCTGGCCGCCGAAATTACGGATCTTCGCGGCGAAGGCTTCCCACATCATTCCCGGCCCCAGCCGCGGATAACGGAAGGTGTCGATCAGGGTTTTGACGACTTGCTTTCGGTCCTTGGGCCTTCGTCCTGAAAACAGCGCGTGTTTGATAGCGGAGCCGAGCGACAGCCCTTTAATCCGCTGGGCGGCCCAGTCGGCGGAGATTTCCTGGCAGCTCATGCCCCATACTTTTTCCGTGTAGGTCTTAAAAAAAATCTCAAAGAGTCGGCGGCCGAACTGGTTCACCACCCAGTCCTCGAAGGTCTTTGGGTCAGGGGTGGGCTGCATGCGGGCCTGTACGAACGAGAGCATGCAGCGCGCGGCTTCAAGGAATCCGAGTTTGGAGAGTGCTTCAAATGGCTTCAGTGGATAGGTGAAGAACTGGCCGCGGTAGTAAATCCGCGAGGAGCGGGGGCGATCGAGCAGGTCGCTCCCGGCGACTTCGGTCCAGAGGTCTTCCACTTCGCGGGACTTCGAAAAAAAACGGTGCCCTCCGATATCGAAGCGGAAGTTTTTGTAATTGACGGTTCGCGAGATCCCGCCCACGTACTGCGGATCGCTTTCCAGCACGACCACGGGAGCGCCTTGCTTCGACAATTCGTAGGCCGCCGTTAGACCTGCCGGTCCGGCACCGACGATCACGGCTTTCAATCTGCTAGTTGGCATGAATTCTCGCTCGGAAAGACGCGCTACCACTTATTTGCCCGAGACAAATCCCCAAGATACAAAGGCAATCTGGGTGCCAGCTCTCGTCCCTCACTAAGTGGTTGAGCGACAGGTGCTTAGATCAGCGTCAGAAGGGTATTAGCCCGTATCGAGAGGGTTAAATCACGCGCTCGCTGTGGGGAAAGGCTCGACCTGGGCCTTGAAGTTGGTTCCGAAACGGGAAAGCACGCGGCCATAACCGACTGAAACGAAAGCAGCTGATCGAGCAGACGCGCGGAGACGGATTTTGGCAACGGCGGTGCACAGATCAAGTAGTTGCGACGCAAATCTGTAGCTGCCCTTCGTTTTTCCTCTGCCTTGGAGCAACTCGACGCGGGCGGGGAACCGGAACAGGGCTGGACCATCGAGCTCCGAGGTCGTGGTTAGGCCCACGGAATCGGGCTTGGTCCGGCCCTGGTGTTGCGAGCGCCAGATACTGAGATCTCGAGGATGGACCTGATGCCGGTTGCGGCCGACACCACCAAGCAAATAGGCAGGAAGCGGCGATGGGTGCTGCAGGCCATCAGCGGGATCGTCGTCACCATCGTGTTACTGGCGGCTCTCGAAGGGGCGCTCCGCCTGCTGGGTGTGGGATTTCCCACGAGCCTCACCGTTCCGTGCACCGTCGGAGGGCATGCGGCAGCCTGCTACAACTTGTTTTTTCCCGCTCCGTTTTTTCCCCCAGGGATGATCAAGACTCCGCAAGCGTATGCCATTCCGGCGGAGAAGCCTCAGGGAACGTTTCGGATATTCGTGCTCGGCGAGTCGGCCGCGATGGGTGATCCCGACCCAGCGTATGGGTTCAGCCGGTATCTGGAAGTGATGCTGCGCCGGCGATATCCCAATCTTAAGTTCGAAGTTGTGAATACCGGCAGCGTGGCCATCAACTCGCACGTTTTGCTGCCGATTGCCGAGGGGCTGGCGAAAGAACGTCCCGACCTCTTCATTATTTATTCGGGGAACAACGAAGTGGTAGGGCCATACGGTCCGGGGACGGCGCTGACCGCGTCAGGCATGAGCATGCCGGTGATTCGCGGCAGCATCTTTGTGCGCTCGACTCGCATCGGGCAGCTGCTCACGAAGCTTGGAATGCAGAAGCGCGAATGGGGCGGCATGGAGATGTTTCTCGACAAACAGGTTCGGGAAAGTTCTCCGCTGATGAAGTACACCTATGCGAACTTCGAGCGAAACTTGCGCGACACCGTGGCGGTTGCCGAGCGTTCGGGGGCGAGGGTGATTGTCAGCACGGTGGCTACGAATCGGAAAGACTGCCCTCCGTTTGCCTCGATGCATCGTGAGAATTTAACCGCGGACGAATTGCGTTCGTGGACAACGTTGGTGCAGCAGGGAGCGGAACTAGAGAGTGGCCGCTCCTACGAAGAGGCTCTGAAGACATATCAGGCCGCCGGCAAGATCGATGATCAATACGCAGAACTCGAGTTCCGCATCGCGCGCAGCATGTGGATGCTGGGCGACTATGCCGGTGCCGACAAGCATTTTCGCCGTGCCCGCGATCTGGATACGCTGCGCTTCCGCGCCGATTCCAGGATCAACGATATCAATCGCACGGTGGCTTCCACCGCGGGAGCCGAGTTGGTGGACGCCGACGCGATATTTTCCAAAGAGGCCCCGAACGGGATTGTGGGCAGCGAGTTGGTTTATGAACATGTTCACATGACGCCTTTGGGAAATTACCTGCTGGCTCGAGCGATGTTTCTGCAAATTGCAAGCAGGCTATCGGCGGACGCGGCAGGTCCGGCGGCTGAGGCCGATGTTCCTTCCGAAACGGAATGCGAGCAGCTGCTGGCGTTCACCGGATATGACCGCTCCCGGATCATGCTAGAAATGCTGCAGCGATTGCAGAGACCGCCGTTTACCGGGCAGGTCAACCATTCCGACCAGGTGTTGCGCCTGACTCTCGAGGCGCAGGACTCGACCGAAACTCCCGATCAGACAGCCGCGGAGTACGAGTGGGCGATCCGGCAGAGGCCCGGCGACCGCATTCTGCACTACAATTACGGGCTTTTTCTGTTTGGGCATGACCGCATGGCGGCCATGCAGCAGCTGCGGATGTCGCGTCCGTGGGATGGGTTTCCGGTATTTGCGCCGGATGGGACGCCGGTGAATTGAATCGGAGTGCCGCTGCGTCCGCCGCGGCCTGGGGAGGAAGGTTGCTGCAAGGGATTCTTTACGCGCTTTTGTTTGCAGGATGCGTGGCGGCCTGCGCGAATCTCCGTTCACAGCGGGCGCGGCAAACGATTCTGCTGGGTGCAAGCTATGTTCTATACCTGAGTTGGGGGCCATGGTTCGCGCTGGTACTTCTGGCTTCGACGGTGGCGAATTTCTTTCTTGGCCGGTGGCTGCGAAGCAATCCCGCAGGCGGCATTCTCGCAACGGGCATCTTCGTCAACCTCGCCCTGCTGAGCAGCTTTAAGTATCTGCCGGCGGCTGCCGTCCAATTTCCCGCCTCCGCTTTGCAGCCCTTTGCGCATCTCGCGATGCCGCTGGGAATTTCCTTCTGGACTTTCCAGGCGATGAGTTATCTGTTCGACCTTTACCGGGGAGAGGAACTCGATCCATCGTTTACCGAATTCGCGCTGTACATGGTTTTCTTTCCAGTGGCGATCTCGGGGCCGATCTGCCGCATGCCCGACATGCTGCCGCAGTTTCGCTCCGCTGAAACGACCCGATGGGGCGAGATCGAGCGTGGAACTCGCCGCATCGCAACCGGCATCTTCATGGTGCAGTTGGCCAAGCTGCTGGGGCAGGGAATCCTTGGCGGCGACGGCATCAGCTCCGGCTTTGATCGCGTAACCCGCTGGAGCGGACCCGATGTGTGGTGCCTCGCGTTCGGATACGGGCTGCAACTGTTCCTCGATTTCGCGGGGTACTCGCACATCGCAATCGGCGCGGCAAGAGCTATGGGGTTCACCGTGCCGGAGAATTTCGCCCGCCCGTTCGAATCGACGAGCCCATCGATTTTCTGGACGCGCTGGCACATGTCGCTTTCCTTCTGGATTCGCGACTATGTATTCCTACCCCTGGCAACCATGCGGCGCGAAATCTGGTGGCGCAACCTGGCGCTGGTGATATCGATGGCAGCGTTTGGAGTTTGGCATGGCGCCACGGTGTTATTTCTGGTGTGGGGCGTATATCACGGCGTGCTGCTGATGCTGCATCGCGTGTTGCAACAACGGCAGCGGCGGTGGAACTGGGAACCGGGGCGGATGGGCACCGCGCTCGGCTGGATCGCAACCATGACGCTGGTCAACCTGGGATGGATCTTTTTCCGCGCCAATTCGCAGGCCGAAGCGGTTCAGATGCTCAAGGCCCTGGTCTCGCCTGGAAGTTATCAGGAGCATTTTCTAAGCGCTTCACTCTACATTCTGGTGGGAAGCATTGCGGTTGGTTACGCGCTGGCGATTCGCACCATCGATGCGGTTGAAAGCCAGGGTGATCAAACGGAATCTGGAATTGTCGCGCTGGTGGCGCGATGGCGCTGGTACTGGCTGCCGCCGCTTTACGGCTTAGCCATGGTGTTCCTGCTGATCGTGACGCTCACCGGCGGCGCTACGGCCGCACAGTTCATGTACAACAAATTCTGACGAGAGCCGCACCTTGATGGCATTCCGCAATTTGATTGAAGCGCTGGAGGCGGCTCCTGACAGCCGCCCTTTCGTCACGTTCTGGATCGACGAGGACGAGCAGGAGACAGTCACGTTCGCGGAATTTCGCGGGCGTGCGAGGGCGCAGGCAGGATTGCTGGTCGAGCACGGAGTGAAGGCTGGCGATCCCGTGATCATCCTCATGCCCCAGGGGATTGCCGCGATGGCGGCGTTTGCCGGGGCAATGATGCTGGGAGCTGCGCCGGCGTTTCTTGCTTACCCCAATTTCAAGGTCGAAGCCGAAAAGTACCGCTCGGGACTGGCGGGAGTGACCGCCAATCTCAAGGCCAAAGTGGTGTTGATTGACGAAGAGTTTCCCGAGGACATGCTTGGGCATGTGTCGCTGGGCGCCGAGGCAAACCTGGTTCGCGCGGCCGAAGGCGGAGCCCCCGACTTTCCCAAGAGCAGGATTCAACCAACCGACATTGCCTTCATCCAGCATTCGGCGGGAACGACCGGCCTGCAAAAAGGTGTGGCGCTGACGCATGCGGCGATATTGCGGCAACTGGAACATCTGGCGGGCGCGCTGCGTGTTGATGCCGCGACGGATCGCATCTACAGCTGGCTGCCGCTTTATCACGACATGGGGCTGATCGCCTGCTTCATCTTGCCGATGGCGTGCCATGTGCCGGTGGTGATGCAGTCGCCGCTGGAGTGGGTGATGCATCCAGAAACCATGCTGCAAGTCATCGACGAGCACAGATGCACGCTGGCATGGCTGCCGAATTTTGCCTTTCAGTTCGTGCCGCGGCGTCTACCTGCGGGTCGCCGCGAGAAATATGATCTGTCATCGCTGCGCGCTCTGATCAATTGTTCCGAGCCGGTGCGCTCGGCCAGCATGCACGAGTTTCAGAAGGCGTTCGGGATCAGGAGCGAAGTGCTGCAGTCGTCCTATGCCATGGCGGAGAACGTATTTGCCGTGACGCAATCGGCGCCGGGCCTGCCCCCCACGCAGGTTTGGGCGGACGGCCAGCAATGTCGCAGCGCGCACCGCATCGTCAAAGTAGCAGAGGGAACGCCCGGCGCGGTTTCGTTCACCTCATCAGGACGGCTGTTGCCGCGACACGAACTGCGTATCGTTGCCGAAGACGGCGAGCTCGGCGAGGGTGGCGTTGGTGAAATCCTGATCCGCAGCGATTGCCTGTTTGCCGGCTACTACAACCGCCCTGACCTTACGCAACAAACCATGGCGGATGGCTGGTATCGCACGGGAGATCTGGGATTCATGCTCGATGGAGAGTTATATGTGGCCGGGCGGAAGAAGGACCTGCTGATCATTGGCGGTGAAAATATCTATCCGCAGGACATCGAGGAACTGGCGGCCTCGCATCCCGGGGTGCATGAGGGCAGGGCGATCGCGCTGGGCGTCTACAATGCCGATCTCGGGACCGAAGAAATCGTGGTGGTGGCGGAAGTGGAAGACGAGGCGCTGCTGGCCCACGCGGAGCGGATCGAGCAGGAGATTCGCGGCCGGATCGTGGCCGGAATGGGCGTAGCCGTCCGCACGATCGTGCTGAAGCCGCCGAAGTGGATCGTGAAGAGCACGGCGGGAAAGCCGGCGCGGTCGGCGACACGCGAGAAGTTGCTCCGGGAGCATCCGGAATTCAGCCGGGAAGAGGTTGCGCAATGACGCCAGAGGCCCAACAGATGATCGAACACATCCGTCAGCTGATCCGCAAGCCGGACGTCTCGATTGAAGAGAATACGCCGCTGGTGTCCGCCGGCCTGATCGACTCGATGGCGCTGGTCGATGTGCTGCTGAAGCTGGAAGATCTTACGCGGATGCGGATTCCGGCGGGCAAGGTCCAGCCTAAAGATCTGGACAGCGTGGCCAAAATGTTTGCCACCGCGCAACGCGTGGGCAAACCGCGCAAGTAGGCCGCCTAATGCGGCTGGCTGACCATGGCCGGATCGACCTCATGGTTGATGATGGCGTTTCTCTCCGCTTGTTGGAGTTGTTCGGTGCGATCCCACTCCGGCCGCAGCACCATGGACTTGATGCGGAAGTGCGATTCTTTGGCCGCGTCGTCAATGCGGATGAGCATCTCGTTTTTCTGCAGGCGGAAGCGCGTGGTCTCTGCCAAAGGGATGAGCGCTTCTGAACTCTTGCCGCTGATTACGTACACGACTTGATCTGCAACGAGAACGTATTCCGGGCAGAGCGCGCCGGGTTCGACCTTGCCGCCGCCGGACATGGCAGCCATGAAACCGTGCTCCGGCCCCAGGCAATCGGTCATCCGCATGCGAACGATGGTGCCTTGCTGATTCTTGTGAGCTTGTGCCGCCACCAGAGTGGGCAGCATCAACAACAGGGCAATAGAGAACAGAACAGGCTTCATAGCTCCTCGCTTACTGGTTGTCGTAGTAATATCCGCTTCGGCTGCGGAACTGCAGGCTCGAGTTGTGCGTGGGGAGAATCCGGAGAGCATGAAATCCGGCGTCGTGGTTCGGGAGTCTGTAGGTGACGATGTAGCTGGCCTTGAAGTCTTCCAGGATTGCGTTCATGGCCCGGTCGGGCGCAGTGGCGCCGGAGAAATAGCGTCCGCCTGTGGAATCCGCGAAGCGATACAGAATGGCGGAGCCTCGCGATGAGGGCGTTCGGTTCTGGTCGATCGCGTAGATTTGTACGCCCGCTTTGGTGGCCGCATCGGTCGCGTCCTGCAAAGAGTGGCGGCTGACGGAGTCCTGTCCGTCGGAGAAGACGATGAGAATTTTCCGTACGTCGGTGTCCGCGCGTCGCGCGAGGAAGCCGGATGCGACGACGACGCTGTCGAACAGAGGAGTCAGGTTGCCGCTCTGCGGGACAGACACGAGTTCAGCAGTGTGCGTCCCGCGGCAGTTGCCGGAGCAGGCCAGCTTGGGTTGCAAATCGCGAAACGAAAATACGGAGAGGTTTTTCTCGGGAATGCCCGCCGTGTGCGAGAGTAGCTCCAGTACTTGCGACAGCTCCTCGCCAAAACGCGGTGCCACCGAGCCGCTGGCATCCACCAGGATCGCAATTTCGTATTGGGTAGAGTCGGTTCGGCGAAAGCTCTGAAAATTGCGGAGCACGAGATCCTTGTCCACCACGGCAAAATCGCCGGCCTGCAGGGTGGCGACGCCGTGATCATGTTGATCGCTGACCGAAAACGCGAGGCGAACTTCGTTGGCGTGCGTGCGATAGGTAACGTCGGGAGGATCCCCGCCGGCGGCGGCAACACTCGAGTAGCCAAGCACGATAAATACTAAGATCGGCCAGAGTCGGTGAGAGTTGATGGGGGTCGGCATACAACAAGTCCATCGGCCTTTGGTGCAGAACTTGAGGACACTCCCTGTTACGCGAGTTAGAGTGCAGCCTGGGTACTAAAGTTGTCGGGAGTTGTTGCCGAACCGGAAATTCGTGAGAAGTCTCAAAGGTTAGCAGGAACAATAGACTGCAAAGACGGATTGGACAAACAAAGAAAGAACGAGAAAGTTGGTTCCTGAAGAGCCTTACTGTCCGAGCTTGGTTTGTTGCGCCTGCGCGATCAATTTCTCGACGGTCTCTTTCTTTTCCTTCGGCAGTGTGGGATTCAGTTTCAATAACTGCCGCCATGCCTTGACTGCGCCGCTCGAATCATTTTTCGATTGCAGGCGGATCATGCCCAGATTGAACAGGGAATTGGCGTCTTTGGGATCGTAGGACAAGGCTTGCTGCAGTTGCTTGATGGCGCCATCGGCGTCGCCTTGATAGAAGAGGCACGACGCCAGGTCGGTGCGGGCTCCGATATTCTTGGGATTCGCCTCGATCGCTTTCTGGTAATAACCTGCCGCTTCCTGGAACTGATGAGTCGCCTTGTAGAGAGTTCCCAACTGGTTCAGCAGATCTGAATTGTTGGGATCGTTCTTGAGCTTGGCCAGCAGCGGCTCGGCCTTTGTGTCGGCCATGTGCTTCAAATCTTCGAGGCTGGGCGTCGGCTGCGGAGCAGACGAGTGAGGGTCGGCAACCGCGGCCGCCGGAGTTGCGGCTGGCGCGGCTGCCCGCGAGGCTGAGCCGCGGAACAAGTAGCCCACGATCAGACCAACGGCCAGGCACACCGCCGACATGGCATATACCTGGCTCGATTTCCAGCTTTGAGATGCGGACGCTTCGGTCTGATTCATCGTTCGTGGTCGCTTTCCGGTGGTTTTTTCTACACCTCTTGAACATCAGTGGCACGCCGCTTGCCAATCTCAGATCCTCATTGGCCTCACATTTTCAATGGCTTACGAGGCCGAAGGCTTTTCAGATTGGGCCGGTGGAGTGCGCTCTCGCAGGTGCTGCGGTTTTTCCCGCGCCCGGACAATACCCATGACAGGGATCACACAGCCCGGTGAGTGGGTTCACGGTGCAATTCTTGGCTTTCTCTAACAATGTTCCAGGCCCTCCCCCGGTAGTCGGAACTGCCATTCCTTTGGCTCCTTTCCTTTCCGACAAGGCAGGTTTTGTGAACCGCTGCAGCAGTGCGCCGCTTCGTTTCCGGCATGATATGTACTTAGGTCCGCGTGTCGCTGGCGTGAAGCGATACCAGCGTGCGACGTACGAACGTCCCCGGCAGCGCTCCACTCATTCCCTATCAAGGCAGACGTTTCTGCAAGTTGCAGGAGGCGAACCATGATGCGCCACTGCTTCATGGTCGTATCGGTCCTAATGGCCTTAGTTCGAGTTTCCGCGGCAGCCACTCCCAAAGCGAATCCCGACCAATTCGTGGATCGCATCATCGCCAACGAGCGCTCTCTCTCGAGCACGATGCGCAGCTATAGCCCGATGGTGGAAACCTATCTGCAGCGCCTGCAAGAGGACGCGAACCTCGGGCTGGTTCCGGCGGAGGATCATTATTTCCTCGGCCGGGTGCAGTTTCAACAGAGTAAGGAAGAGTTCTACCTCGATAAACGGCTGGTGGAACGCATGGCGGGAGCGTTTTCCAAGTTCTATTCGCTCAGCCCGGTGGGGTTCGCGAGCATGATCTTTGTGGATCGAAGCGGCTTCGATCGCAAGAATTATCAGCTTCGCTATGTGCAGAGCGAATTCCTGGGCGACATCCGTTGCCTGGTGTACGAAGTGAGCCCGCGCAAAGATCAAGCCAACCGCTTCAAGGGTGCGATCTGGGTTGAGGATGAAGGCTATCGCATCGTGCGCTTCAATGGCAGCTACGGCACGTTTCACATTGATAGCTGGCGCATGAATCTGCAACCCGGAGTCTGGCTGCCCTCGGTCGTGTATTCGGAAGAGTTCGATTCCAACAAGCCGCAGGGGCGCAATCCACGGCTGAAAGCGCAGACCCGGATCTGGGGCTACAACCTGGGCCCGCGGCCCGAGTCGGAGTTCGCCGAAATCGTTGTGGATCCGGACACGGTGAAAGATTTGTCGGACCATCCCGATCAAAGTCCGCTGGAGATTCAGCGCTCCTGGCAGCGGCGCGCGGAAGACAACGTGATCCAGAAGCTGCAGGAGCTTGGCCTGATCGTTCCCGAGGGCGAGGTGGACAAAGTCCTGGAAACGGTGCTCACCAATCTGGAGGTCACGAACCAGATTGTGCTCGAGCCCGAAGTTCGCTGCCGGATCGTACCCACCACGCCGATTGAAGTGGCGACCATCGGCCATACCATCCTGATCAGCCGCGGCTTGCTGGACGTTCTGCCCAATGAAGCCGCGCTGGCGACGGTTCTCGCGCATGCGCTGGCCCACGCGGCGCTGGGACACAATCTCGACAGCAGCTTTGCCTTCAACGACCGGATGGTGGTTCCGAGCCTGAAGCAGTTGCCCTTGTTCGATTTCAAGCACACCGCCGAGCAGGAGAATGAAGCCGACGCGTTGGGGCTGAAGATGCTTGCCAATTCGCCGTACAAAGACAATCTGGCGGAAGCCGGATTATTTCTGAAGGCGTTGGCCCGGTACGGCAAGAAGCTGCCCAACCTGGTGAAGGCGAATCTGGGCGAAAGCCTGATTGCCGACAACCGGATCGCCTTCATGAATGCCGTCGCGGACCGCGCGCCGAATCTCGAGATCGAGAATCCGCAACAGATCGCTGCGTTGCCCCTGGGCAGCCGGGTGAAACTCGATCCCTGGGCCGGGCAGCTGAAGTTCGTGAAAGCAAAGCCGCCGCGAATTTATTCGGCGAAAGACAAGCTCGCGCTGGAAGTCACTCCTTTTTCGCCCTATCTCGTCCGCCTTAAGACGACGGCAGCAAACACTGGCGCGCCGCAACCGAATTAGGACCGCTCGTTGGAGGAAGATATGCATCTTCGCGCGCTCGTTCCTGCATGCCTGGGACTGATTTTTTTGCTGGCGTCGATTCCCGCTGCCGGACAGCATCCTTATCCGTTAGGCGAGAACTCGCAATGTATCGATTGCCATGACGATCACGCTACGGGAAATCATGTTCATCCGGCGGTGAAGAGCGGCTGCGCCTCGTGTCATCAGGTGGAAAATCGCAACCAGGAGACCTACGTTGTTCTAAGAAAAGAAAAAGCAGCACTATGTTTTGGATGTCACCAGCCGGTCGCATTCTCCTACCCCCATTTTCCGTACACCTCGGGAATGTGCACGCGCTGCCATAATCCACACGCTTCAGAGAACGCGCATCTGCTGCGCGCCAAAGTCAACGAGGTTTGCCTGCAATGCCACCTGCGTAAAACGGACAGCGTGCCTTCGCCGTACATGCCGACCATTTCTCTGGTAAGCGACAACCAGGCCGGACATCCGTACGAGCGGCATCCGGTCGGCAAGGTGCGGGATCCGCTGAGCGGAGACGAGATGTCATGCCTGAGCTGCCATGTCGCGCATGGCGGAGTCCAAGTGCATCTGCTGAAGATGGGAGCGGCCATCCCGGAGGATGCGCTCAATCAGGTTACCGAGACGAATGACATTTGCCGCAAGTGCCACCTGCGGCTGTGGGGATTGGATGGCGACGCGGGAGCCCGGAAAAAGAACAAGAAAAGAGACAATCGGGGTGTAGGCGGCGGGCCCGGGGCTCCGCTCAGGTGATGCTTACTTCAGTATAGGTGCCGTACACCTGGCGCAGCGCTTCACAGATTTCGCCGACGGTTGCATAGGCGCGGACTGCATCGACGATGTACGGCATGGTGTTTGCGGTGGAGACATTGCCATTCAGTCCGGCTTTCGGCTCCTGGGACGCGGCCTTTTTGAGAGCATCCAACGTTCTCCGTACTTCATCACTCGAACGGCGCGCGCGTAAAGTCTTCAGCTTGGCGGATTGCTGGCGGGCCACGCTCTCATCGATATAGAGCGTGTGCGGCGGCTGTTCCTCAATGGCGAATTCGTTCACGCCGACAATGATTTTTTCTTTGGCTTCGACCGCGCGCTGGTACTGGTAAGCGGACTCCGCAATCTCTTTCTGGGGATATCCCCGCTCGATGGCCTTAACCATGCCGCCCATGGTGTCGAGCTTGCCGAAATAATCTAGGGCGCCGCTTTCCATGTGCAGAGTCAGATTTTCCACAAAGTAAGAGCCGCCGAGAGGGTCCACGGTCTGGGTGACGCCGGATTCGTACGCGATGATCTGCTGCGTACGGAGCGCGATGCGCGCCGCTTCTTCCGTGGGAAGGGCGAAAGCCTCGTCGTAGGCGTCCGTGTGCAGCGACTGCGTGCCGCCGAGGACTGCGGCCAGCGCTTGCACCGCAACCCGCGCAATGTTGTTCATGGGTTGCTGCGCGGGCAGGGAGACGCCTGCGGTCTGGGTGTGGAAACGCATGAGCCATGTGCGCTGGTTCTTTGCGCCAAAGCGGTCCTTCATGGCGCGATACCAGATCTTGCGCGCGGCGCGGTACTTGGCAATCTCTTCGAAGAAATCGTTGTGCGCGTTGAAGAAGAAGCTGAGGCGTGGGCCGAATTCGTCGACGTCGAGGCCGCGGCGGCGCGCCCACTCCACGTACTCCACACCGTCATACAACGTGAATGCCAGTTCTTGCAGCGCGGTCGAGCCGGCCTCGCGGATGTGGTAGCCGCTGATGGAAATCGTGTTGAAGCGCGGCGTGAACTTCGACCCGAACTCAAAGGTGTCGATCACCAGGCGCATCGAGGGCGCGGGAGGATAGATGTATTCCTTCTGCGCGATGTATTCCTTGAGAATGTCGTTCTGAATGGTGCCGGAAATTTTCTTCCAGTCCGCGCCCTGCTTTTCCGCAACCACCAGATACATGGCCCACAGGACCGAGGCGGGAGAGTTGATGGTCATCGAGACCGTGGTCTTTTCCAGGTCGATGCCGTTGAAAAGAATCTCCATGTCTTCGAGCGAATCGATGGCGACGCCGCACTTGCCGACCTCGCCCTCGCTGGCTGCGTGATCGGAGTCGTAGCCCATCAGCGTGGGCAGATCGAATGCGACGGAAAGGCCGCTGCCGCCGTGCTCGAGCAGATACTTGTAGCGCTGGTTGGTCTCTTCCGGCGATGCGAAGCCGGAGAATTGCCGCATCGTATACAGCTTGCCGCGATATCCGGTGGCGTGAATGCCGCGCGTGAAGGGCGGTTGGCCAGGATAGCCTAAATACGTTTCCTCACTCCAATCGGCAGGGAGATCAGCCGGAGTGTAGAGGCGGCGAATGGGCACGCCGGAGATCGTCGTGAAGCGCGCGTTTCCGTGCTCGTCCAGGTTGATGCCGCTGGGGGCGCCGATGGGACGCTCGGGGTTCTTTTCGAGCGTGGGAGCGAGGGTTTTCTCGGCCCAATTCTTTTCCGCATCCGACGGATGGCGGTTTTCAAAAACGTCGGCGATTGGACTCTCGGCAATTTGCGGCGGATTGGACGGAGGCAGCTTCTTTTCCATGCGGACCCCAGTGGTCTGATTCGATGATAGGGAAGGGAGTGCGGTTGGGGCAAGACGCAGGGTTATCGAAGGAACGACCGGTCGGTTTGGGAAAATCTTCACCGCAGAGGACACGGAAGGCACAGAGTAGGGGCGGACTGCGTAAGCAGCAGGCCTTGGCGACCGTCGAAAAATCTGAACTCTGTCATCCTGAGCGGAGCGAAGGATCCCCCGGCGTGTAGAGTCATTTGCGCGACTGACAGGTGTCCTATCCAAGGCTTGTCGCTGCAGAGTGCATAAGAGAATGCCTTCAGGAGTACCGAATGCCGTCCGGGTGACAGGGATCCTTCGCTGCGCTCAGGATGACAGAGCGTTTGGTTTGCGTGACAACTCCCATGCTTTGGCGTACTTCCACGAGACGTAGACGGCGTGATACAGGTGCAGCAGCAGGCCTTCGCGGCCATCGAGAAATCCGAGGCGGAAGAAGTAGTTGTAGATAAAGGTGAAGAGCGGGCGGAGGACAATGTTGATGAAGCTGAAGTGGACTTTGCCCTTGGCCACGACCATCTCCGCGCCGAGTGAAGAGTAGCGGTTCATGTGCTCGATGTAGTCGGAGAGGGTCGGGTAGGAGTGGTGGAGGAGAGCAGCGAGTGCTCCGTCAAGTCGCCCGGCTTTACCTTCGAAGGCGACGTCTTCGTGCACAGTGCGATTTTCAAACCTTCCTGAGCCTCTGCGAAATAACCGCAACTTCGGATCAGGCCAGAAGCCGCCGTGCTTAATCCATCGGCCTAGGAAAAGGTTCCTTCGTTGTATCCAGAACCCGCTAGCGTCACAACGGGGTATCGTTGTACCCATTGCGCTAAGGAGTTCCTGTCTCGGATGCAGCTTCCTTTCAGAAATCGTAAAGGTGATTAGCCCCGCCAAGTCGCGTTCCACTTCCTCATCCGCATCAAGGCTAAGAATCCACTCCCCTTCAGCTTTGTCGATCGCCGAGTTCTTCTGCCCTGCGTAGCCCTTCCAATCTTCGATGAACACTTTCGCTCCGAATGATTTTGCGATTTCTACCGTGCGGTCGGTCGAGCCGGAATCGACAACGATGATTTCTCCTTGGCCATTGGCGACTAACGGCTGCACGCTGGCGAGCGTGCGGCCGATATTGGCTTCTTCGTTAAAGGTAATGATGACGACGGAAAGTTGCATGGCGCTGACAATCGCTCGGCGTTCTCAGAGACGTTCCCTGCGACCTCTGCGGTTCCAAGCTTTTACCACCGAGTTCGCTGAGAAAACCCGCCGAGAGCGTTGAGGGAACTCGGAATTGTCTCACAGGTACTCCGTTTCAAGGATGCACGGAGGGTGACGGTGGAAGAGCGGTGCTTTAGCGCCGTGTTAGACGTGCGCGACTTCACGGGCTTCAGCCCCAGTGGATCGCCGTCGTGCTTCACAGATCAGGAACACGGCCATGATCAGCAACTCGGGCTCGATCGGGTGCCGGTACCGGGCATGCGGAAAGACAAGATAATAGGTTGTGGGATAAGTTAGGACCAGTCCCGCGAAAAGCCAGGCTGCAGGCCGCTTCTGGCGCACTGCGCGGCCCAGCCCCCACAGCGAGAGGACCGACGTCGCGAGAAAAAGAGAAGTCCGAAAATCCACTGGGGCCACACTGCTGGTCTCGCGTGGCACGCCATTCCAGTAATAGAAGAAGCGCTTCAGGCTGACCACGACAAATCGGCCTGGATCTTGCCGGATCCAGTCCAGCGCGAGGCGCTTGCAATCGGCGGCATAGGCCAACTCGCCCATACGCTGAAATTTCGCGAACTCCAGCTTGTTCTGGCTGGGCTGCAGGTACGCCATCAGCATGCCATCCGCGCTCTTGAAGTTACCCAAGCGGACCTCAAACCAGAAATCGTCGCGGACCAAAACGAATCGTCCGAAAACTTCGTAATTGCGAATCAGCCATGGCGACAGCACGGCAAAAAAGATTAGCGACGATAAAGCTACCCCGCCGAAAGAAGCGAGCCCATGCTTGAACCGCTGCCGCCAGATCCACAGCCCGCAGAAGGGAAGAAAGGCGAGCATCGACGGATTCGCCAGGGCGCCAATTCCCCAGAGTACACCAAAAAGAATCCAGCCTCGAATGCCGCGCCACTCCTGCAGTTCGAGCGCGACCAGAAAAATCAGGCTGAGGATGAGCGGAGTAAGTGTCGTGTCCCAGAGCCAGTGCACCGACCAATACCAGAACCAGGGCAGCAGTGCCCAGACGCGCGCCGACCACAGCGCGATGCGATCGTCAGACACTCGCTTCGCAATCAGGTAAATCGGCACGCAGGTAAGCGCCGCCAGCAGGCTGTTGAAACTCAGAATCACCCACGCCGAGGCGTAGGAGTACACGCCGAATATCTTGAACACCCCAGCCATGAAGTAGGGATAAAGAGGAGGTTCCCAGGCGGTAGGTCCGGTGTGGTCGCCGTAAGGATTGCTAAAGCCCTCGCCTTGCGCGATGGAGCGCGCGATGCGTCCCATCTCCCAACCGAAGCCGAAGTGATCTTCCCCCGGACGGGTCTTGTACTGGCGGAAAACGCCTATCGTGGCAACCTGCAAGAGGAAGGAGAGCAGCATCAAGCGAAGCAGGTGCTTACGAATGGCAGGGGATATCCCAAACCGTGCTTCGGCCGGGACGTTCGTTATCACCTGACCTTGAGCCATCGCCACAGGGCAATTCTGCGGAACGCTTTCACCCGGTCGATGCTGTCGCCGATGCTGTGCCGGGCCCAGACCTCATCGTTGATCTCGTTCTTGCTGAGCTGGCGGTGCTGCACTCGCTTGCCCACGCTGCCCAGGCAATAGGAGCATGATTTTAGCGGAGTCGTCCGGTTGAAATATTCTTCCGCTTGCTTGCCGAAATCTTCGCTGTCCTCGAGTTTCAGGCCGTCTTCTTTGCTGAAATCGTCCGCAACCAGGCCTTGCTTTTGCAGTTTGTACGCGATGAACGGCGCCCGTGAGCAACGATAGATGTAGCCGTCGTGCAGGGCGTAACAGCGCTGCGTCCAGGCCACCGTGCAGGTATTGAAAATGCCTTCGACCAGCCGGTCATCTTCATTCTTGATGCCCACGATGCTCATGCTGAACTTCGGCTGATCGTGGATTTCCAGTTCCACCGAGTGCTGCTGGCAGCGCTCGCGCGCCCTTTCAATGGCCTCTTTTTTCAAAGGGAGCGAGGGATAAAAACTGATGGTGATCTTGTCCAGAGCCTCGAAGAGTTGGTCTCCCTGCTTGTCGAGCAGGAAGCCGTTGGTGACGAGCACGGCCTTATCGGTGATCCCGCTTGCCTTCACAGCCTTGAAGAATCCGAGGCAGTTCTTGTGCAGCAGCGGTTCGCCGCCGAGGATCAGAAACTCCTCGGAATGCACATGTCGGGTTAAGACGGCAAGCTGCTGCTCAAATGCCTCAAGGGAGATCGAAGTATTGAAGGCATCATCTTTAGGCCCGAAAAATGGGGACAGGTGGTCACAGTGGTCGCACTTCAAATTGCAATGATGGGCGACGTTGTACTCCAGCTTGTGAACCTGACACTTGTAACCCATCGGCTCCCCAATGCCCACCCCGTAAGGCTGCTGTGTGTGAAGGATTAGATAATTATACGGGATGGAGGTATGGAGGCGGGGACGCCGCCACGACAGCCGCCGGGGCCGCGCGCTACTTTCAGGACCGCGGCGCTAGCTCACGGCCTTACATTTGGCCTCCTTGCTGAGGTTGAATCGAGGGGGCCGGCTGGATCGCCGGCGACTGGTCCTGCCGCGGGGCGACGTAGGGGATGTTCGGAAGATGATTGACCTGGCCGCGGGTCGCATCGGCAACATCGATGCCGGCATGATCGAGCAACAAGCCGGTGGCGCGATCGAGTTCGATGCGGGATTTTTCATACGCCGCCTTCGCCGAGACCAGGTTCGACTCTCCGGTCTTCAAAGTCGCGGCGTCTTGCAGGATCGCCGTCTGCGTGGTCAGGCCCACCTTCAATTTCTGCTGATCGGCGTCGAGCGTCTGCCGCGCCAGATCGACCGCGGATTGGGCGGCCTGGACCGCTGCCCGGTTCTGCTTGACGTCGAACTGCGCATTGCGAACTTCGATTCGCACCTGATTCTCCAGCTGGTGCTGGCGCACCAGCGCCTGGCGGTATTCGAGTTGCGCGCGAACCTGGTTGGACTGCGCCAGCCGGTTCCGGATCGGAATCGTCAGCGCGAGCCCGACGCCTTTGTCGGGGGCGGTCGAGTTCACCAGTTGGCTCAAAGTGCCGCCATAGCCAACCGAATTGGATGTTTGAAACGGGGGCGGTGCCTTCGCAGGGTTGAAACAGAAATTTCCGCTCGTGCCGCTGCAAGTCGGCACAAGGGGATTCACATCGCCGCCCACTCCCGATCCGCCGTAGTACGCGAACGCCTGCAGCGTCGGCAGCATGGCATTGCGCACCGCTCTGTTATTCAGGTCGCGCGAGTTCAGATCGATGCGGGTTTCCACGAGTTCCGCCCGGTGTTGCAGAGCTTCGTTAATCAGATCCTGAATGGGAGTTACCGGTTCTTCCTGCGGCACTTGCATGGTCGAGGTCGGGATCACGTCGGCTTCGGCGAGTACCGGATCTTCAATGCTGCGGGTGAGAGCGTTCTTCATCAGCAATTTCTGCAGCTGCAGGTTGTTCTGCGCGACGATCAGGTTCTGCTGTCCCGTTGCAACCGTGCTCTGCGCGCTCACCACCTGGATGGGAGGCACGGTCCCCACTTGCGCCTGGCGCCTGGAATCTTCGAGAGCCTTTTGCGTATAGGCGAGCGACTCTTCTTGTACGCGCATGTTCTCGTAGGCGTAAACCAGGTCCCAATACATGTTCTCGATTTGGTCCACCGTGGTGATGACTTGCAGGCGAAACGCTACATCAGAAATTTCGCGGTTATTTTTGGCGATGCGAATGAACCGCGTGTTCGGCAGGAAGCCGAAACCTTGCAGCAGGTTCTGCGTAAAGCGGAATTGAAAATTCGAGCCCAGCTGGGGCGCCAGCAAAGTGGTCGGATTGTTGGTGGTGCCGTGAGTATTGTTGAACACGCCGCTGAGAACGCCGCCCCAGGAAAATCCCTGTAAATAGCCGAAGTCCGACGTGTAGGTATTCTGGGCCACGATCGGAACGGGGCTGAATACACTCACGGACTCCGTTTCATTCTTGTCGAGTTGCAAGGTGCCGGTGAGTTGGGGATCGAAGCTGGTGATCGGAGCGCCGACGCCCAGCGTGGAACTGACCAGGCCGTTGGTTCCTGTGCCGACGCCGCCCGCCGCGATGGTCGTGCCGCCGGTGCCCGAACCCACGGTGCCGCCGAGCCCGCCCACCCCGCCCCCCGGAGTGTTCTGCACGATGCCGGTATTTACGCCCAGGATGCTGGCGCCGGATTTGGCCCGCAGCAGGTCGGCATCGGCAATGTTCAGGTTGTACCGCGCGATCTCCAGATCGAGATTGTTTTCCAGCGCAAGCGCGATCGCGTCATCGATCGACAGGTAAATCTTGCCGTCGTGCATTAGTGAGTCGATGCGCGGGGAATTGCCAAAGCTGGTTTGCGCGAGAGTTCTCGGGGAATAGGGCTTGAGGAAATTAGGAAACGCGCGCTGCGGCACGGAGTAGTCCTGCAAATGGACGGCTTCCGGTTGTGCCGCTTGTGGCGCCGCTGGCGGAGCGGATGGAGCGGGAACCGTAGAGGTGGGTTCTTGAGCGCCGAGTGGGATGGCTCCGAGCAGGACGATAAATCCGAAATACTTACGGAACGACCAGACAGCAGACATCAAGCGCGGTGCGAGCATGAAGTTTCTCCTTGCAGAAAAAGCGGGGCCTGTAGAGTTGGACGGTCAGAATTCGTTCAATGCCAATTTTTGATGCAGTTGCATGAAATAGGTCACTTCATCTTAGCGGGAGAATGTTCGCGGAAGGTGCCGGTCATTGTAAAGAATTGTTGTTACGCGCAAAGAAAAACGCCGCTGCCTGGGCAGCGGCGTGTCTGGGGCCAGCGCTACTGTTGGGGCTGGATTGCCGGTGTGTCCACCGTCAGGTCCTTCCGCGGCGCAACATAAGGTACGTTGGGCAAGTGCGTGACCTGACCGCGCGAGGCGTCCTCGATGCTGATCCCGTCATGGTCCAGCAGCGTGCCGACGGCGCGGTCGAGCTCGACTCGCGACTTTTCGTACGCAGCCATGGCCGAGAGCAACACCGATTCGGCGTTTGCCAATGCGCTGCGGTTCTGCAGCACCGCGGTGGTGGTCGACGTGCCGAACTGGTACTTCTTTTGCTCGGCATCGAGGGACTGCTTGGCATAATCCACGGCGGCCTGCGCAGAAGCCACGCTGGCGCGGTTCTGCTCCACGCCGAATTGGGCATTGCGCACTTCGATGCTGATACGGTTCTCGGTTTGCTGCAAAGACATCTGAGACTGGCGATATTCCAGTTCCGAACGGATCTGCACCGCCTGCGCCGCGCGGTTGCGCAGAGGAATGTTCAGTTGCAGGCCAATGCCTTTGTCGGGCGAAGTTGAATTCACCAGTTGGTTGAGAGTGTCCCCGTACGATGCGGTCGGGAAAATCGGGCCGCCTGCGCTTCCCCCTGAGCAGCCGAACCCCGGGTTATTAGGATTGCTGCAGAGATTGAGGGGATTTTGCTGTCCGCCAATCCCGGCGCCTCCGTAGTAGGCAAAGGCGTCAAGAGTGGGCAACAACGCACTACGAACTGCTTTGTTGCTCAATTCCTGGGTATGCAACTGGATCCGCGACTCGACCAGCTCTGGCCGGTGGCGCAAAGCATCGTTCACCAATTCCTCGGTCGGCTGGACTTGCTCAGCCTGCGGGACTTCCATGGTGGAGGTTGGAACCACCTCGGCGCTTGCCAGCATAGGATCGTGCAGCGTCCGGCTGAGCGCGTTCTTCATGAGCAGTTGCTGCAGCTGAAGGTTGGTCTGAGCTACGGTCAACGATTGCTGGTCCGCGGCGACCGTACTCTGCGCACGCACGGTTTCAATCGGGGCAAGGCTGCCAATTTCCACTTGCTTCTTGGTGTCGGAGAGAGTCTTTTGCGAAAAAGCCAGCGACTCCTGCTTCACGCGCAAGTTCTCGTAAGCGTAAACCAGATCCCAATACATATTCTCGATCTGATCCACAGTAGTGGTGATCTGCAAACGGAAGGCTACATCCGAAAGCTCCCGGTTGTTCTTGGCAATACGAATGAACCGCGTATTGGGTGCAAAGCCGAGTCCCTGAAGCAGATGCTGCGTGATTGTGGCTTTGAAACCGGAGTTCAACAACGGATTGGTGGAACTGAAAAAGCTGTTCGTGGTCTGCCGGGTGTTATTGAATCCGACGTTGAGATTCGTTCCCCACTGAAACGCCTGCTGATAAGCGAAGTTTACCGTACCGGTATTCTGCGCCAGGTTGGACCCCGGGAGCACTCCCTGGAAGATGCTGGTGGCGCGCTGACTGAAATGATCTTCCTGCAGCGTGCCGGTAACAATAGGATCGAAGCTGTTGATTGCGGGTCCCAAACCTAGTGTGGAACTGGTTAAACCAGCCGCTCCGGCGCCCGCTCCAGCCGCGCCGACAGTGGTCCCGCCCGTGCCCGAACCGACTTGCGTGCCAAGTCCGCCCACGCCTCCACCGGGCGTGTTCTGCACGACCCCCAGAGGAACGCCGAGAATGGGAGCGCCTGCCCGGGCGCGCAGCACGTCAGTATCGGCAATATTCAGATTGTAGCGGGCGATCGCGATATCGAGATTGTTCTCCAGCGCCAGCGCGATCGCGTCGTTCAACGACAGGTAAAGCTTGCCATCGTGCATCAGTTGATCGATGCGCGCGGTGTTCGCGAGATTGGGCGGAGGCAGGTGCCGGGACGTATACGGTGCAATGGGATTGGGAAAATGCGAGACCGGCTTGGCATAATTCATGGCGGGCACGGAGCGCGCTTCCGGAGTATTCTGCGTGGTGGGCGCCGGGGGCGCTTCTTGAGCTGGAGCTACGAGGGAAAGCGCACCCAGTAAACTGGCAGCAGCGGTGAGCCGGATGGTTGAAGCTAAACGTGCGAATGGCATCTACTCATCTCCGATCGTTAAAAGCGTGATAAAGGCTTGTACCGAAAACGACTAGGTTTCGCCTGAAATCTGACCCAAAATAGTTCTTGCTCAGGCATTGATACGCAAAAAGACCCGGGAAGGTTCCTGAAAGCTGGGACAAATGACCTTCTTAGATCCATTTTTGCCCGTCGTCTCTTGCGGACGTCGGCGTTTCCGGGCACAACTCGACAGAGAACACCTTCGAGAGCGGAACTCCGCGGAAACCGACTAGTATAACTGACCGAACGGTCAGGTGGCGTCCCCGCGATCTTCGACGAATCGGCGACGGCAGGGAGCGCCGAAAATGCATTCGATGATGCAACTCTGGTTCAGGACTCGAAAGATGCGCGCATGCGTACTCTCAAATTGATTTTGTCGTACGACGGGGCGGAATTCTCCGGCTGGCAAGTGCAACCGGACACAACTACGGTGCAGGGCACACTTGCCTCTGCCATTGGACGGATCACCGGCGAAAAGGTATTGCCCCAGGGCTCGGGACGCACGGACGCGGGAGTGCATGCTCTGGCGCAGGTCGTGACATTTGTCACGGAGTCTTCGGTCCCCACCCAGAATTTCGTCAAAGCTCTGAACGATATTTTGCCGGCAGCGGTGCGACTGCTGGAAGCTACCGAGGCGCCGCCGGGATTTCATGCTCGGCACTCGGCGCGGGCCAAGACCTACCGTTACCGCATTTATCGAGGGGACATTTGCCCGCCGTTTCTGGCGCGCTATGTGTGGCATTATCCCTATCCGCTCGATGAGGGTGCCGTGATTCAGGCGGCCGATTTAGTTGTGGGCGAAAAAGATTTCACCTCGTTCGCCGCGGTCGATCCGGAGAGAGGGCGCGAGGGCGAGCCGGTTTGCAATGTGCGCACAATTTTTTCGTCCATGTGGCAGCGTTCGGCAGAAGAATTGATCTATACCGTGCGCGGCTCCGGATTTTTACACCACATGGTGCGCAATCTGGTGGGAACGTTCATTCTTGTGGGCCGCGGTACGCTGCAGCCCGCCGATATCACCCGCATCCTCGAAGCCCGGAGCCGGTCCGCCGCGGGGGCTACAGCGCCGGCCAGCGGATTGTATTTGGTTGCGGTCGAGTATTAATCTGAATTTGCTTGGGGGTGACAGGTGCCTACACTCGCGACTTTTGTCGTTGCAGCGTTGGTGGCAATCACGTCTCTGCAGGTCCAGGCACAATCGGTCACTTCGTCGAACCAGCCGGCACGGCAGCCTGGTTCGTTCGTCCCGGTTGAAAATGGACAAATTTACTACGAAGAGTGCGGCAGCGGCACTCCCACCGTCGTGCTGATTCATGATGGCATCGCCCATTCGGCGGTTTGGGATCAGGTATGGCCGGCCTTCTGTGGCAAATTTCACACGATTCGATACGATCGCCGGGGCTATGGAAAATCGCCGGCGTCGACTACGTGGTATTACGAGACTGACGATCTCGCTACGCTGCTCCGTTATTTGAAAGTGCCGCGGGCTGTGATCGTGGGCAGCTCTCATGGTGGCGAGCTGTCAATTGATTTCACGCTGGCCCATCCCGACGTGGTGCAGGAATTGGTACTGGTGGGCGCGGTGGTCAGCGGGTTCCCATATTCCGATCACTTCCTGAATCGCGGCATGGAAAACTCGAAGCCGCTTGAAAAAAATGACGTCAAGGCAGCCATCGCGAATTGGTCCAAAGATAAATACGTGTTAGCGCCCGGTCACGACGCCGCCCAGAAAAAGCTGCTTGAAATCCTGAGTGCCAGCCCAACCGATCTGAATCATCAGGATTATGCCCGGCCGACTCAGCCAGCGTTGCCGCGGTTACATGACATTCACGTTCCCACGCTCATTCTCACCGGCGACGCCGACATTCCCGACGTGCATGCTCATGCCGGGGCGATCGAAGCGGGCATTCGCGGCTCGCGTCGCGTGGTTCTCAGCGACTGCGGGCACCTGATGTATCTCGAAAGGCCGGAGGAATTCACCAAAATCGTCACGGGATTCATCGAGTCGAACTATCCAACGAACTGAAAGGAATTTCGAAGTGGGTTGGGGAGCCGCGAAAGAGGGCGGCTTTTGGGACTAAGGATGTGAAGTATGGTTACCAATCTACAAATCGCAACACAGAAGCTGGTATCGGTGAACCCGGCTACGGGCGAAGTGTTGCGGGAACTCGAGTGCGCGCAGGAACCTGAAGTGGAAGCGGCGGTGAAGCGGGCTCGGGCGGCGCAGGGCGCTTGGTCGGACCTCGGAATCCGCAAGCGCATTGCCCTGCTGCGCGAATTTCAAGGAAGGTTATACGCGCGCAAATCTGAAATCGCGGCGGCCATTACGCGCGAAGCAGGCAAGCCGCTGGCGGAAGCTCTGGTCACCGAGGTTCTGGTCGTGCTCGATGCAGCGCGTTTTCTCATCGACAACGCCTGGAGGTTGTTGCGCGACGAACCTGTGCCTCATGCCAACCTGGTGACCAAACTGAAGAGCGGGTGGCTGGTGCGCGAACCGCACGGCGTAATCGGGATTATCTCGCCGTGGAATTATCCATTTTCAATTCCGGCGACGGAGACGCTGGCGGCGCTGGTAGCCGGCAATGCCGTGGTGCTCAAGCCTTCTGAATTAACGCCGCTGGTCGCGCTTGAACTGGCGTCGTTGTTGCACGCGGCAGGCGTGCCCCAAGACGTCTTTCAAGTCATGGTAGGAGAGGGTCCGGCGGGCGCGGCACTGCTGCGCTCCTCGATTGACAAGCTGGTGTTCACCGGCAGCGTAACCACCGGAAAGCGCATCGCGGCTGCGGCGGCAGAGCGTTTGTTGCCTGTGGTTCTGGAGTTGGGCGGGAAAGATCCCATGCTGGTGCTCGATGATGCCGATGTGGACGTGGCATCGAGCGCGGCAGTCTGGGGAGCTTTCGTCAACGCCGGGCAGGCCTGCCTCTCGGTCGAGCGTTGCTATGTGCATCGCAGCCTGTATGAGGGATTCGCCAAGGCGTGCGCGGAAAAGACAAAGCAGTTACGCGTCGGCAATGGCATGGACGCTCACACCGATGTGGGCCCGATGATCCAGGAGCGGCAGGTGCGCATCGTGGAGTCGCACGTGGACGACGCCAAGGCGCGCGGGGCTCGCGTGCTGGCAGGAGGACGCCGCCTGCCGGAACTGGGCCCGAATTTTTATGCTCCCACGGTGCTGGCCGACGTAACCCAGGACATGCGCATCATGCGCGAGGAGACATTCGGCCCCGTCCTGCCCGTGATGGCTTGCGACAATGACGACGAGGCCGTGCGGCTCGCCAATGATTCCGAATATGGTCTCGCGGCCAGCGTCTGGACCCGCGATGCCGCTCGAGGCCAGCGCCTGGCCCGCCGCATTCATGCCGGCACGGTCATGGTGAACGACGTGGTTTCGTGCTTCGGCATCAGTGAAGCCCCGCATGGCGGCGTGAAAGCCAGTGGCGTGGGCCGTACTCATGGGCGTTTTGGCCTGGAGGAGATGGTGCGCGTGAAGTATCTCGATACCGACCGCATGCCTGGAATGAAGAAAGTGTGGTGGCATGGCTACGGCGAGAGTTTCCGTCGTCAGATGGAAGGATTTCTCGATATGCAGTTCGCGCGAGGCCTGGGTGCGCGGCTGCGTGGAGCGTTGCGTGCCGCGGGAGTAGTGCGAAGAAAGCAGCTGTGAGGTAGCGCCGGCGTCCCGCCGGCTGTCACGGAGGCGTCCCGCCCCCGCAACTTAGGCAGCAAGTTCCCCGTGATTCAGTCGTCGATTCGATCTCCACGACTCGTCGGCTGCGAGATCACTAGAAATCGCACCGCGTCCGACGACGGATTCCGAACCTGGTGGTGCGTTCCGGGCAGGATCCGGATTCCAGTGCCGGCGGGCAACAAGATTTTCTCGCCATTCACTTCCATCAGCACTTCACCGTTGAGAATGTAGAAGAACTGTTGCGCGTGCTCGTGATAATGGCGGACCTCCGCAGCGCCGGGCGGCATGAACTCTTCGATCACGCTCAGGCTCTTGTCTCTGACCAGGTACCAGCCATCGCAGTCAACTCCCCAGCGATAGTGCTCTGCATTGTCGCGGCTGATGGCGACCGGCGCGGCCGACCGTGTCTGGGCAGCGGCTTTGGCGGCGGCAGGTTTGGGTATTCTGGGCATGTCCTTGCTCCACTATTCAGTGTAATCTTGTTCGCCATGAGTGAAACCGTGCATTCGAATCCTGCAGGGCGAGAGGTCCTGCGCCACACCGTCGCGACCCTGGCCTATCGCGGCGGCAAGGTGTTGCGGGACGCGCCCGCGTCCTTTGCGGAATTTCACGCCGCCAGCGAGGTGCGCACGCCCGGAGAGATCTTGGCGCACCTCGGCGACTTGCTGGATTGGGCGCTGTCGATGGCAATCGGCGAAAGGAAATGGCACGCCTCAACTCCCGCGGCCTGGGAAGACGATGTTGCCCGCTTTTTCGCCGCATTGCAGAAATTCGATGATTTTCTGGCTAACAATGAACCTCTACAGGGGCCCGTCGAACGACTATTCCAGGGCCCGGTTGCCGACGCGCTGACCCATGTGGGACAGATCGCAATGTTGCGCCGCATGGCAGGCGTCCCGGTCAAGAGCGAGAACTATTACGCTGCGGAAATTACGGCCGGACGCGTCGGCGCCGATCAGGCAAAACCGAAGCGCGAGTTCTGATCTGCAATCTATACGGCGCGATTGCGGTACAGAGACGAGTCCACCTGCTCGGCCATCCTCTCTTCATTGAGCGGAATTTCCAGGAAACCCGCGAGCTTGCGGCTGATCTGTTTCGGATCACGCAATACGTCGTGATACGCGACGCGCAGGACTCGGACGTATTCTTTTCCAGAAAACCAGCCGTCGACTTCGCGCAGATGCTTTTCGAAAGCTGCGGCCATGACGGCAGGATTCCCGCCCTCTTTGTAAGTCCCCCGGCGGCGCAACATCTCATCCTGCGAGGCGAGCACTTCGGCCATCGGGCGTTGCAAGAAAATAATTCTGTACTCGTGACCTGCCGGAAGTGACAGCAACAGCCGTGAGATGACCTTCACCACCTTGCCTTCGGCTTCGGCGATGCATCCGGGATCGTTGGGCAGTTGCTTGATCCGTTCCCACTCGAGATAGCCGCGCGGGTTATCGGGATCCGCCTGGCGTTCGCCGTCTGACAATGGGGACATCCCGCCAGCAACCAGCATCTGCATCATCAAAGAAGTTCCCGAACGGGGTAGGCCCGAGACGATTGTGATCATGGGTTCATCAGGGTGACGTTCAACCGATGCAATCGAGCACCTTCCATTTACAGCCTAGCAGACCGAACCTGGGCACTTGCTTTTTGTCACCACGGAGTCACAGAGTCACGGAGAAAATCCTGAATTTGTAAGAGCCGGTAAACCCAAGCAGTTGGGTTTCTCCGTGTCTCTGTGCCTCCGTGGTAAGAAACTAAGTTCGTGACAACCGCACAGGAGTGTCCGCGCAACGTTTTCGGTTACAATGAGCGCGTAAGGCCGAATTCGGCGGCGTTCGCGCCGCTCCAACGAGGGGTACGTCCTTTGGCGACTGGCGAAGTGACCACTTCCGGCTCCGAAAATATCCAGCAACTTCCCCATCACAAGGTCAAAATCAAGAAGGCTGGCCAGCGTGCCTGCAACGAGAAGAATGAGAAAGGGAAGTTCTGCGGCGGGCACTTGAAGCGCTGGTTCTATACCACCGACGTGCTGGAGCAGGCATGTGGCGACGCCGAAAAGGCTTGGGGACCGGATGCCGAAGTGTACCGCTGCGAGCATTGCAAGACGCTATATTTGCCCGCTCCCGGGGAATCGAAAGTCAACGTAGCCGGCCAGGGCATGATTTCGGTATTCGGATTAACGCTCCCGCCGAAGGAGAACAAGGGCAGCTCTTAGCTATCAGCCGTCAGCCCTCAGCTAAGACGGCGCGGATTTTCGGTTGGGGCCCTTCGAATCGTGGGGAATCGCGAGCCATTTGGAAGCTCATCAAACCAGCTGAGGTCTGATGGCTGAAAGCTGAAAGCTGTTCTTTCATGAACCACTCCGACCTCATCTACGACTGGAACAAGAACTTTCCGCCGGGACTGAAGCCGCTGGGACCGGTTTTGCTCAACGACGAGAGCCTGCGCGATGGCCTGCAGTCGCCCTCCGTGCGCGATCCTTCCATTCCGGAGAAAATTGAAATTCTTCATCTGATGGAGTCGTTGGGCATCAATGCCCTCGATCTCGGGCTGCCGGGTGCGGGAGCGCGGGCGCAGGAAGCCGTCACCGCGCTGGCCCGCGAAATCGCCGCCCACAAGATGAAGATTCAGGCCAACTGCGCGGCGCGTACCCATGAGAACGATATCCGGCCGATCGCCGACATCGTCCAGAAAACCGGGCTGCCGATTGAGGCGGCCACCTTCATTGGCTCCAGCCCGATCCGCAGATTTACCGAAGGCTGGAGCGACGACTTCCTGCTGCAAACCACCGAGAAAGCCGTCAAGTATGCGGTTTCCCTCGGGCTCGACGTCATGTACGTCACCGAGGACACCAGCCGGTGCGATCCCGAAACGGTGAAGCGGTTGTATGCGGCGGCCATTCAGTGCGGAGCCCGCGCCATTTGCATCTGCGATACGGCAGGCCACGCGACTCCGATGGGCGCGCTGGCGCTGGTGCGCTTCGTCGTCGAGCAGGTTGTGAAACCCTCCGGCGAAAAAGTGCGTGTCGACTGGCACGGCCACAGCGATCGCGGGCTGGCCATCGCGAACTCCATGGCCGCGCTCATCGCGGGCGCGAATTGTGTGCACGGATGCGCCATCGGCCTGGGCGAACGAGTCGGCAACACGCAGATCGATCAGATGCTGGTCAATTTGAAACTCATGGGCGTTGCGCCCTGGGACGAGCAGGATCTCACCAAGTTGAAAGCCTATTGCGAAGCCGTCTCTCGGGCCACAGGCGTACCGATTCCGAGAAATTATCCAGTCGTCGGAGACGATGCCTTCCGCACGGCTACCGGAGTCCATGCCGCCGCGATCATCAAGGCGTATCACAAGAATGACGTCGTGCTGGCGAACACTGTTTATTCCGGCGTGCCCTCGCACGTGTTCGGTCTCGACCAGATCATCGACGTCGGCCCGATGAGCGGGAAGTCTAACGTGCTGTTCTGGCTGGAGCGTCACCGCATCCCTGCCAGCGACGATGTGGTCGACCGCATTTACCGCCGCGCCAAGCAGAGCGACCACACGCTGAGCGAGGCGGAAATCCTCGAATGCGTCAGCGCCGCCGACGCCAAGAAACAATAGACCAGAATGCCTCAGCCCTTGCGACATGCAATTCTCGGCGCCGGAGGAGTGGGAGGTCTCGTCGGCGCGTGCCTGGCTCACATCGGCGCGCCGGTCACCATGGTCGTCAAGCCCGCATCCGTCGCCAACTTTCCTGAACAACTTCGTTTGGAAAGTGCGCTCGGAAATTTTACCGTTCCGATCCAGCGCGCGTCCGAAGTTCCTCCCACCGATGTGCTGTGGATTACGGTTAAGGCGACCCAGCTGGAATCGGCGCTGGAATCCTTGCGCAGTCCGGAGACCGTAGGTGCCATCGTCCCTCTGCTGAACGGCATCGATCACATCGCACTTCTCAAGGCGAAGTACGGCAACGAAAAAGTCATCCCCGCAACCATCGCCGTCGAATCCGAGCGCGTCGCTCCCGGACACATCATCCACCGCTCGCCCTTCGCCAGCATGAGCTTCTCTTCCAGCGGGCGAGCTTTCCTCGGCACCACAGCCGAGAGCCTGCAGCAGATGGGCTTCAAGTGCCGCTTCGTCGATGACGAGCCCACCTTGATGTGGAGCAAGTTGATCTTCCTGGCCGCGTTCGCCTTGACGACCACTGCTTCGGGCAAGTCCGCCGGCGAAGTTCTGGCTGATCCCGAATGGCGGGAGTCCGGATTGTCCTGCATGCGCGAAGCCAGCGCGGTCGCTGTTGCCGAGGGCGCCAAAATCGACGTGGACGCGCTCATCGCCGGAGTTTTCAAGATGCCGGGAAACATGCGGAGTTCGATGCAGAAAGACGTGGAGCAAGGCAAGACGCCGGAGCTTGACGCGATCGCCGGACCCATCCTGCGCGGCGCCCGCCTCCATGGAATCGAGGTTCCAGCCACCGCCAAGTTGGTTGCTGCAGTGAAGGCGCGAATCGCCGGTATCGCCGCGGATTAGCTCCGGAGAGGTTACCCGCCTTCCGTAACGCCGCGACCAGTTCTGAATAATCCCCAAGGGCTTGAACGCGTTGTAAACTAACCCAATACTTTTCATGAGCCCGAATCCCCCGCGCGCGGACATGGCGGACCTGACGCCTTCGGTGCATCAGGAAGTCGCCCGTCTGGCGGCCTCGCCCGAAGTGCGATCCGCATACAACTGGTTCCGCGTGCATGAGCCCCAGTTGTTGCACTGGCAAATGGAAATGGCGCGGATTCCGGCGCCTCCCTTTGGAGAATCGGCCCGCGCAGCCTGGCTCGCCGAGCGCTTCCGCGAGGTTGGGCTTGACGACGTTCGCATTGACGACGTCGGCAACGTGTTTGGCATCCACCCCGGATTCGGACGCCGCTATGTTGCGTTGAGCGCCCACATCGACACCGTTTTTCCCGCCAATACGCCGCTCAACATTCGCCAGCAGGGAAGCCGCATCTACGGTCCCGGCGTTTCCGACAACGGCGCGGGTGTGGCTGCCATGCTGGCGATCGCGGCGCTGCTGCGGTCGGTGCGCATCCGGCACGCGCTGCCGTTCGCCTTCATCGGCAACGTGGGCGAAGAGGGCGAAGGCGATCTGCGCGGCATGCGCCACATTTTTTCTACGCCGCGATGGAAAGATTTGATCGCCTACAGCCTGGTACTCGACGGCGCCGGGGCTGACACCATCGTGGCCGAGGCCCTGGGCAGCCGCCGCTTTGAAGTCATCGTGCGCGGCCCGGGCGGCCATTCCTGGAGCGATTTCGGCGCCCCGAATCCCATCGTCATCCTGGCCAAGGCAATTGACGCGTTCACCGCCACCACCGTTCCCACCGCTCCGAAGACTACGTTCAACATCGGGGTGATTCGCGGCGGCACTTCCGTCAACTCCATTCCTGAATCCGCGAGCATGAAGGTGGACATCCGTTCGACGTCCATGAGCGAGATGGAGCGTCTGGAGCATTCGTTGCGCCTCGCGCTGAACCGCTCGGTGGAAGACGAGACCATGGCGGCGGAGATGCGTTCTCCGGCGCAGAGGCGGCCGCTGGGAGTGAACTGCGAAGTGGTCGTCATTGGGAATCGTCCCGCAGGAGAGCTTCAGCCGGGCGCGCGAATGCTGCAGGTCGTGCGCGCCGTGGATGCGCAACTATCGAATGCGGCCCAGGTGCAGCGGGCCTCCACCGATGCCAACATCCCGCTATCGCTGGGATTGGAGGCAGTGGCAATCGGCGGCGGAGGATCGGGTGGTGGGGCGCACACCCTGCAGGAATGGTTCGATTCCAACGGACGTGAATTGGGACTGAAGAGAATTTTGCTGACCATGCTGGCGCTCGCGGGGGTGGGGGAATGAATCTTAGTTCGAGAACGAGTTTGGGTGGATTGATGCTCGTCTGCATGCTTGCCGTATCACTGGGTCGAGGGCAGAATGCCGCTCCTGTGCAGGACGCCCGCCCCAAGGCCGACATCATCTTTATTCATGGCAACGTGTATACGGGCGTGCCCGCGAATACTCCGTTCAGCTCGATTCTTCGCGAAGAAGCCATCGCCGTCCGCGGCGACCGCATTGAGGCTGTCGGCAAGACCACCTACGTCGAGAAGCTGAAAGGCCCGCAGACGCAGGTCATCGATCTCGGCGGGCACTTCGTCATGCCCGGATTCAACGACGCGCACCTGCACATCGACGATGCCGGCGCAACCAAGTTGAGCGTCAACCTGACGGGAGTTAAATCTCTTGACGATTTGCGCGAGATGGTGCGCAAGCGGGTCGAGGAGGCCCGCGCAGGCGAGTGGATTCAAGGGTCTGGATGGGATGAGACGCTTTGGCCGGTGAAGGTGCCTCCCACGCGCTGGGACCTCGACGAAGTCTCGAACGGCCATCCGGTGTTTCTGGTTCGCATTGACGGGCACATTGCCGTGGCCAACACGCGCGCGCTGCAGCTGGGCAGCGTCAATCTTGCCAGCCGCGATCCGCAAGGCGGGCACATTGATCGCAACGAAGCCGGCGAGCCCACCGGAATTCTCAGGGAAACGGCGCAGTCGGCCGTCACCGATGTCATTCCCAAGCCGAATCATGACCAGCGGCGGCAAGGGATTGAGCTCGCCCTGGCCGATCTCGCCGAGCACGGCGTCACGTCGGCACAGGACTATTCCCCGGCGTGGGAAAGTTTTCAGATTTACGAGGAGCTTGAGAAAGAAGGCAAGCTGACGACCCGCATCACCGAGTGGCTTCCTTTCGATGAAACGGTGGAGGAGTTAACCAAGAAGCGGGATTCGCATCCGCAATCCGATCTCATGCTTCACACGGGCATGCTGAAAGGATTCATGGACGGATCGCTCGGATCGCACACGGCTGCGATGCTGGAGCCGTATTCGGATGATCCGAAGAACTCCGGGCTGTCGCGCTACGACCCGGTAAAGCTCAATGACATGACCAAAGAGCGGTTGCTCGCGGGATTCCAGATCGGGTTCCACGCGATCGGCGACAAGGGCGTTCAGATGGCCTTGGACGCTTTTGCCCAGGCCGAGAAGGCGGCGCGCGAAGCGCATACGAAGGCGCCCAATGGCAGCGACGACTTTCGTCTGCGCATCGAGCATGCGCAGGTCACGACTCCGGCGCAGGTTGCTCAATTTAAACAACTGAAAGTTATTGCTTCCATGCAGCCCAGTCATTTGCTCACCGACATGCGCTGGGCGCAAGATCGCCTGGGCCCGAAGCGGGCTGCGACCTCCTATGCATGGCTCGCGTTTCTGAATAAAGGCGTCCCGCTCGCATTTGGCACCGACTACCCGGTGGAACCCGTGACCCCGTTTCGCGGCCTCTACGCTGCTGTGACCCGCAAGAGCGAAGATAGCAAGAAAGAGTATTTCCCCCAGCAGCGGATCACGATCGATCAGGCCATCGCGGCCTACACAACCGGGTCCGCCCTCGCCGAATATGGGGAGAAAGAAAAAGGCACGATTGCGGCGGGCATGTTGGCGGATTTTGTTGTGCTCGACCGCGATCCGGCGGCCTCGGCTCCCGAGAAGATCCTGGCTACCAAAGTCCTCCGCACCGTCCTGGGGGGCAAGACCGTCTACGAAGCGAAGTAAAGGGACTCGCTTTATTTCTGCAAAGTTATTTCTGCAAATCGTTTCTGCAAAATCTGAACTCCGCGATTTCCAGAGGTGACCTCCCTGCGGGGGCGCGAATACCGGATTTACCTGATGTCCTCTCGCGGCCTACGGTTGTTACCCTAGGAATAAATCAACAATAGCCTATGGCTTGCGAGGAGGTTTCTTGCATGTCTGCCGACGGCAACTTCAATTTTGATAAAGTGCCAACTCTCCCAGCTTTCGATTCTGCAGCCGTCCGCGCGCACCAATCGCGCCCGCGCCGGTGTGATTTCTGCCATCAGCCACTCGATCGGCAGCCGCCTGTGCTCCTGAAATCCGGTCACCGCATTCATCTCGACTGCTATCTGCTACTCCGGAAAAAGGACACGGCCGCTTAAGCGGCTAAACCGCCAGCCTGGAGAGGAGGTGGTTCAATCATTTCTAGAAAGACGGGAAAGAATAATTCGCGGGTCTTCGAGGGCGGATGGGTGCGTGTAGCTTGTGCGCTTCGGGATCTTTCGCAGTACCGCTTGGGGCGACGGTGGAGCGGCCCGGCACTTATCCGGGCCGTTCACTTTTTGGACTTATCGTTGTGCTCAGGATGAATTCGCTCGTGCTTCTGCTCCAGCAGGTCGTTTAGTTCCTTGACCAACTGGTCAAACGTTTGGGGATCTTTCTCCACCGCAATGCGCTTGCACAAAGAGTCCATGCGCTGTCTTTCCTCGGGGGTCATCGTTCGTCCTCCGCGCGTTTGGGCTGAATGGGAGCACGCGGAGTATACCAATGCAACCCAGTCCGAGTCTGTCGGCTGGCCTACATTTTGTTATAACCCTTGAATTACCTTCACCGCGGTGAAGATATCGATAGTCGCTAGGATCAACTCGCCATCCGGTCCCGATTCTTCGCGACGGTTCCCGCGGATGCCCGCTTTTGATCCAACGCCGCCAGCAGTTCCGTCATTAGCGCCGATATCTTCTTCGCATCGGTTTCCGTCTGCATCTGTTCGATGAGCCTGCGGATGCGGTCATCATTTCCAAGGTCCATCACAGCACCTCGTCAACAAATGCATTTTCCTGCCCAACCCCCGCCCGCTCCTAACTAACAATGGATGCGGAAAACCGCCGCCGGTTGCCGCCATAACTTACATTGCCTTCGCCCGAAAATGGTGTACTCTAGCCGCGTTTGACCGGCCCCCTGTCTATTCGAAAGCATTCTCCCAGGCAATGTGCGTAAGCTGATTTTCAACCTGCATCTGTTCATCGCTGTGACCGCCGGCGCCTTCATGGTGATTCTTGGCGTAACCGGGAGCATCATGGCGTTCGAACCGGAATTAGATCGATCCTTTCACCCCCGGCTATCGCAGGTCACCCCACGAGAGCGCGTCCTTTCCTTGACCGAAATCGGCAAAGCTGTCTCACGCCAATTTAATGGCGAACCCGTCGTCGCCTATTTACCTTCCTTGTCGCCGGATATTTCCTGGCAAGTTGTCCTGCCGCGTGGCATTGCTTACGTCAACCAGTACACCGGAGAAGTTCTTGGCCTGAGGGCGCGCGGTCAGAGCTTTCTTGGATACGCGCGTGCCTTGCACCTGCGCCTGGGAGGCGGGGATCTGGGCAGAAACATTTTGAAATGGTCCGGCGCCGGCATGTTGCTTTCGCTGGCGTCGGGTTTTTATCTATGGTGGCCCGTCAAGCGCCTTCGCATTCGCGGAAGCCGGCATACCCGGCGTTTTTGGTGAATCGCGCCCCCTCGAAAGCGTCCAAGCGGGGCGCCACGCCAATCACTCCCGACGAAGCGGTGGCCGCCGCCCTTCTTCAGATGCCGGGAGCGGTGCCATATCGCGTGCAGATGCCGGCCTTTGGCGGCACTTATCAGGTCGCGATGCTCGACTCGCGCGACAAAATTTCCGGAGATCGCAACGTCGTCGCACTCGATCCATTTGGAAATGTCGTGTTCGTGACGCGATCGCGCGACTTGTCCCGCGGAGAGAGAATCCTGGCCATCAACGAAGCGATCCACACCGGCAACATTTCCGGCATCCCGAGCCGTATCGCGGTTTGCCTGGCCAGCGCGATGGTGCTCGTGCAGGCGGCCAGCGGGTTGCTGATGTGGCTGTATCGAAATAGATTCTTAGCTCGCCAATCTACCGAACAGGGATATTCATGAAGCGAACGATTGCGGTTCTCCTGTTGTTGCTGACCTCTGTAGCCGCCAACGACCTGACAGGGAAGTGGTCGGGATCTTTTAAGGTCGGTGGCGGCGACCACAACGTGCCCCAGTGGTTCATTTTCCGCCAGGATGGAAACAATCTGACGGGAAGCGGCGGCCCGGACGCGAGCGAGCAGTATCCGCTCGAGAACGGCAAAGTCGACGGCAACCGCGTCAGGTTCGCGTTGACCACCGGCGAGTGGTCCTTTACCTACGATCTCCGGGCCGACGGCAAGAAGCTCGCAGGAAATCTCGAACTCAAAAGCCTCAATGACCGCCGCACCGCCCAAGTCTCTCTGACCAAAACAGAATAGAGTTCTGGATACCTCCGGGGAATTGCTTGAGCAGTCGCGCGGCTCGCAAGAGCCGCGCGCATCCATCAGTTCAGTTGGTCGACGGCAATCGCAGTCAAGACTGCGTGATGAGCGATTCCTGTGTGAGCCACGCCGCAGGTCATATCGATTTCGGTGTTGGCAGAAAACGTGGCCGAATCTTGCAGTGAAATCGAGCCTTCGAAGACGCTGCTGCTGTTCGAATCGAGCTGGATCGTGGTTTGGTCCCCGGTGCTCAACTGGCAGCCCACGCCGGAGTTGCCGCTGTCGGTATTTTCCACAGCGACCTTGCCGAAAATGATATAGGTTCCGGGCGGAACCAGCAGTTCGGCCACGGTCGCATTCACATTTCCGATTGGCTGATCGGAAGATTGGTTGTCAATCCACGCATGGCTCATGCCGCTGGGTCCTTGCGGCCCGGTTGCGCCGGTCGGCCCACTCGGGCCTGCGGGACCAGCAGGTCCCTGCGGTCCCTGCGGTCCCATGGGGCCGACCAAACCGCTGCTGCTGTAAACGGAAGAGCCGTCGGCAAACGTCAGTCCGCTTCCCGCACCCTCAATTCGAATCCCGCCCGCCACGTCCAGCTTAGCCGTAGGCAGAGTTGTGCCAATCCCAATGTTGCCTTGGCTGTCAAACATGGGACTGCTGACAATGGTGTAGTTGTCCAGGAACTCGGCAAGAAAGCCTTTCCCCCCGGCGCCCTTGATCGTGCCAAAAGTACTGGCAGCACGCACCGGAACCTGAACGGCGAGTATCCAGATGGCGGCTATAGCAAGACTGCAACCGAGAACGACGATACCGGTCCTTAAGTGCGTGAAGCTGCGCCGGGCCACGGCCGTCGCGAAAAGTATGCTTCGCTGAATCATTTGTGATTCCTCCCCCAAAAATGTCTGATCCTAACCGCCTGACCGGGGAACTCATTCGCCCTCCGGCGCAGGAGCACGCATGGTGCATTCTTGCCTGTCACCAGTCAAAAGATTTGCGGCTGATTTCCGTGTGATCTATTAAGCGGCTGCGCCAGCGTGATTTAGCGTGGCTGCTGACCCGGTTACGGCTGTGGTATGATACCCGCCGGTGATTTGGAGTGGGGATCGATGGCGTCCGCAGTGTCCTCGGGGCAGGTCTACAGGTTTGGTCTTTTTGAAGCGAATCTTCCCGGTAAGAAGCTGACGCGCAAAGGCGTGCCGGTAAAAATCCAGGATCAACCCTTTCGCGCGCTCGCCCTGCTGCTCCAGCGTTCAGGAGACATTGTTAGTCGAGAAGAACTCACCCAGGAACTCTGGCCCGAAGGCACCTACGTCGATTTCGACGGCAGCGTTAACGCCACCATGAAGAAATTGCGCGCGGCCATTGACGACAATTCTGAAAATCCTGTCTTCATAGAAACCGTTCCACGGCAAGGCTATCGCTTCATTGCTCCCATCTCCGTGGTCGGAACCGATTCGGATTCCGCCGACGCCATTGTCTACCCTGAGCCCATCCAGCCGTCAGAGCAACGATCTCAAGCGCCAGGGATTTCGCGCGCCCACTTCCGGCTTATCGCGGTTCCCCTGCTCGTCGTCGTGTTGCTTGCGGCATCTCTGGGTGCTTGGCGCTTTAGCCGAAGAGCAACGCCCAAGCCGGCGTCGCGGGCCGCACTCGTAGCTGTCCTGCCGTTTGCCAACGACGGAGCAGGCCCCGACTTTGACTACCTCCGCTTTGCCATCGCCAACGATCTGGCGAGTGATTTAGTTTCCAGCCCTTCTCTCAGCGTGCGCCCCTTTGCCTCCACCAAACGATATGGAACCCAACCTGTAGACCGAGCCACAGCGGGAAGGGAGTTAGGCGTCAATTATGTCGTCGCTGGAGGTTTTGCCCTCGACGACAAGAAGCTGCGCGTCCACATGGAGCTTCTCGATGTGGCTCAGAAGCGCTCCATCTGGACCGACGAACTGACCATCTCGCCCCAACAGCTGATTGCGCTGCACCAGCAACTGGCTTTTCAGGTCGCGCACGGATTGCTTGTAGCCCTGAATCTTCCTGGCGCTTCCACAGACGAGATGCCGAAGGCAAGAAACGAGCAGGCTTTCAATCTCTTCTTGCATAGTTTGACCATCCCGCTCGATCCCGGACCCAACCAGCTTGCCATCCGAAAGCTCGAAGAATCGGTTTCTCTGGACGACCAGTACGAGCCTGCATGGGAGGAGTTGTGCTGGCGCTACTATATCGATTACTCCTACGGAAGCGGCGGAGAACCGGCCCTGGCTAAGGCACTTGAGGCCCAGCGCCACGCCGAAGAGTTCCCCAACAGCACCGCCAATACCATCACCATTCGTGTGGAGCTCGGCGACCTGAGCGGCGCCTATAAAGAAGCCGCTACTCTTTTGCGCAAGCGTCCTCAGTTGGGCAATTTTCATTACGAAATGAGTTATGTGCTCAGGTATGCCGGACTGCTGCAGGAGGCCGGCGAGCAATGCGACGATGCCCTCGCCTTGGATCCCGGCTATAACGTTTATCGCTCCTGTGCGACGCCTTTCATTTTTATGGGAGACTACGATCACGCTCTCCGCTTTATCCGCCTCGATGAGAATTCAGGATTTGCCGCCAAATTACGCATGCTGATCGCGCTGCGCACCGGAAATGCCGCCGCCGCTCTGGCAGAGTCCGATGCAGTATTGCAATCCGGATATAAGTTCGCCGACATGGCACGTCTGTTTCTCCGCCATGCGCCCGCAGCGCAACTGAAAAAGGCGGCTGCGGAACTGGAGCGTGATCCCAGGTCCGCCCGCGACCCCGAAGTCCTTTACCTCAATGCCGCGGTCTTAAGCTTCAGTAGACAAGGGGATGCCGCCCTCCGGGAGCTGCGCAAGGCCATCAAAGGCAACCACTGTTCTTATCCGGACGTGGACAAAGATCCGCTGTTCGATCCCATCCGCCAGCGCCCCGAATTCGCCGAACTGCGGCAGGCCGGCATCCAGTGCCAGACAAATTTCCTCGACAGCCGCCGCCAGATCAACGCCGAGCTGCAATCCACCCACTGAAGGTCATGGCAAATCAACCGTAGCGCCGGCGTCTCGCCCACGCTTCCGGCACAGGCAATGCCGCAACGCAATCTGGACACTGGCTCGACGCACGCGCAAGGCGCCGCCGCAACGTACTCGCGCAAGGCCCCGCCGCAACGTACTCGCGCAAGGCCCCGCGCGACGCTCTCCCGCGACACAGCGCACACACTCCAAGGCCCGCGCGATGGACTCCCGCGACACCGTGGAAGAGCCGCCCTTCTGGGCCGCGCGAGTGGTCGGAAAACTCCCGGGCTTTAGCCCCCGTGCTCACTCCCCGAACGGGCCTGCGCAGCCTAAATCTCCTGCCGCAAATTGGCGCGCAACGTGAGCGACCCATCGTCATTCAACTTCTGGTGACAAGCCCACCGCACCGGATACCGCATCCCCTTGACCTCAATCTCTGCCCGAAGTTTCAATCCTTTCCAATCGCTGACGTTCGGCATCACGAACTGTGCCTGCCGAATCTTCCCCGGTAACGGATAACCGGCGTCCAGGCAACCGCTCTTGAGCGCTTTCCCGTCCGCGCTTTCCACCGTCACCCGCAACACGCCCGGCACGCCCGCAATGCCGTCGTTGGCGAAGCCAACAATCAGGCCCAGGGAACTCCCATCCTTATAGCTCCAGATGAACGACGGCCTCACCCGATAGCCAATTCTCCGGTTGATCCGGTCGAACGCCGCCGGATAAGTCTGGTAGTAGTTCGTCAAATTCTTGGCGCTGATCTGATGAAAGTTCCACAGCGACCAGTAATTCGCGCCGATATCCATCACGTGGTCAATCATATTTTCAGCGGGAGAAATCCCTTCGTGAGCGGCGCCCGGGTCGGGAGGCTTGCCCGGCAGTCCCTGCTCGAGCAGTGCCGCGATCCATGGCGGACGGTTGCTGAGCGCTTCAATCTGCTCGTTCTCAATGAAGATGGTGTCGCTGCGAATCCAGTTGTTGCTGCGCACCGTGCGGTCGACCAGTTCTGAATTGCCCACCCGGCTGAAGTCCGGTTGCGTATTGGTCAGCAGCGGAGTTTTCTTGAAGTACTCGAGCTGCACCTCCAGCATGTTGGTCCAGGTGCGCTCGGCGGTCAGATAATCCGGGAATGGATTGTTTGCAAATGGCCAGGTGTGTCCTTCTCCCCAGAATCCGTACATGAAGGTGTCAATAAACTCGATCTGCGGACTGCCATCGAACTCCGCCGCCAACTGCCCCACCAGTTCTTTGAATGCCTGCTGAAAAAAAGCATCGTCATACCGCGGCTGATACTTCGAGTGCGGATTCTCCAGGTACCGTTTCGCCGAAGCGGCGCTCTCCTGATCGCTCAGCACCAGATCAACTTTCGGCACCTTTTCGAGAACAAAATCCGGCAGCGCCGCTGCGTGCGTATAGTCCGGAGCGCACATCTGAATGCGCAATCCGATCCGCTTGTTGTTCTTCTTCGCCAGATCAAAAACCAGCTTCAGATATTCCGGCATCTCCAGGCGTCCCGGCCGCGGCTGCACTTCCCGCCACGTCGGCCGGATATAAAGCTGCTGTCCCAACGGAAATCGCACCAGTTCTTCGATCGCCTGCGGAATATTGTCGGATTTGATTTCGTCCGTGCCGCTGTCCGCCGTGATATAGGTGACCAGCCCCTTGCCATAGTTCGGCACGGGGTCGTCCGTAGCAGTCGTTGTCATCACCACGTCGTCCGTAGGAATGACGGCATCCGGCGGATATTGCGGAAACGGCCCCTGGTTGAGCCGATCGCTCACCTGCGGCCCCGAGCCGAAGTCGTACTTCCCCCAGTTATGTGCGGGAACCTTCGCCTCCGCCTTGCCGATTCCAAGTTCAGCAGCTACGGCAACCGCGACCGTACTCTTCAGAAAATCTCTACGCTGCATCGCAATGATCTCCTTGATCGCTCGATTCGACCGCGCCTGAGCCTTCGCCCATTCGACCTGTCGCGCCGGTTCGCAATGTAAAAAGGATTGCGTTCAGAAGTGTACAGCGCGAGCACACTTCGCGGGCGGCCAGGGCCTCGATCTTGCCCGCACCAGCCCCGCGTTCTTTCGAAACCAGACGGCGTGGGAGTTCACGAAAACCTTCCCTATGGAGCGTTCACCTATCTTTCCTACAGGAATGTGCCTATATCGGAAGGTGCTTCCTCTCAGCTACTCTTTGGTGATGACTGTCTGTCCGCGGGAAAAGTCTGCGGAAAATAGAGCCGCATCTCGAAGGTAATTTTGGCTTCTTCTTCTGACACGATCGTTACTCAAAATATGAGAACGCGGCTCCGGCAGAGCGACGAGATCTTTCGTCTGCTCGTTGAGAGCGTCGAAGAGTACGCGATTTTCCTGCTCGACAGCGAGGGCCGGGTCGCCAGTTGGAATCAGGGCGCCGCCAGAATCAAAGGCTACAAGGCCAATGAAATTATTGGCCAGCATTTTTCCACGTTTTATCCCCGCGAGGCGCGCGAGAGCCACTGGCCCGAGCGCGAACTTGAAATCGCCGCCAAGGAAGGGCGCTTCGCCGATGAAGGCCTGCGCGTCCGTAAAGACGGCTCTACCTTCTGGGCCTACGTGGTCATTACCGCGCTGCGCGACGATAAGGGCGAACTGCGCGGATTCTCCAAGGTCACCCGCGACCTGACCGAACGCCGGGCGCTCGAAGAACGAACCCGCCAGCTCAATAAGGAACTGCGCAGCCGCGTCACTGAGCTGATGGAGTCGCAGCGCCAGGTGGAGTTGCGTACTCTCGAACTGCAGAAACTCTCGGCCGTGTTGCTTCGCGTGCAGGACGAAGAGCGGCGCCGAATGGCGCGCACTCTGCACGACGATTTGGGACAGGAACTGACCGCCCTGAAGATCCAATTGGACGTTCATGCGGAAGCGAACCCCAACGACACCACCCTGTCGCATGCGCGCAACCTGGCCGACAGCACACTGAGCAAGGTGCGCAACATGTCGTACCTGTTGCACCCGCCGCTGCTGGATGAGTCCGGGCTGCTGGCCGCGCTGCATTGGTACTTCGAAGGCCTGCAGAGCCGCGGCCAACTGCGCATCAACTTCGAACACAAACCCCTTCTGTTTCCCAGGCTGCCCCGGGACATCGAAACCGCGCTCTTCCGCGTCATCCAGGAGTCGCTCACCAATATCTACCGGCATTCCCAAAGTCAGGATGCGCGCATCGACCTGCATCAGGAACATGATTTCGTAACCCTGCGCATCCGGGATTTCGGCAAAGGAATTCCCGAGAGCTTCGGGATTTCCAGCGTCCCCGGTGTAGGGATCAGCGGCATGCGCGAGCGCGTCAAGCAACTCAATGGCGAGTTGAAGATCTCCCGAGCCGAGCCCGGCACCCTGATCCAGGTCACCGTCCCCATCCTGGACGTCATCTAGTGGACTGTAACAGCCGAATCCCTAGTGGGCAGGATGCGATGAGAGCGATCGCGATAGGCGCACTTGATCGGCTTGGTGCTACGGTTGTGGTGTCGGATGTAGGGGTGAAGCACAAGGATTGCAAAGAGCGCAACGAGCCAGCAACCCTGACGGAGCGCGGGCCTGGCAGCCATCCAATCACCAGGTAAGCCCAACGGCCTTTCTCATTGCATCTTCGAATGCCTGATCGTCGAGGTTTCTTCGCAAGCCCAAAATCATCTCAGCGTCTTGGCCGACCGGCACACGGAGCGGAGTCGCGGGGTCTTCGATTGCTCTGGCGATGGCCAATGCGACCACTTCGGGTCCGGGTCGACCAGATGGCCCCGTCATTTTGGTATGGGCTCCAGCCCACTGCTCCCAAAGTCCGGCGTAGTCGGCTGGTCCTTTATGAGGCTCGATCGGTTTTATGCCAGTAGCGATGTTTCCAGGCTCGATTAACACGCTGCGTATTCCAAAGTGACGGACTTCCAAGTGCAGTGATTCGGTCAAGGCTTCGAGCGCGAACTTGGAGGCGCTGTAGGCTGCTCCGAGCGGCGAGGAGACTCGGCCGTTCACACTCGACACATTCACGATGACGCCGGAACCCCGCTTTCGCCAGGCGGGCAAGACCGCCTGGATTACGCGTAACGCGCCGAGCGTGTTTGTCTCAAACATCTGTCGGAAACGATCCAGTGGACAGCCTTCCACCGGCCCTCCGCCAGATATCCCTGCGTTGTTGACGATTGCATCGAGCGGACCCACCTCTTTAAGGCACCGCGCCACCGAGTCATCGCTGGTGACATCGAGCACATATGCCTGGATGCCTTCCAATCCACTCAACGCGGATATGTCGGTGGCGACGACTGAATGCCCTCGTTTGTCAAGCACCTGTGCCGTTGCCATTCCTATGCCGCGTGCCGCGCCTGTAATCAAAATCTTTAGTGCCTTTGACATTCGGAAGTCCTCTTGCGTGTCGTAGATAGTTGAACTGTAGCAGCCGAATCCGTAGTGAGCAGGATGCGATGAGAGGGATCGCGATAGCCCCACTTGAACGGCTTGGCGCTACGGTTGTGATGTCGGATGTATCGTCGAATCTTGCGCGCGAGGTCAGGAACGGACGTGAAGATTCCGCGTGTGAGGACATCGCGCTCGATCTTGGCGAACCACAGTTCAACCTGGTTGAGCCAGGACGAGTACGTCGGCGTGAAGTGAATGTGGACGTTGCGTAACTCTCGTCGCTCAGGTGGGGCCAAATGCAGCTGTCCGTCCCTGCGCCCTTATACACCAGGCTACTACTGATTTCAACGTTACGAGCTAATAGACGTCCCCGTCTGCTTGTGAACGTTCTTAGTTTTTCGGCGGCGGGGGCTGCAGGGCGCGGAGCTTGGCCGTCAGGCTCATGATTCTGGCGTGGCGCTCGTCGTACTCAGCGTATTCTGCCTGCGACATTCCCAAAAACATGGCGGATTTTAGGGCTTCGCTCTGCATCTGGCGGAGTTTCGCGATCTCATGCTGTAAGAGTTGGATTTCGGTTTCGTAGTTCGCAGTTTCGACAATGCTCACGGCGTCGACTGGGCAAATGAGCTGCCAGTCCCGGGATCACGCCAAGTTACTGAAAGGACAGCGGGTGCATTTCAGCATGGTCCCCGCAGTGTGGGTATAGCCCCGCGCCGTCTGCGGCAAAATACGCAGGAAACTGGGCCGAATCCCCTGTGGAAGCGCATCATGCGCTGCGACTGGCGTTCATGCGAAGATAGAGGGCCGCGTTTGTTCGAGCTCATGGAAACTTTCACCTTTCAGAGAGTCTTCAAGGCATTTCACTATCGTGACTTCCGCCTGATGTGGATTGGCGCCTGCACCTCGAGTGTCGGCACGTGGATGCAGATCGTGGCGCAAGGCTGGCTCATCTACCGGTTGAGCCATTCGTCGTTTCTGCTGGGCTTGGATCAGTTTCTCGCCGGCATTCCCATCTTCCTGTTTTCCCTGATCGGAGGAGTGGTCGCGGACCGCACCGAACGCCGCAAGATCCTGATGGTCTCGCAATATATTCAGATGGCCAGCGCGGCGATTCTGACCGCGCTGGTCGCGACCGGGCTGGTACACGTGTGGCACATTCTGTGCCTTTCATTTGTCTCTGGCCTTGCGCAGGCGTTTGGCGGCCCAGCCTACCAGGCTTTGATTCCGACGCTGGTCGATCGCGAAGACATGCCCAACGCGATCGCGCTGAACTCGATTCAGTTCAACCTGGCGGTTACCGTCGGCCCGGCTCTCGCCGGAATCACCTTGGCGCGGCTAGGCGAGACATGGTGCTTCGGGCTGAATGCGGTGTCATTTGTGGCGCCGATCATTTCGCTGTCAATGATTTCCGCACGATTCCTGCCCGACCCAACCAAGGAGTCGATGTTCGCCAGTCTGAAGCAGGGAATTCATTTCATCTGGCATCACGGCTCCATGGTCGGACTCATCATTCTGGCGTTCGCCATGACGTTCCTCAGCATGCCCATGCGAACCTATATGCCGGTGTTCGTGAAAGACATTTTTCATCGCGGGCCTGAGACCTATGGCAACTTGCTCTCGCTCATGGGCGTGGGGTCGATCTGCGGATCGCTGGGCGTGGCGGGCCTGGGAAATATTTCCCGCAAAGGCCGCTTTGCCCTCGCCATGCTGGTATTGCTGGGTGCCAGCATTGCGGGGTTCTCGTTCTCCAAATCGCTGCCGTTGAGCTATTCGATGCTGTTGATCGTGGGCGCCGCCATGATGGCGGTGTTTGCGACCGTAACCTCGATCGTCCAGTTAAGCATCACCAACGAAATGCGCGGGCGCGTCATGAGCGTCTACAACTTCGCCTTCCGGGGCGGCATGCCGATGGGCAATATCATTACCGGATGGCTGGTCCCGGTCTATACGGCGCCGCTGGTGCTGGGAGTGAACGGATTCCTGTTGGTGCTGGTAGCGCTCTACTTCCTGACAGTGCAGAGAAGAGTGGCAGCGCTGTAGGCGTGGGCGATGAGCAATGAGCCATGAGCGATGAGCAAAATCCGCTCACTGCTCACGGCCGATTGCTCATTGCTTACTGATCACTGATTACTGATTGCTGATCACTAATGACTGCTCATAGCTCACTACTCATAGCTCATAGCTCACTGCTCACTGCTCAAAATCCACCGAGTACACGTCCTGCGTTCCCGTATCGTGCAATAACAGCGGCTGGTCGTCGGGCGTGAGGGCGAGCGCCCCGCCATAGCGGCCCGCAGTCGAAAAATTCTCCACATCTGCTATCGATTCCATCTTTTTATCGCTGATCCGGATCCGCACGACTGCGTCCTTGCCGCGATTATCCAGAACATAAACGTACTGGCCATCGTGCGACCAGTTGAGCCAGGCCAGCGATCCCGTGGCCAGCGGAGTCCATTGGTTGGTCTGAAAATCGAACAGCATGAGCGTCTTCGAATCAGTCGAAAACGCCGAGACGTGGCGTCCGTCAGGCGACCAGCGCGGCGAGTAGAGTCCATCCGACGCAGGCAGGTTGGAGATCTTATTGCTGGAGAGATCGAGAATGTGAATCGCTGATGCCGGATTGTTGGATTCACCCGCGAAAATAATTTTCGTACCGTCCGGCGACCAGTTGGGATCGAGTTGCTGCGTTTGATCGTTGGGCAGAAGCAGGCGCGGGGTTCCGCCATCGGCGGAAATTTCGTAGATGCGCGCGGGCTTATCGGCGCTAAGCGCGAACTCGAAAAACACGATCTGCTTGCCGTCCGGCGACCAGCGCGGCAACACGGGATACATCGGCGGATAGGTGAGCTGCAGGCGCTCGCTGCCGTCGCTGCGGCTGCGCCAGAGCGCGCCGTCAGGATAAGAAACGTAAGCGACCCAGCGGCCATCTTTCGAGAACGCGACGTACTCACCCGAAATTCCCAACAGAAACGGGGTGAACTGCCCGGACTTGGCGTCGTAACGCATCAGCTCGCCGCGGTAAGTGCGCCCGATCATGAACAGCTTCTTCCCGTCTTTGCTGGGCAGCGGCGAGGAGAGCGTGAGCGGGCTCGAGGTCAACGCGACCGGTTTGGCATTAGGCTGAAACAGCCCGCCACTGGCGGGCAGCGCCCAGAGCTGTCCTTGCGATTGAAAGATGAAGAACTTTCCGTCGGAGCTCCAGCGTCCGCAGCATTCGTCAGGCGGATTGTGCCAGCCCTCGAACAGGCGATGCAGGTTGGAGCCGTCGGACGAAATTTCCCATTCGAGTTGCTGGCCGATGGTGCCGGCGGTTTCAGAAGAATCGAAACGGAGAAGGCGATGATCGGGAGACCACGCGACGTGCAGGATGTCGCCGCGAACTGTCGTGAGCTTGCGGGCTTCCGTGCCATCGGATTTCGCGACGAACAATTCGCCAAGATTCGTATACGCGAGCCACTTACCATCGGCGGACAACGCGGCAGTCTCGCCGACCAAGTCGCCGATCCGGCGCGGAGAGCCGCCGAGAATGGGCAGAGTCTCGATCGGACCGCGCGCCGGCACGCCCTGACCATCGATGACCAGAACCTCAGCGCCGTCCGGAGAGAGATCGACGGGAGTCATGTCGCTGGAGGTCAGCGCAGAAATCTTCTTGAATTCGCCGCCTGAAGCAGACATTTCCCCCAGCGCGCGCGACGTGAACGCGGCAGTGCTTCCCGTTCCAATGCCGAGATAGACCCGCGCCCCGTCGGTGCCGATCAGCGTTTTCGGTCCACCATCGTGTGTGAGCTGGGAATAATTGGAGACATGCGGCGGTGCGGGCGCGCGCAGCAGGAAGTACGAAACGGCGGCAAGGATCGCAATGACTGCTGCCGCGGCGTAGGCTGTCCAGCGGCGCCGGGGCGTGGAGGCCTGTTGCGCCGCCAGATGCGCGCCACTCATGGTGATCGTCGGATCGGAGAGAGCTTCCAGGGCAAACGCGAGATCGGCGGCGGATTGAAAACGCCGCTCGGGATTTTTTTCCAGGCAGCGGCGGATCACGCGCTCCAGCGCCGGCGGAGTCTCGGGCGAGATCTGCGTCAGCGACGGCGGTTCCTCGTTGAGAATCGCGCTCATCGTGTCCGCCGAGGTGGGCCGTTCGAACGTTCGTTTGCCCATCACCATCTCATACAGGATCGCGCCGAAGGCGAAGATATCGGTGCGATGGTCGGTGGCCAGCCCGCGCACCTGCTCGGGCGACATGTAGCCGATCGTGCCCATGGCTACGCCGGGAAGCGTAAGAGTGGGCGCGGCGCTCGCGATCCCATCCTTCGGCTGGAGGACTTTCGCCAGGCCGAAATCGAGGATCTTGACGCGATCATCTTTGGAGATGAACAGGTTGTCGGGCTTCAGATCGCGGTGCACGATGCCTTTGTCGTGGGCGGCACCAAGCCCGTGAGCGATCTGCACGCCGTAGTGGATGGCCTTGCGCAAGGTCACTGGAGCGCGGCGCAGAATTTCGGTGAGCGTCCGGCCTTCCAGTAACTCGGTGACCAGATAGGGTGTGCCGAAATAAGTGCCCATCTGAAAGACGGCGAGGATGTTGGGATGGTTGAGGGCCGCGGCAGCCTTCGCCTCGGTTTCGAAACGGCTCAGACGCTCCGGATCGGCGCTGACCAGCTCGGGCAAAACTTTGATCGCAACATCACGTTCCAGGCGGGAATCGCGGGCGCGGTACACCTCTCCCATGCTGCCGGCCCCGAGGGGCGAAAGAATTTCATATTGACTCAGACGGGTTCCCGCAACCAAAGGCATGTGTGTTGCCCATTATAGCCCCGAGTAAAACAGGGGATCGGCCTTTGCAGTGGATAAAGAGGCGGAAATACTGGTGAGCGACGACGCTTTCTGCTCTCCAGATTTCAGAGTCACGTGTGCCAAATTGATTCGCGGTAGCGGGTTTGCTAAGGTCCAATTATGTTGGAGCGTGTCATGTCCGAGCGTGTCGCGTCTCAAGCGTCGAGCGAGCAGATCAATGAGCCGATACGTGAGTTGCTCGACTCGCTTTATCGCGTGGATTCGGGACGGATTCTGGCTACGCTGATCCGCTTGGTGGGCGATTTTGATCTGGCCGAGGAGGCGATGCACGAAGCCTTTGCGGCTGCGCTGAGCGTGTGGCCTACCAGTGGAGTGCCCGATAACCCGCGGCCATGGCTGATTTCTACGGCCCGGTTCAAAGCCATTGATTCGCTGCGGCGGCGGGCACGATTCGATGCGTCGCAAGACGAGCTGGTGCGCTATCTCGAAGCGCAATCGAGTTCGGCGGACGGGTCCAATCAAAATGAACAGGACAGCCTTGAAGACGACCGGCTGCGCCTGATTTTTACCTGCTGCCATCCATTGCTGCCGCCGGAAGCGCAGGTTGCGCTCACCTTGCGCGAGGTGTGCGGGCTGACCACCGAGGAGATCGCCAAGGCCTTCCTCACCACTCCGCGGAGGAACATCCTGTCGGCATCGGACGCTGGCGCAGCGCATTGTGCGCGCCAAGGCAAAAATTCGAGAGGCACGGATTCCTTACGAGGTGCCGACGCCCGAGGAATTGCCGGAGCGGCTGGGCGCGGTGCTGCATGTCATCTATCTCGTGTTTAACGAGGGTTATTCGGCGGCGGCGGGAGCTGAGGTCACGCGGGCTGAGCTGACCGGCGAGGCGATTCGGCTGGGCCGGTTGCTGACGGAGCTCGAGCCAGAGCCGGAAGTGATGGGGCTGCTTGCCCTGATGTTGCTGCAGGAATCCCGGCGTGCCGCGAGAACCTCTGCGACTGGAGAGCTGATTTTGCTGGAGCATCAGGATCGTTCGCGGTGGAACCGAAAGCAGATCGCGGAGGGAGTGGCCTTGCTGCAGAAGGCTCTGCAGTCAGGACAGTTTGGCGCCTACACACTGCAGGCTGCGATTGCGGCCGTTCATGCCGAAGCGGAATCGGTCGCGGCAACCGACTGGCGGCAGATTGTTGCGCTGTACGACCGCTTGCTACGAATCCAGCCTTCCCCAGTGGTACAGCTCAATCGTGCCGTGGCCGTTGCCATGTGCGATGGTCCAGAGGCCGGCCTGGCGCAGATCGACGCGGTGCTGGAGCAGGGCGAGTTGGCTAATTATTACCTGGCGCATTCCGCCCGCGCGGATCTGTACCGCAGGCTGGGCAGGACCGCTGAGGCTCGGGCGTCTTATGAGAAAGCTCTGGCGCTTACGCAACAGGAACCGGAGCGGCAATTCCTCACGAGGCGGCTCGAGGAATTGAAGTAATCGTTCGCCTCTGGTGTCGCAACGTTCCTGCAGGAACACAACGTCATGACGCTAATGGGTATACGATTCTGTCATGACATCTAAGCGCAAGAAAGCAAAGCGGCAAAAGGCGCAGTCGCGGGCTGGCAAAGTGATCGAACTGCAGGCATCGGTTGAGGACGACCTGTTGCTGCTGGCAGAGGAGGAGCGGGGCGCAGAGTCACGCTGGAACCGTCCGCGGAAGCAGAGGATCTCGTTGCGCGTGGATACGGAAGTGGTCGACTGGTTCAAGTCCAAAGGACCGGGCTACCAGACGCGAATCAACCGGATATTGAGACGAGTCATGAGGGAGGGGAAGAAGCGGGCGGGGGAGAGATAGGGGGTGGACAGGCGGGACTTGGGGGTTGGCCCATCCTTGATTCCCGTCGGAAAAGCGGTGAAGACGAGAACGAACTTAAATGCCAACGGCGCCCGTGGAGGCCCACCCTCCCGCAGAAAACGCGGGAAGGGCGGGGCAACCCACTTTCTGGGACTGGAAAGGCTGGGCCAGCCAATTGAAATAAGAAAAAGTCCTGTGGCGCATCGTTGGGGAAAAGCGGGTACGTTCCGTGTGTCTCCACATTCACCGTCCGCACATTCGCCACCGCGCAGATAAGTTGGAGTGGGTTACAGAGCCGTGATGGCGGAGCTTTCTACTTTGTTTGTGGAGGCTGGGCCGCCGGAGAGAGCCAGGAGAACCCGAGCACAGGCGCGCCGCAGTTTGCTAATAGGGCCACGTGCGGGAAGCGGGCCGATAGAGGCATAAGGATCGTGAATGATTTTCCAGCGTCCTTCCAACTTCACGGTGCTCTCGTGAAGTGCATGATCCATGCCGACTAGACCCACCAGTTTGAACGAATCTATCGGTTTCAAACTCGGCCATCTGACGAGGGTCCAGATAATGTTGTCCCCGGTATCGCCTTTCCCCGTGACTTCGGACGTGTAGTATTTCCAATTGTTTGTGACGTCGCCGTTGTGAAAAACAAAAAGCCAGCGACTGGTGACTGCGACCCTGTCGTACATCTTGGTACACAGTGGCCAGAAAATCTTCCTTCTCAATCCTTTTGCGGCCCAGAATCCAGTCAGGACTAAGACCGCGAGAAAGAGCCGTGCCATCAGAACCGGGTGAGTCTTCAAGACCGGGAAGGCGTCCTGCAAAGTTTGGAAGAAATCTTTCATTTGCCGCCGGGATTCTCCCGCATATCGAACACCTGCATACCACGCTGTTTTAAAATACGAATTGCGTCCTCCTGCGAGACGGTTTGCGGCGTGAAGTAGATCACGGCCCGCATCCCGCCGCCCTCAGCGTCAAAGTCAACATGCATGCGCTTGCCGAGCTGGTAAAAGCTCGGAATGTAGTGGGACTTTAATTGATCCAGCAGGGTCGTCCACTGGTCGCTCGACAGGTTGTCCGCCATGGAATCAAATCTCATGACGATTCCCATCTCGTTGACGTGTGCTTTTATCATCTCCGGATTGCCGCTTGCGCCTTTGAGCATGACGCATGAACGGACTCTGATCAAGTCCGAGTTCATGTTCCGTCTCGTTTAGCTTCTGAAGTTCTGGCCCAATAAATATCTGTTTGATGACGTCTTTGTCTTGGCCCCATCGCTCATCAAATGGCCCAACGAAGATGTCACGCGGAAGCGGTCTCTTCGCGTGCGGATTCTCATAGACGATCGTTCTTAGAACTCGACGAGAATAGGTCTCATGGTTTTTCTCCAGCATCGCCAAGTGCTCTGCCAGAGGAAGGCTTCGTTGTTCGGCTCTCTCCTTTCTTTCCACTTCGATTTGAAGCTCATTTTGGCCAACATTGAAGCGTTCCAGAGCAATGATCGCGCTGATCGTTGTGTTCTGCGGGGTCTTGATATGTGGGTGGAACATCTTGCCGCCGTCCATGAAAACGTTGCCTATGATTGGAGTGTCCGACCAGTCTCCCGTGGTCTTATTGAAGGGAACAACAAATCCGACGCTACCGAGCATCGCGCCAAGGACAATGCGCGGCGTGCAAATGTCTACGAGATTAGTGCGCTCATTGAAGAGAACGAGCGAGCAGCACTCGTTATCGTAATCGCGAAATTTCTCTGCGGCCTTCGCGATCTTGCTACGAACGCCGACATGAGGGTCGAATGCACCGCCTCCAGTCCCGACGAACATAGTCGGGTCGTCGTCAAACTCCTTCACTTCGAACCAGAGCGGGTACTTAGCGTGTGCGATCCGGTAGTCGACGCGGCGGGTAGAACCGGGAAAGATCGGTTCGTATTCCAATCGTCCGAGTTTGTACTCCTCGGCATACTCCTCGAAAAGCAACTCGGAAACGTTCCGACGTCGAATGAATGAAGCAAGTTCGCGTTCAGGAATGCGCCACGCTTTCTGGCTGATCCGACTCGCCCGGATCTTGCGAGTACGGAGCCAGCGATAAATGGTCTCGATGTTCAGATCGAGTTTTGCGGCGACTTGCTCCGGTGTCAGGTAAACGTCGGAAACATCTTTCATTTGTTTATAATGTCGTCTATAGTCGTGTTGAGTCAAGAATAAAATAGAACGGGCCGCTGACCTACCCTTTCACATGGAATTTCCCCATTTGGGGTTGGGCGGGTGGCCCGGCTTGTGACCTTTGGTATTACCAACACAGTGGGTGCCCCGTCTTTCGCGTTTTTTTGTAAAGTCCCGAGACATCCTTTACAAAATGTCCCTAGACATCCTTTACAGTTGGAGGAGAGGAACTGGGCCTCGGAATCCAGCGCTCGATGATTTTCGAGCGCTGGATGCCGGGGTCCAGTTC